>VMBT01000458.1_pt1 | contig 26287 bp, 26 predicted proteins | sample 4404301 | NCBI WGS metagenome assembly VMBT01 (sample SAMN12238535, study PRJNA552566) | marine metagenome | isolation source: Coastal seawater | place: USA: coastal Georgia, Sapelo Island | collected 2008-08/2009-08
TTTTTCATTATGCAGAAGAATCAATCGTAACTTGGGCTTCTAACAAAATTAGAAGACCGGTAAAATGGACATCTGATAGGTCTGAGGCTTTCATTTCTGATGCACATGGTAGAGATCATGTTACATCAGTTAAATTGGCTTTAGATAAAGATGGAAAGTTTTTAGCTTTAAAAGTAGACACTTTAGCAAATATGGGTGCATATTTATCAACTTTTGCCTCAAGTGTTCCTACTTATTTGTATGCAACACTTCTTGCTGGTACCTATACTACACCAGCAATACATTGTAATGTTAAATCAATTTTTACAAATACTGTTCCTGTTGATGCATATAGGGGAGCTGGAAGACCAGAGGCAACTTACCTTATAGAAAGAATTGTTGATAAGGCAGCAAGAGAGATGGGAATAAGTCAAGTTGAAATTAGACGTAAAAACTTTATTCCTGTTGACGCTTTCCCTTATCAAACACCAGTTGCGTTGCAGTATGATAGTGGAAACTATAATGCTACTCTTGATGCTGCTCTCAAAAAGGCTGATTATGAAGGTTTTGCCTCTAGAAAAGCTGAATCTGCTAAAAGGGGTATGTTAAGAGGAATAGGTTTTTCAACATATCTTGAAGCTTGTGGAATAGCGCCTTCAGCTGTTGTAGGTTCTCTTGGCGCTAGAGCTGGTTTATTTGAGTGTGCTGAGGTTAGAGTGCATCCAACTGGTTCTGTGACCGTATTTACTGGCTCACATAGCCATGGTCAAGGCCATGAAACTACTTTTGCTCAATTGGTTAGTGAAAAATTAGGTATTTCTACAGATATGGTTGAAATAAGCCATGGAGATACTAATAATATACCATTTGGAATGGGCACTTATGGATCTCGATCTTTAGCTGTAGGTGGTGAAGCGATTGTAAAGGCTATGGACAAGGTTATTGCCAAAGCTAAAAAGATTGCAGCACATATAATGGAAGCTTCAGCTGATGATATTGAATTAAATAATGGCAATTTTGAAATTGCTGGAACTGACAAATCAATGTCTTTAGCTGATATATCATTGGCAGCTTATGTGCCCCATAACTATCCTCATGATGAACTTGAGCCGGGATTAGATGAAAAAGCTTTTTATGATCCTCTTAATTTTACTTATCCAGGAGGTTGTCATATCTGTGAAGTAGAAATTAATCCAAATACTGGTGAAGTTAAAGTTGAAGGTATGACTGCAGTAGATGATGTAGGAAAAGTTATTAATCCAATGATTGTTGAGGGGCAAATTCATGGCGGTTTGGCTCAAGGAATTGGTCAGGCTCTTCTTGAAAATGCAGCTTACGATAGCAATGGACAGCTTCTTTCAGGATCTTATATGGATTACACAATGCCACGTGCAGATAATTTTGTGGATTTCAAAGTAGGTAATGAAGTTACACTTTGTACTCATAATTCTCTTGGCGTAAAAGGTTGTGGTGAAGTTGGCGCAATAGGTTCTCCGCCTGCTGTTATCAATGCAGTTGTTGATGCTTTATCAGAACTTGGTGTCGATGATATTTCAATGCCTGCCACTTCTGAGAAGGTTTGGAATGCTATAAATCAAGCCAAAAATAATAAATAGGGGAGGAAGTCATGTATGATTTACAATACTCAAAGCCATCAAGTATAAATGACGCAGTTTCTGAAATTAAAAAATCTTCAGATGCTAAATTTTTAGCTGGTGGTATGACTTTGATACCAACATTAAAAGCTAGATTGTCATCTGCTGATATATTGGTTGATCTAAAAGGTTCAAACTTGAGCAATATATCAGTCTCAAGTTCTGAAATTACGATTGGATCAATGACCCGTCACTGTGATGTTGCTTCATCAAAGGATGTTAAGACTTCTTTGCCTGCATTAGCTAAGCTTGCAGGAGGAATAGGCGACCATATGGTTAGAAGTTGTGGTACAATTGGTGGTTCTATAGCCAATAATGATCCTGCTGCTTGTTATCCATCTGCGGTATTGGCATTAGGCGCAACTGTAATAACAAATGAGAGATCTATTTCAGCTGAAGATTTTTTTGTTGGAATGTTTGAGACAGCTTTGAACGAGAATGAAATTATAACTGAAGTAAAATTTCCTATTCCAGAAAAAGCTTCTTATATTAAATTTCCTAATCCAGCTTCTAGATATGCTATGGTTGGTGTTTTTATGGCAAAGAATGCGAACGGCATATCTGTAGCTGTAACGGGTGCTGGTGAAAATGGTGTTTTTAGATGTAGTGAAATTGAAAATATTTTAAATTCAAATTTTTCAATTGAATCACTTGATAATGTAAACATCTCTCCTGAAGGGTTAAATAGCGATATACATGCCAGCGCTACATATAGAGCGAATTTAATTAAAGAAATGGCAAAAAAAGCTGTTTTAGAGATTCTCTAGGTCTATAATATAACTTAGTAAATAACTATAAAATTAAACCATCATTACAAAATAATGATGGTTTATTTATTAATTAATTCAGATACTTATTACAAATCTTTTATATTAAAGTTCTAATATTTCCTGTTCAAAAAAATTATTCTTATTTTATTGGCTCATTACAAAACCACCGTTGGGGGAGATTGTCTGACCAGTTACAAATTTAGATTCGTCTGAACCTAAATAAACCGCAGCCCAAGCAATATCTGCAACATCTCCAAATCTTTTCATAGGTGTTGCAGACATAACAATTTTTTTAACATCCCCAAGATGAGTTGTCATTTCAGTATCTATATACCCTGGTGCAATTGCGTTAACTCGAATATTTCTAGATGCAAGTTCTCTTGCAGTTGCTCTTGTAAAACCTAATATGCCTGCTTTCGCAGCTGAATAATGTGGAGAGGATGGCCCACCAGTAGTTCCCAACACTGAGCCCATATTAATTATAGACCCACTTTCCTGATTATTCATAATCTTTAGTGCTTCTCGTGTACAAAAAAAAGTACCATTTAAATGAATTCCAATCATTTTATGCCAGTCTTCATCATTTAGATTAACTGTGACATCAAAGTGACTTTTTATTTTTCCAGTCTCAGAAAATTCCTTACTTTGATGGTTATTAACTTTTATTCTCTCATCAAGCAAATTTTGTTTGTTTTCAAATCCATTTATTCCAGCATTATTAACTAATATATCTAATCGATTGAACTCTGATTTTATCTTTGAAAAAGTTTCTTCAACATTTTTGGAATTGGATACATCAACGTAATAAGCTTTACCGCCTAATTCATTAGCCATCTTATTGGCAAGATCAGTATTAATATCACATAAAATAATTTTTGCGCCTTCATTTGAGAAATGTTTAGCTATGGATGCTCCCAGACCTCTTGCGCCACCAGTAATAAGAGCAACTTTTCCTTTTAATCTTTCCATATTTAATCTCAACATATTTTAAATATAAAATAAAGTTTTATGTCAGTTGTTGCTATTTACAATTTAGAAATATATTTTATGTTAATGATAGATAATCAAAGTGCGACAAACAGCAAGTATTTTGAAGATTTTGCTGTTGGAGATAAATATTTAATACCATCTAGAACTCAAACGAGTTCAATATTTTCAATGTTCCAGGCTGCTTCAGGTGATAATGATCCTATTCATTATGACAAAGAATTTTGTAAAAAAAAAGGTCATCCAGATATGCTTGCCCATGGTTTGCAAGTATTAATTCAAACAGCAGCTGGTGCTGGGTCATTTCCGTCAGAAGTCAGAGATAGTCTTGTTGGTTTAATCGAGGTTTCTGGTAAAATGCTTAAACCAGTTTATAGAGAAGATACCTTATACCCAGAGCTCGTTGTATCTAAACTTATACCCCAAAACACAACTGGAATTTTGGAAATGAGGGCAACAGTAAAAAATCAAAAAAATATATTAGTTTTTGAAGGCTCTCATAAATATTTAATTAAAATGAAAAAAAAGATTGATGCTTAACTTTCATTTCTTAAAGAAGGAAGTCCAACACCTGTAGCTTCAAAGCCTCCATCTATAGCCAATACTTGACCTGTAATGTAAGACGCTTTATCGGAAGCTAAAAAATATATACCGTTGGCAATTTCTTTTTCTGTGCCATATCTATTAAGCGGTATTGCATCATGATAAGCTTCAATTATATCTTGTGTATGAACTGCCATTGCAAGTTTAGTTTTGACTGGACCAGGAGCTATACAGTTGACCCTTATACCAAACTCTCCTAATTCAGCAGCTTGCTGCCTTGTTAATTGAATTACAGCTGCCTTAGATGTTCCATAAGCCACTCTTAATGTAGAAGCACGTAAGCCAGAAATTGATGAAATATTAACTATATTTCCTTTTGTTTTTTTTAAATTCGAAATAGCCTTTTGTGAACAAAGAAATACACCATTTAGATTAGTTCTCATAACTTCGTCCCATCTCTTGAAATTGGTTTCTTCAATTGGACCAAAATCAGCTATTCCAGCATTGTTTACCAAAACATCTACTCGGTTATGCCAATCTAATATTTCACTATACATTTTATCTAAATGATCAATGTCAGAAATATCGTAACAAAATTTTTTAATATCTTTATTTTTAAAAGATAAATTATCAATTTCTTTCTTGTCTTTATCAACTATTGCAACTTTATACCCATGTTCTTCGAATAGAAAGGCAGTTGCTAATCCAATTCCTCTTGCAGCACCTGTGATAATAGCTAATTTTTTTTCTTTTTCATTCATTTTTGTATTGTTTCCAAGAAATTTTATTGGTCATTTCAAATCATTTATTGGATTTGATGGCCTTTTTTCAAGTTCCGATTTCCATCTTAAGGCATGCTTATATTCTTCAAGATCTATTTTAAGAATTTTTGATAAATTAAACATAAAATGACCTGTTATGTCCGCTATTGAAAATTTATCACCTGTTATAAACTTATTTTCAGACAAATGAGGATCAATTCTGTCTAGTAAAACTTTAAACATTTCAATACCTCGGGTTACTATTTCTGGTAATTGGCTGATTTCATTCCTTGTCCCAGCAATAACTCTTCCTTTAAAAAAAGAGCTTTTGTTTCTAAGTGAGTAAACTAATGGTAAAAAACCATCCATTTCAATTCTTCTGTTCCACATATCTACTATTGCTCTTTCTTTAGCATTGGTTCCAAATAGAGCTGGATTGGCGTATTTTTCTTCTAAATAACGACAAATTGAAATTGTTTCAGTAATTATAGTTCCGTCTTCTAATTCTAAAAAGGGAATACAGTTAAATGGGTTCATAGAATTAAAGGGTTCTTTAAATAATTCACCTTCCCGAAGATTTACTTGAATTGTATCTATTTTTATATTTTTCTCTTTTAAAAACATTTCTACACGAAGCGCGTTGGGTGCTGGTGTAAAACTATATAATTTCATTAAAAATTCTCCTGCTATTTTCAAAATTTAATTATTGAAAAGATTTAATTCTTAATTCGATAACCAGTTTTAAAAATATACCCAATAATCCCTATGCAGATAAAGGTAAATGATAATATAAAAATAATACTTGTAATTATTGGTACATCACCAATACCAAAAAATGCCCACCTAAAACCAGAAATGAGATATACGATAGGGTTTAATAAGGCAAAGTTTTGCCAAAATTCTGGTAACATTTCAATAGTATAAAAGCTTCCACCCAAAAAGACTAAAGGAGTTATAATAAGCATAGGTACTATATTAAGTTGTTCAAAATTATCTGAAACTATCCCGATAATAAATCCAAGCAAACTAAATGTTAAACAGGTTAAAAGTAGAAAAAATACCATAAAAAGAGGGTATTTTATATCTATGTCAACAAAGAGATATGAAGTAGCTAATATAATTAGTCCGATAGAAAATGCCTTAGTTGTAGCTGCACCTACATAACCAATTACTATTTCCACGAAAGACAATGGAGCAGATAAAAGCTCATATGTAGTCCCAATAAATTTTGGAAAATATATACCAAATGAGGCGTTGTTCACACTTTGCATTTGTACCGTTAACATTATAAGTCCTGGTACAATAAATTCTCCATATGAAACATTGCTAATATTTTCCATTCTAGAGCCAATGGCTGCACCAAAAACAATAAAATACAGCATTGTTGATAAAACAGGAGAAACAAGACTTTGGATTAAAGTTCTTAAAGATCTATTCATTTCATAAATATAGATAGCTCTTATTCCTCTAAGGTTCATACTTTTAATCCTTAATAATTTTCACGAAGATTTCTTCTAATGATGTTTCTTCAGTTTGTATATCAAACAAGTTGATTCCGATTTCATTCATATCAGATAGAAGGGAGGTAATACCTGTTTTCTCATTACTTGTATTATAAAAATAATGAAAAGAATTACCATTATCGATTAATTTTAAATTATATTTCTCCAGTTTTTTTGGTATTTGTTTAAGTGTTTTTTTAAGTTTAACTTTTAAGGTTTTGACACTCATCCTTTTGATTAGTTTACTTTTTTCTTCAACAAGTAATAATTCTCCCTTGTTTATTATACCTATTCTGTCAGCAATCATTTCAGCTTCTTCAATATAATGAGTAGTTAAAATTATAGTTACACCATCATCCTTAAGCTCTTTAATTATATTCCACATATCCTTTCTAAGCTCAACATCAACACCTGCGGTAGGCTCATCTAAGAATAAAATTTGTGGATTGTGACTTAAGGCTTTGGCAATCATTACTCTTCGTTTCATGCCACCAGAAAGAGATTTAATAATATTATCTTTCTTATCAAAAAGCTGTAACTTAACCAGAAGTTTTTCTAGATAAACATCGTCATCTTTTTTACCAAACAATCTTCTAGAAAACCTAATTGCGTTTATGACTTTTTCGAATGGTTCTAGAGCTAATTCTTGAGGGACTAAGCCAACAATCTCTCTAGTTTTCCTGTATTCTTTTATAACATCCATATTGTTAATGGTTATTGATCCTGAGGTAATAGAAGCAAGGCCACATATAGTTGATATTAGAGTTGTTTTGCCTGCCCCATTGGGTCCTAAGAGAGCAATTATTTCACCTTTGTTGATTTCAAGATTTAAATTTTTCACAGCTGAAAATTTATTATCATAAACTTTGACTAAATTTTTGACTGATATTATTGCCGACAAAATTTTATCCTTTAATATATAAAATATTTCTACTTATAGACTATATAAAGTCTATTGATATTGAAAATAATTTTATTTTTTCTAATTTGTTTTAATGACTATTAATCAATATTATTTTTAGTTTCTGTTATTGATATAATATAGATTTTTCATTAGCTTTATTCTCATAATAGAAAATTTTATAAGAGTTCATATTGAATAACGAGTTATTTATTACTGGTGCTGGAGTAAGTGCTAGTAGTGGTATTCCAACATTTAGAGGTAGTGATGGTTTTTGGACAATTGGTAGTGAAAATTACACACCTCAAGAAATGGCTACAAGGTCGATGTATGAAAATAACCCTGGAGAGTTCCTCTTATGGTATTTCAAGAGGTTTGCATCTTATAGTTCTGTAAAACCTAATTCAGCACATTATTGGTTATCTGATAAAAAATTAATTACTCAAAACATTGACGGTTTAGATGGTAAGGCAGGAAATACTGATTATATATCTATTCATGGCAGGCTTGATAAAGTTGTTTATTATGATAATGAAATGGTTCATCAAATTCCATTTAACGCAGAGTGGGATAAAATTATAGATGAAGATGTATCAGACGATAATTTACTTAAAACTAAATTATTAAAAAAATTTAATATACAGTCTGTAAATAATATCCTGGTTCCTTTACCTGGGAAATCTCTTAAACCTTATGTTTTGTTATTTGATGAAATTTATACTGATTTATATCGTATAACTGAAGCTGAGAATTGGATGAAAAATGCTAGTAAAATGGTTTTTATAGGAACATCATTCAGCGTCAATATTACATCAATTGCTCTAAGGATAGCAATTAGTCGAGGTCTGGATATTGAGATTGTTGATCCTGATCCAATTAAATTAGATTATGAAAACACCGAATACTTTAAAATGACTGCTGTAGAGTATTGTAATATGCGAAAATTATAATCTTATACCTTAGCTTTTTTTGTTTAAAGGTATCCAAGTAGCGCTAGCGTAAGCTGCTAATTTACCATCTGCCCTAAACAAATGAGATTGAAGGAACCCAATAGTTTTTCCTCTTTTTAGATAACTTCCTTTACAGACAATTTCCTCCTCTTTAATTGGCAAGAGATATTTAACATTCATTTCCAAAGTTGCGCCAGAACCGGTTGTGTAATGAAGTAAATGTCCCATAGATACATCCATTGCTGTGGCAATGATTCCCCCATGAAGTGTTCCTTGAGGGTTGAACATAGGTGATTTAGCTTTAAATTTTACAATGCAAGTTTCATCACTATATGTGATTTTAAATCCTAGAAATCTTGATAAATAAAACGACCCAAATTCTTGTTTGTCGGAACTTTCAGCTTCAGAAAGCATTGATGAACCCGTCTCTTTAATTTTTTGAAATTCTTTCATTCTACGTTTTTAATCTAATAAATACTTATTAAGTTTATCAAAATCAAAGTTAATACCATGCCCTGGTAAATCAGGCGCAATAGTATAGCCGTTTTTTACGACTAATGGGCTATCAATAAATTCATCTATTCTCCAAGCATGAAACTCCAAATAAGATGCATTAGGGCATGATGCCAATAAATGCACATGTAATTCATGAACTCCATGAGAACAAATCGGTAAATTATTAATTTCGGCTAATTTAGCAATTTTCATAAACGGAGTTATCCCTCCACAAGTGGTAAGATCAGGTTCTAGAAAATCAACGCCATTAACACCAATAAGATTATTTACTTCAGCTAGTGTATGTAAATTTTCTCCAGCAGCTATAGGAATTTTTCCCAAAGATCTTAAATAAGCATAACCATTAAAATCGTCAGGTTTAATTGGTTCTTCAAGCCATACTAAATTAAATCTTTCAATTTCCTTAAATGCATGAACTGCTTGGTCTATCCTCCAAGCTTCATTGGCATCAGCCATTAACTTAACGTTTTCTGGCAAATGATTTTTCATTGCATCCAGTCTTTTTAAGTCTTCTGACAAAAATTCCTTTCCGAGTCTCATTTTTATAGATCTAAAACCATCATCAAGGGATTTTGATGCTCCATCTAATAATTTTTCAATAGTAAAATTTAGATCAATGTTACCAGCGTATGCTAATACACTTTTGTCATGACCACCTAATAACCTCCAGAGCGGCTCTTTAAGTAATTTTCCTTTGAGATCCCACAGAGCAACATCAACAGCAGCAATAGCAAAGCTAACCGGCGCACCTCTTCCTGCATAATGGGTTGCTTTCCACATATTTTTCCAATGTAATTCTATCAATCTTGGATCTTTTTTTAATAAAAGAGGAATAAAACTATTTTTAATAATGGAAGCTATTGCTAATCCCTGATTTTCATGAACAGATATATATCCTATGCCACTCTCGTTGTTATCATTAAAAATTTGACAGACAACCAAATCAAAAGCTTTCATAACACCAGCTGCAAAAGCTTCTACTGGCTCCAATAAAGGAACTTTATAAGTTTTAATTTCAATTCTGGATATTTCCATTACTAGCTCCAAATATAATTTAATTATAAAAATTCAAAACCTTCATAATCATTTTTAACTTTCTCATCACAAATATTTTTATAATTTGCTACTCCGCCTACATAAGGCATAAAATTTCTTGATTTTCCTACAATGTTGTCGCCGTTATACCAAGAATGAGCCAATGGATATAATGTGGCGTTAGCCACTTCGTTATTATGGTTAACCCATTCATCTTGTTTATTTCTATTGGCATTAACTTGAAGATATTTATTATTTTTTTTATGTATTATTAAGTCATGAATAAAATTCACATGCTGTTCAATTGATAAAATCATTTGACTTTTTACTCCTGGGCTTTGAGGCCCTGTAATCATGAATAAATTTGGAAAATCTGATACCATAATCCCTAAATATGTTTTAGGTCCTTTTGACCAAACAGATTTAAGACTGATATTTTCTTCATTTAATATTTCTATTGCGTTAACTGCGCCAGTCATTGCATCAAAACCTGTTGCAAATACAAGGTCATCAAATTCATATTCTATATCGTTAGTAACGAGACCTTTTTTAGTAATTTTTTGTATTGGGTGATTAGATATATCTATCAGAGAAACATTTTCCTTATTATATGTTTCAAAATAATTACTATCTAAACATAATCTTTTAGTACCAATAGGGTGATCGTTTGGACATAATTTCTCAGCTGTTTCTTTGTTTTTGACAATCTTCCTAATTTTATTTCGAACAAAATTAGCAGCTGTTTCATTAGCTTCTTTGTTTGTTAATAAATCTGTGAAAGCGAACAACATTGCTTGGCCACCTTCTTGCCAAGCATTTTCATATATTTCATCTCTCTCATCTTTATTTACATCAAATGCCGATTTTGTAGGCGGTTGGTATTTCGCTATACCAAAAGATGAATTTTGAGCAAGTTCACGGTATTTTTTATAATTTTTTTTGTAGTTCTCTCTTTTATTTATAGGAAGTTCGCTGTGTCTTGCAGGTAAGCTAAAGTTTGCAGTTCTCTGAAAAACGAGTAACTCTTGTGCAGTTTCAGAAATTACTGGTATGGATTGTACTCCAGATGAACCAGTTCCAATTATTCCCACTTTTCTTCCTTCAAATTCAGGCATTTTTTCTGGCCAAGCACCAGTATGATAAATTCTTCCTTTAAAATTAGATATGCCCTCTATATTTGGAGTATTAGGTGTGGATAAATTACCAGTTGCTAAAATAAGATATTTGCATTCAATTATTAAATCGTTATCTGTTTGAACTATCCACTTTTTATTAATAAATCTTGCTTTCACAATTGACGTTTTAAAATTAATTTTTTCTCTTAGATTAAATTTTTTTGAAACAAATCTTGCGTATTCTAATATCTCAGGTTGAGTTCCGTACTTTTCTTTCCAATTCCATTCTTGTTGTAATTCATCAGAAAAGGAGTATGAGTAGTCCATGCTTTCTATATCACATCTAGCTCCAGGATATTTGTTCCAATACCATGTTCCCCCAACATCATCAGCTTTTTCAAATATTTCAGCATTAAATCCATCTTGAATTTGTTTATGAAGGCAATACATACCAGCAAATCCGGCGCCAACTATGACAGTGTCTAAATTCCGATCTATATTCAAATTTTTCTCCACAAATAAATTTTTTTAATACTAGATCTTGAATTTTTATTTATCAATACCAAATGATAAATGTGATGCCATTTAGGGTCACAAATTACTAAATAACATCGCCATAATGGGATGTTTAACAACTCGCTTTATAAGGAGATTATTATGACTATACTACCAACTTTAGCTTTACGTTCTTTTGTAGGTTTTGACAATCTATTCAATGAACTTGAAACTATATCAACCCAAAAACAAAACTCTTTTCCTGCTCATGATATACTAAGAATATCAGAAGATGAGTACGAAATTACCTTAGCTTTGTCTGGATTTAATAAGGAAGATTTATCTATTGACGTTCATGACGGTGTATTGAGCATTAAAGGTAATGGTGGATCTGAAGTTCAAGATGATAAGGTTCAATATCTTTATAAGGGTATTGCTAAAAGATCATTCGAACAAAAATTTAGATTGGAACAATACGTTGATGTTAAAGATGCAAAACTTTCTAATGGCTTATTAACAATCTCATTAGTAAGAGAAATACCAGAAGAGAGAAAGCCAAGACAAATATCTTTAAAATCAGCTTAGTTTTAATTGGGTTAGGGCAAGTTTTTGTCCTAACCATTTTTTTTAAGAAAATAATATGGAATTTTTATTAATTTGGGTTTTGGCCGGTGATGTTATAGATAGTGGCCTTCGTTATCAAACAGCAGCAAAATGCTTTTCAGAAGCCCAAAATGCAGCTAGCGAAATGAGAGAAGTTGGATTATCGGCTCCCCAATTTACTTGTCTGCCAATAGGTAAAGATAAGAATTTCAAAATTTACAGGCAAAATAATTCCAATTCCAGGTTTCCTTTTTAATTAATTTTTAAATTTTTCTTCTATTATTTCTCTTATCTTTTTTAATTCTTTTGTTTGCCTGTCCAATCCTAAATTTCTTCTAACAAAACCGTATACCCAAATTATTAGTAGCAGGGCTATTAATCCCAAGACAATTTCAACCAAAGTAAATAAAAAATTAATTTTCTCTTCAATCATTATTAATGATGAGTTGAAATTTTTAAAAAAATTGTCCAAGTTATTAATCTTTAAAACAGTGTTAAGTTTTTTAACAAACTTATTATAATAATTTTATAAATTCAATGTTTAGGAGGCTTTGGATGAAAATCAAGAATATACTTACTATCTCACTTTTGTCATTATTTGGCATGAGTCAATCTTTTGCAGAAACTAGGATTACTTATAAGTCAGCTAAGTCAACTTCTTCTTATTATCAGATGGGGGTTCAGATTGCTGATACAATAAAGAAATCTACAAACGGAGGCATGATACTTACAATCGAAGAAAGTCAAGGTTCTGTTCAAAACGTTAAAGAGGTAGCTGCAAGAACAGGCAACTACGTTTTTACTACTCCTCCAGTTCTAGTTAAGCTTGCTATAGCAGAAAAAGCTATGTTTAAAGGAAAAGGTAACCCAAACTATAAAAACATAAGGGCTTTATTTCCTATTCCTTCATTAACTATGCACTTTGTAATGTCAAAGAAATCTGGTGTAAATGCTTTCTCTGATATGTCAGGAAAGACTATTCTCCTAGGAAAAGGTTCTTTTGGTGCTAGGGAAGGGGCTAAATATATCAAGTTATTTGGTTTAGAAGGAAAAGTAAAATTAGCTCAAGTAGAACTTTCTAATGCTGTTCCAGCTTTAAAAAATGGCCAAATTGATGGTTTTGTAACTGCTGGTTCATATCCAGCCCCAAACGTTATAGAAGCTGCAGCATCAACAGGGGTTAATGTTATATCCTTAAGTGAAGAGCAAATCAAATCATCTAAAAGGACAAAATTAATAATACCTGCTGGTACATATGCTGGTCAAAATACTGATATTTCAACCACATCTTTGCCGGTTGTTGCCTATGGAACAACAAACATGACTGAAGAAGTTGCTTATAAATTAACTAAAGCTTTCTGGAGTAATAAAGGTAAGTTGGGTGAGGCTGCAAAATGGTGGAATGGTGTGTCTACTGATATGTTATCCAATGTATCAACGAAAATTCATTCTGGTGCCATAAAATATTATGAAGAAATAGGTGTTAAATTAGCTGATCATCATAAATAATTTATGAAATCTTACTATAAAATGTGGATTGTTTTTGGTTTTATATCCATTGCATTCCACATTTTACTTATATTCTCTGGATTAGTCCCTAATTTAATTTCAAGACCTTTACATCTAGCTTTAATTTTACCCTGGATTTTCTTATATAATCAAAAATTAGATCTATATCTCTTTATGAATATTTCAATAGTTTTAATTGGAATATTATCGTGTTTGTATATTGCCATTTTTTCAAATGAGTTAATGGATCAATACGGTTTTATAGAAAATAAATTTCAACTTGTGATTTCTTTAATATTAATCCTTATAGTATTAGAAGCTGCAAGAAGATCAGTGGGGTGGCCATTACCTACTGTAAGCCTTTTGGCAATTTTATATGGAGTTTTTGGAAATTATGTTCCGGGTGAGTTTGGGCATCCTGGCTTGCCCATCAATAGTTTTTTTGGGACACTCACTATTGCTGAAGGTGGTCTTTGGGGACCTTTAACAGGAGTTTCCGTCTCGATTGTATCCATTTTTGTTATATTTGGTTCTTTTTTGAATTCTGGAGAAGCAGGCTCAGGTTTTATGAATATTGCAACTGCGTTTGCAGGAAAGCTGAGAGGAGGAGCCGCTAAGGTTTCTGTAATTTCTTCAGCATTATTTGGATCAATTTCAGGTTCAGCATCTGCAAATGTTGCTTCAACCGGGATGGTAACTTTACCAGCAATGATTAAGTTAAATTATCCTAAAAGATTAGCTGCTGCAGTAGAGGCGGTAGCATCTTCAGGAGGGCAAATTATGCCACCTTTAATGGGCGCAGGTGCATTTGTAATGGTTGAATTAACAGGAGTGCCTTATGATAAAATAATTATTGCAGCTCTGTTGCCAGCTTTGTTATTCTTTTTTACAGTTTGGGTTGGAATAAATTTTTACTGTAGAATTTATAATTTAAAACCTATAGAAAGTCATAACTTACCAGATATAAGAATAGTATTTATTACCTCACTATTTTTTTTAATTCCTTTTTTTATATTACTATTTCTTATGTATCTTGGCTTTACTCCTCAATATGCTGCCTCAATTTCCATTTTATCAGCTTTTTTATTACTATTTTTCAATATTGGAGATTTTTTTAATTTTAAATTAGGCATAAATCGTTTTTATAAAGCTTGTGTTTCCTCTGGAAGACAGATTTCATTAATAGGATCAATTATAATTTGCGCATCGATTATAATTGGCGTGTTATCAATGACTGGTTTAGGAGTAAAACTAACGTCATTAATTATTTCTCTTTCAGGAAATAGTATTTGGCCAGCTCTTATCTTAACTGGACTGGCTTGTTTATTATTAGGTATGGAAGTTCCTACTACTGCTGCTTATGTGATCTGTGTGTCTGTTGCAGGTCCAGCACTGGTAGATATGGGTTTAGGCCTTCTTCAGGTTCATTTATTTGTGTTTTGGTTTGCTTTATTATCAACAATAACACCACCTGTTTGTGGAACTGTTTTTATAGCTTCAGGAATGGTTTCAGAAAATTGGCTAAAAGTTTCCATAACATCAATGAGTTTAGGGATTGGTCTTTATTTCATCCCATTAGCAATGATAGCAAACGATGAAATAATTAAGCTAGATACTGAATTTTTGTATGCAATTATAGCATTTGTAAAGATTGCTTTAAGTTTAGTAATGTTATCTTATGCATTGATTACTAAAAGTTTAATCTTTTTAAGGCTTTTAGCCTTTGGTCTAGGTATGGTTTTAATGTTTTTGTAAATCGGATTTTAGTCTTTATAATTTTTTTGATAAGCTTTCCCAAAGCCTTCAATGTATAAGGCTCTTAGTGGTTTAATGCTATAAAAGTTGAAATCAGTAAACATTCCCCACATTTTGCTACCACTTTCAATTTTATGATATGAGTTTAAAAGATCACTAAATTCTTCACTTTCTTTTTTTAAGGTATGCTTTTGTATTATTCCGTTAATAGTTAATCTTGGATTGTTAGATTTAGTTTTATTTAACTCTTTAAGTGAAAAATAAATACTAACTTTATGATTTTCAACAATATTTTTTGTATGTTCGCTAAGGTCACTTATTAAAATATATAATCGTTTATTTTTATACATGGGAATAATTTTAGAAAGGAAAGGGAAGTTGTCCTTTCCATTAGTGCCAAGAACTGATATCTCATATTCACCTTCTAAGATATTTTGTATTTTATTTTCGATTTCTGAATTGGTCTTTTGATACATTTATATAATTTATTTTTTAAATTGAGTTTTAGTTGTAACAATTTTTTTAGATACTGGAAAACAAATTAAATAGGTTCAAAGTTTTGAAATGAGAAATTTATTTTTTTATTTTATAGCATCCTTATTTTCTTTATTTGTACTTTTTTATTGTTTAACCCTGACTTCAATTAGCCGTGGTGCAGGTGAAAGTTTTGCTGTTTTTTTATTACCACTAAGTTCTCATTTTTCTTGGGATAGAGCTTCTGTCTCTTCTATTTATTCAGTTTACATGGTTTGTTTGGGTATCGGTTCGTTATTGTCTGGGTTATCCTTTGATAAATATGGCCCAAGGTTTAATTATATGGTTGGCTTGGGCCTCTTATCTATAGCTTATGGATTGTTAGATAGCTTGTCATCTATTTGGCAATTTTATATTTTCTTAGGGATTTTAGGTGGTTTGGGTGCTTCAATGGTTGGCGTAATACCTGCTCAGAGTCTAGTGTCCAGGTGGTTTGATAAAAATTTAGGAACAGCTTTATCTATTGCCTATGCTGGACAAGGCTTAGGCGTTCTTATAATGGCTCCATTATCTCAAATTTCTATTGATCATTTTGGATGGCAAACTTCTTATAAATATATTTCATATGTTTTTATAATTTTATTAATTATTGCTTCATTCCTTCCATGGAAAAAAATATCAAGAGGATCAAAAAACAACCCAAGAAAAACAACTAATGGAAAAGCTACTGGTGGAATTTCATTAAAAGAAGCAATTTTTACAAAAACATTTTGGGGTTTTTTCTTTATTTTTTGTTTTACGGCAATAGGGATTTTCGGCATTTCTCTTCATGTTGTTGCATATTTAGTTTTTCTTGGATTTTCCGAAGTTGAAGCTGCTTTTTCATTTGGAATTGCTGGAATTTTAAATTTTATAGGTATGATTTTGACAGGATTAGCTGCAGATCGATACCCAAGACATCTTGTTGCTACTGTTAGTTATGCTTTGAGCTTTATAGCAATTTTTAGTTTGGCTTTAATGCAATTTTACTCTTCTATTATTTTTTTAGTATTATTTATAATTGGTTTTGGTCTATCTGCAGGTGCTCGTGGCCCCATTATAACAACATTAATGGCAGAAATTTTTGCAGGTAAAGGCTTAGCTTCCATATATGGTGCAACAAACTTAGGTCAGGGAATAGGGGCTGCTACTGGAGCCTTTTTAGCTGGGTTTCTTTTTGATTTGACTGGTGGTTATAATTTTGGTTTCTTTTTATGTAGCATATTTACATTTTGCGGTGCTGTATTATTTTGGACGATACCTCAAATAAGATATGCCAAAATATGATTTAGGATAGGTTAATGAATATACTCACAAAAGATTATAAAGTAATTGCTAAAGGTTTAAAATTTCCTGAAGGGCCTATCTGTATGGATGATGGTTCAATAATATTAGTTGAAATAGCAAGGGGTACTCTGAGTAGAGTTTTGCCAACTGGTGAGGTAAATGTAATAGCCAACCTTGGTGGAGGACCAAATGGCGCTGCTATAGGCCCAGACGGATTTTGCTATGTATGTAATAATGGTGGGTTTGAGTGGGAGATTTCATCTGATAAAAAAGGAATGAGGCCTATTCTTGAAAGTTCTTCTTATATAGGAGGAAAAATACAGAAAGTAAATTTAGCAACTGGTGATTTTTTTACACTTTACAGTGAATGTAATGGAATTTCATTAAGGGGGCCTAATGATATTGTTTTTGATAAAGAAGGTAATTTTTGGTTCACAGACCTAGGTAAAGCAAGAAATAGGACTATGGATAGAGGTGGAATTTACTGGGCTAAAGCCGATGGGTCTATGATAAAAGAAGTAGTCCACCCATTTATGACACCAAATGGAATTGGCTTATCACCTGATGAAAACATTTTGTATGTTGCTGAGACTGAGGGTGGAAAACTTTATAGCTATGAAATAGTAGGAGAGGGAGAAGTTAAGAAATTATCATTCCCTGAATCTATTAATGGTGGTCGTTTATTAAACAAAGAAGGGGGAATTAAGAGGTTTGACTCGCTAGCCCTGGAAAATAATGGTAACGTTTGCGTTGCAACTCTTATAACTGGAGGTATTTCAGTTATAGCCCCAAATGGTGAGCTTTTAGAATTTATTAAATTTGAGGATCCCTATATTACGAATATATGTTTTGGTTCAGAAAATTTAAAAAAAGCTTATATTACTGCTTCTTATGAGGGAAACTTATTAGAGGTTGATTGGGGCAGAGAGGGTTTGCCTTTAAATTTTTTAAATAAATAAAGATTCTATAAAATTTTTAATAACTCTTTTTTTATATTCAAAATAATGTTTTGAGGATTTTCTGTATAATCTTTTTGGAAAATTTCAAACTCAATTTTTAAATTATCTTTCCTGTTGAATAATATTTTTAAGTATTTTGCAACATCAATATTCTTTATATTATTCTCATTATTTATTGTTTTCCTACCCACTGGTCTGAAGTTTTTATCAAAATTAATATTTGAAAATTGAAGTAAACCTAGGTGAGGGGATTTTTTCAAAAACTTATCTAAATCTAAATCTTCAAAACTGTGATAGAGGTCAATAATAAGTTTATGATTACTTTTTTTAATTAATTTTTGGCAAATTGCAATTGAATTTAAATGACCTTTTTTGAGTATTTCCCAACTGCCTATAGGCTCTAGACCTAAACGCAGTTTAAACTTTTCTGCTTGAGACATCAGAGTTTTAAATTTTAATAAAGTCTCTTCTCTAATAGTTTTTATATCAAGATAATCATTTATTTGTTTGAATTCCTCACTTAATGGGTTGGGTCCGCCAAGTATACCCCCGGTAATAACGCAAATTAAATCTGGGTTTAAAATTTTTCCGTAGCTTAATACTTTCTCATTTTGATTGAAGTAAAATGGATCAGTAAAGTAACCAACTGAATTGACGCTAGTTACGTTTATTTTATTTAAATTTAGATCCTGCTTTAACTTATTTACACCATAACTTTCAATAAAATCAGTATGTAATCCAACATTTTTAATTTCAGATTTAACTATAGTTTCAATAAATTCAGATGGTCTTATATCATTTGGCCACATATAACTATTGATTGATAATTTTTTGTCTAGAAGGTCTTTATAATCAATTTTCATGTTTTTAATTATTGTAGTAGTATTGTATCTCCAAAAACATACATCCTTCGTCAGACCTGAAAGGTCCATGATTTGTTCCTGGAGGTCTGCACGCATAGGCAGGACTCTGGGTCGTAATTTTTGGATTCCCAGGATTGTCGTTACCTAAGGTAATTGATCCTGATATCATGTATACTTCTTCCCAGTAATCATGAACAAATACTTCGGTGTTAAATGAACCAGGTTTAAATCTAATCAAACGTGTCCTGACACCTATTTTATTTATTTCATCTAATTCGCCTGAAAGCATTTTCATTTCAATACCTGGTCCAGCTCCAGGTGCAAGCTCCCAACCTTCTTCAAGGTTTAATTGAGAAAAATCAATAGCATTTTTTAACATTTTATTGTCCTTTTATTTATCAATATTTGTAAATCATCAAACCAATTAAGCTTCTTCTCTAAGTCATATACTTCATTACTGATTATATCTTGAATTAATACGTTTATATCCTCTAAACCACTAAAATTACTATTTATTAAATTAAGAGTTTTGTCACATATTTCTTTTTGTGTCATTGGGTTTTCAGGATCTCCTTTTGCGTCTAGGTTTGTTTTCTTTAAAACAGACCCATCTTTAAGTTTGAGTGATACAGATGCTGAGTAATTATTTGGGAAATTATTAGTCATTTCTGGATTATTTTTAATTATTACTTTATTTCTAATATCCGAAATACGTGAATTATTTAGAATATTTTCTTTGAAATAATCCTCCAAAATATCCCCATAGATAAGTGATATTGCACAACAATGTTGTAAAGAAAATTTTCCTTCAATATCATTTTTTGGTATAGGCTTGTCACAAAAATCAATAGCAGTTTTATAGGTCTCTATAATTATTTCAGATATTTGATTTATTTGGATATTTTTATTAGATAATTCTTTTTGTAGATCTAATGAGACACCTATTACTGGATGGCTGTGTCTACATGCAGGCCATGGTTTGTTTGAAACATCATTAATTAGAAGTTTGTTATTAATTTTAATTAATTCTTTGTAATCTATATGATTTTTAAACCCTTTTAAAAAACCTAATTCACCTTCAATCATATCCGATGGTGTTTGGGCTCCATTTTGAGCAAGAAATGCAGATGTAACTCCTGATTTGGACGCGTTTGCAAGGGCATATTGTTTTGCTTCTCCATCTCCTTTTCTACACTGCCAGACCCCAGATGAAGTCATTGTTGATAGCTGAATTGCAGTATTGATGTTCTGATATATAGCTTTTGAATTACTTTTAAAATTTAAAATATAGCTGGAGGCAGCTGCAGCTCCAAAAACACCACATGTAGCGCTTGAGTAGAATATCTCATAATGATTTTCTCCCATGCATATTCCCATTCTTATAGCTGTTTCATATCCTATTACTATTGCTTTTAAAAAATTAAGTATGTCTATGTCTACTAAGGAAGATGTTGCAATTGCGGCTGGAATAACTGTATCACCTGGATGAATAATTGAAGTTCTATGGACGTCATCAAGCTCTAAAATATTGCCAACAGAAGCATTTATGAAGGCGCTATCAAATACATTTAATTTTCTTTTACCAAACAAATTTAGAGACTGACCTTCAGGAAGAGACTGTTGTAATTTACAGAAAGGTATTGCTTTCTTTGTTTTTGTTCCCGCAAGCGCATAGCCAATCCAATCAATGATTTCTAATTTTGTTTTTAGGATTGTATCTTGGTCAGGTTCTTTCATTATTTGTTCAATGAATAAATCTATCATTTAAACTCTCATAAACATCTTGATTTAATAATAAAATTATATGACTATTTTAAATTATATTCATCAAATAAAGTATTTGGTTTTTCATTAATTAAAAGAAGGGTGTCAAAATGTTAAAAACAACAAGACGTAAGTTTCTTAAAAACAGTGCCTTAGTTGCTGCTTCTGCATCAATGAGTCAATCATTTATTATGGAAGCAATGGCTGCAGATCCACTTAAAATTTGGACTATTGGAGTAGCTAAAGTTACGAAAACATGGGATGAAATGGGCAAACAAGCCGGCGTTCCATTAGTGTATTCAGCAAAAAGTGGTTCTGCTGATCAAGCTATCCAAAAGTTCTTTGTTGGAGATGGGCAAAAATTATATGATGCTATAACTGACAATGGTGGCGGTCAAGAAGATGCTATGTCTGATAACAAAGCGATTGTGCCATTAGATGTCTCTAAGATTAAAAACTGGAAGAATTTAATTCCTGAATATAATGAAGGTAATGTTGCTGCCAATACAATTAGAAATCGCAAAGGCGAAATAGTTGGTGTGCCATACATATCTAATGCTGACTCTATGGCTTATAATAAAACAAAAGTAGGTGGTGATATTGATACCTGGGATGCTTTGTTTGACAGCCAATTCAAGGGATATGCGGCAATGCAAAATGACTCAGGTCCCACTTTGACTACTACTGCTGTTTACTTAAAAGAGTCTGGCAAGCAAGATATAGTTAACCCATCAGACATGAGTAAATCTGAAGTTAAGGGTGTCTGTCAGTTTCTTATTGATATGAAAAAGAAAGGCCAGTTTAGAACATTTTGGGATGGTTTTGGAAATGGTGTTGATCTACTAGCTAGTGAAGAAGTTCTTGTTTCATCATGCTGGGAACCTATAGCTGTAATAGCTGCTAAGAAAGGTGCAGATATTCATTATGGAACAATGAAAGAAGGCCACCAAACATGGAATAACGTTTGGATGTTGACAAAAGGTGGTAAGCAAAGAGGTCAAGAGGATAATTTTTATAAATTAATGGATTTATACTTATCTCCTTGGTTTGGTGCAAGAACCCTAGCTAACTTAGGCTTTACTCCTCAAATGACTGGTGTAAATGAATATGTTGATGCAAATCCTAGTGATTTTGATGCAAATACCAAAGCAGTTATCGCCCAAAGACTTAAAAATAAGGCGGACAGGATGGCTGTAAAGGGTAACTCATGGCAGAACTTATATCCTAAGGAGTTAAGAGCTTATCAAGATTGGTGGGCTAAAGTTCAAGCTGCTTAAATTCATTAATTTTAATTACAACCTTGTTTTCGCAAGGTTGTAATTTTTTTTGGTTGTTTAATGACACATAAAAGTAATTTTTTATTCAAAATACCTATCATGTTTATGATAGTTTTTTTTGTTATTCCTCTTGCCTTAACAGTCGTTTGGAGTGTTTTTGAAAGAACAATGTTCTGGATGGAACCTGCCTTCACTTTGTTTTCATACGAAAACTTCTTCTTTTCTTCAAGATTAGAGAATTTTTTATCTTCTATGATGCATTCTTCAATTTCTGTTGTATGTGCTTTTTTTATTGGTTTCCCAATTGCAATTTTTATAAGAAGAAGAGTCAAGAAAGTTGCGCAACATAGAGTGATGTTGCTTTTTATACTTCCTTTTATGGTGTCGGAAATCATTAGAATTTTTGCGTTAAGGCCTATTCTTTCTAGGAATGGGGTTGTTAACTCATTCCTAATGGATATGAACATAATTGATAGTCCTATTTCAATTTTTGTTTTTACGCCAACAGGTGTGGTTATTGGTGAGATTGTTTCATTCTTACCCTTTATGATATTTTCTACATTTTTAGCCCTGGAAGCTATTCCAAATTATATTTTTGAAGTTTGCTCTGATTTAGGAGTTAACAGAAAAAGAATGTTTTTAGATATTTTTTTCCCACTAGCTGCTCCTGGCTTGTTTGCAGGTAGTGTTTTTATATTTGTTAATGGAATTGGTATAGCTCTGATTCCAACAATTCTAGGTGGTCCCGGGTCTGTTAATGCAGGTCTAATTGCTACTCAGGCTATTATAGCTCTTGATTTCCCTCTAGCTATGGCTGTTAGTGCTATAATGATGTTTACTTTAATGGGACTATTATATATCGGTCATAGATTATTCAATTTGACGAAATTATTGGAGCCAATTAGCTAATGTCAGTTAGAGATGATTTTCAACCGCAATGGAAGTTAGCTCTTAAATGGGGATGGCTTGCTTTTGCTGTTTTTATCTTAATGGCTCCAACTTTCTATACAGTATATATTTCATTTAATGAATTAGGTTTTGGTGCTAAATATTACATTTTTACATTTCAGTGGTACGAGAGTGTATTTTCAGATAGGCAATTGATAGGTGCATTAGGTTGGACTATGCTTCTTGCTTTGATAACTCTCCCAATTGTTATCCCATTTGGTTTGCTGTCGGCTAAATTATACAAACAGAGTTCAAAAAAAGTTTGGATAGTTTTTGTTCTTCTTTCCCCATTATTTGTTCCCGCTGACATACTTGCATCTGCTCTTTTAGTATTTTTTAAAAATCTAAATAAGTTTTTTACTTTTATTGCTGATTTTACTGGTTTTTATGCTTTAGAAAGCTGGTTTGATCTTGGAATAATGACGGCTGTGATTGGTTTAATTGTATATACTTTACCATACGTATTTGTAGTTATTATGATTACAATGGCTCGGTATAGGAACGAGCAAACAGAAGCTGCAAGAGATTTGGGTGCTTCTGCTTGGAGAGCTTTTTGGGAAATTGAGTTTCCTCAGATACGAGCAGGTGTTTTCAGTGCGTGCGCCTTTGTCGTAATTCTTACATTCAACGAATACACAAGAACAAGTCTTCTAAAAGGTGGCTTTGATACATTTACTTCAGTATTAATTTCCCAAATGTTAAACACCGGAATGTCTGAAGAATCTTACGCTATGGCATCAATTGTAAGTTTAGTTGCAATTATAATAGTTTCATCAATTTTAATATTTACAGCCTTGCGATCAGAAGAGCTTGAAAAAGTTACAAGAAAAGTAAAAGAACCTAATAAATAATTCTTGGAGAAAAATATTGGCTAATACAAATTCAATTGAAGTTAGAAATTTGGTTAAAACATATGGTGATGTATATGCTTTAAAAAATGTAGACTTGGATATAGCTGATGGCGAATATTTTGTTTTATTAGGTCCTAGTGGCGGAGGCAAAACAACACTTTTAAGATCCATTGGTGGCTTTATTAGGCCTGATAGTGGCACTGTTCAAATTAAAGGTAAAAATGTTGACAATCTTCCTCCAGATAAAAGACCTACTTCAATGGTGTTTCAAGGGTTTGCATTATTCCCTCATATGTCTGTATATGAAAACATTGGTTATGGATTAAAACTTAGATCTGTTGAAAAAAATGTTATTCACGACAAAGTCATAAAAATGATGGATTTAGTAGGTCTTTCTGGATTATCAGATAGAAAGCCCCATGAGCTTTCTGGGGGACAGCAACAACGAGTCCAATTAGCAAGAGCTCTTATTTTAGAGAATGATGTTTTGCTTTTAGATGAACCATTATCAGCTTTAGACGCACAACTTAGAAAAGATATGTGTATTGAATTAAAAAGACTTCAAAAGACTGTAGGCATAAGCTTTGTTCATGTAACGCATAACCAAGAAGAAGCCATGTCTGTTGCTGACAGAATTGCCATCATTGCAGATGGTGAAATGATAGAACATGGCTCTCCTAAACAAATATACAGCAATCCTAAAAAGAAATTTACAGCAGAGTTTATTGGTGAAAAAAATATCTTGGATGGGGTAGTTTTAGATTTCAACAAATCTAAAATAAAAGTTGATATTGGAAAAGATGAAATAGAGGTAGCTAATAACAATTATACCATTTCAAAAAATAAAAAAATCAGCCTATCTATTAAGTCTGAATCAATTCAGATCAAGAAAATTTCAGCTGGAAAATCACAGAAAACAAAGAATGGTATTTTTGGTAAAGTTACTGAAATAACTTTTTTGGGACAGTTTGTTAGGTATCTTGTTTTGCTAAGCAATAATCAAGAAATTCAAGTCAGGTCATATAATGAGATCAAAGATATAAGTCTTAATGATAAAGTGAATTTAATGTGGGATTTAGAAGATTTTCTAGTGCATGAAAGTTAATTTATTCCGGAGGTTTTTCTAGAAAAGGTGTTAACTCTTTGCCATAAGTTCCTTCTTCTTTAATATACCAATCACCTATCTGACTAGAAGTCATGAATGTTACATCTTCTCTTTTTTTCAAATCTTGAATAATTTTCTTTAAATAATAAAAATTTTGAGGAACCCCAACTATATGTGGGTGTAAAGCTAAAGTTATAATTTTTGTATTAAATAATTTCTCGTCATCAAAAACGTCTAAAGTAGCATTTACTCTTTTGTACATTTCATCACAAGAGTTATTTTGAACGGTCCAAATCGGTACATCGTTTAACTCAAATGTATATGGCATTGCTACAATAGGTCCTAATTTTGTCCTCATCCAACAAGGTAGTTCATCGATTAACCAATCATGTAAAAACTCAATACCATTTTCTTTTAATAACTCTGGTGTATTTTCTGTTTCTCCACCACCAGGACCAAACCAGCTTCTCACAGGTTGTCCAGACAAACTTCTAAGTAAATTCAGGCTCTTTTCAATTACAAGTCTTTCATCTTCAGCAACTCTTAAAGATTCTTGAAACCAACCATGACCAACTAACTCCCATTTAAGATCACATATTTTATCAAATGCAGATGGGTATACTTCAGCTACTTGAGCATTGATGAAAGCCGATACAGGTATACTATTTTCTTCAAATAATTTAAAAAGTCTAGAAAGGCCAACTCTCATTCCGTATTCTACCCATGAATAATTAGGTAAATCTGGTGGTTCAGGTGTTTTTCCATGAGGTGGTGGCAAAATACCTCTAGGCATGTTTTTATCAAAAGGCCAATACTCAACATTCATTACAACATGCACTATTAAAGGTTTTCCTCCAGGAGGGTTAAGTTTTTTTTGATTTGAAGATAGGCGATAGGGAACTCTAGGGTTTGGCCACATAAACAATTCCTTTACAAAAATTTATTATTGCAAGAATTTTTCAAAAAAAGAAGATGTTTTTAATAAAAAGCTATCGTTTTGATTTGATGCAATTATTTGAATTGAATGATTATTTTCCTTATTATGACAGAAGGGTAATGATAAAGCTGGTAAATCTGCGATATTTGCCAAAGATGTAAAATTAGCCTGGTTTGTAGGTGTTTTATCCTTAATTTGAAAAGAATTTTGGGGAGTTGTTGGCATTAAAATAAAATCAAAATCTTGAAAGGCTTTTTGGGTAAGGCTTTTTAATTTTTGTAGTTCTAACTTAAAATTTTTAATTTTTTTATTATCGATAGATTTTCCAAATAATAAGTTATTTCTTAAATGTTCTGAAATATAACTGGCTTCATCTTCTAATAGTTCTTTTAAGTTTTTAGCACCTTCATTTTCAACAATTTTGAGCAATAACTTTCTATGAAAATTAGGTTCCCAAAAATTCATATCATTATATTCTATATTTACTCCATTTTTTTCAATTTTTAACAAAGCTTCTTTAAAACCTTCAATGACGTCTTTATTAGTATCATTGTTAAAAACTTGATTAGGAACTAAACATTTTATTTTATTTATGGGCTTGTAACCGCAATTATAAATTGATGAATTAATAATTTTGTATAAATTACTGATATTAAATGTATTATTAGAATGAAAACCTATTGTGTCATATGTATCACTTAATAAAA
>VMBT01000459.1_pt1 | contig 26251 bp, 30 predicted proteins | sample 4404301 | NCBI WGS metagenome assembly VMBT01 (sample SAMN12238535, study PRJNA552566) | marine metagenome | isolation source: Coastal seawater | place: USA: coastal Georgia, Sapelo Island | collected 2008-08/2009-08
TGGGTGCATATAATGTTTCAAAAGCTGGATTAATTTATATGACAAAACAATTAGCGATGGAACTTGCACCAGAAATAAGAGTAAATGGAATAGCTCCTGCAGTAGTGAAAACTAAATTATCTGAAATGCTTTGGGCTGATGAAGAAACTAGTTCAAATTTACATGCTTTAAAAAGACTTGGAGAACCAGAAGATATTTCAAATTTAATTTATTTCTTGTCTAGCGATGAAGCAAGTTGGATTACAGGTGAAGTTGTTACTATTGATGGTGGTTTTTTACTCTAACTCCAAACACTTAGACAAATATTTTCGTCAAAATTTCTAACTAAGTTTTTAGAATCAACTTCATGAATAAAAGCTTCAATTAACCAGACTTTAGTACCTTTATCGAGGTGTCCGCCGTAAGCTTTACCTGTTGAATCAGCCAATACAACATGAACATGTACAAATGGTTTATCATCTAATAAAGAAATATTTCCTATACCACTTAAGACTTCATAGGGTTGGTCCATAATATGCTCATCATATTTTTTCTTTTCTTGATTAAAATATAAAACTTTCGCGCTTTGTACTGCTCCAATGAAATTTATCTCTGCAGCTTGAATGTTATTTTCTTTTGCATAGTTAGTCAGTGAATCCAAAAGATCAGTATCTTTCTCTAACTTTACAATGTGCGTTTTTATTACATTTGATTTTTCAATAAACATTTATTTCGCTTTCATCACTAAATATTTAACTCTTTCTAAATCTACTTCATTTTCAACTTTAGAATCTTTTTTTAAAGAAGTACCAACTATAGAAAAGTTTGCATACTTCTTTATTGAATCTACGTTATTTTCATTTAATCCAGATCCTATAACTAATTTATCTGGAGTTGCAATTCTAGAAATAATTTCTAAATCATCAAAGTTTATTTCTTTTCCAGTTCCACTTCCAGTTAGAATTATTTTATCTGCACCAGCCCGAAGAAGTAATTCTTCTGCATGATTTTCAATTGAAGAACCTGGTGCTGGTGTAGCATGTTTAACAAAAACATCTGCATAAATCTTGATATCTCTACTTAATGATTTTTTAAAACTTATGATTTCATTAGCTTTACCTTCTATAATTCCTTGATCTGTAAACATGGTATTATTTAGCACATTAATTCTTATAAAATCAGCCTCTGTCGCTTCTGCAATTGCCAGAGCAGATATTCCATCATTCCGTAAAACATTAATACCGTGCAATAATTCTTTACTTAGGTTTATATTATTTAAAACAGTTGTAAAGCTAACCAAAGTTCTTTTTGAAATATTATCTTTAACAAAAGGGGTGTCACCAAAATTTTCAAAAATTACACCAGAAATACCACCTTCTTTCAGTGTGTTATAGTCTTGTTGAGCTTTAATGATAATTTCGTCTAATTTTAAAGTATTACTAGGGGATCCCGGAAGGCTTTTAAGATGTACAACTCCAATTAATTGCATTGTCTAAATCTTACTATGGTTAAACTTTAAAAATTTTTGTGCAAAATCACCTTCAGCAGTTAGCGTGGGTTTTGCTCCTTTTGGCAGCCTTCCAGTAACCAATCTACACCAGTCGCTAGCACTTCCTTTAATTGAATCTTCCGAATTTTCATTACCAAACTGCCAAGCACGATATTCTGGTCCAATTAATTCAACTCTAAGTTCCTTTGCTTTAACTTTATTTTGTTTTGAAGCTGTTTCTAAATTTAACCATCCAAATAAAGCTACATGTTCTATGCGAACAGTATCAGAATAATCTTTTTTAGTAATTTCATATATATCAATACTATGTGCCCAAGTCTCAGCAAGTTTTGTAGTTGCAAAGGACCTATGATCTAGTTCATTTTTCCACCAATTAATTTTTCTTCCAGGAGGCGTTTTAGCCAAAACTTCTATTACTGATGCTCTAGACATTCTCCACCATTCAATTACATCTTGAGGTCGCATTGTAGAACCTTTTTTAATTGCTTCTTTTTCAAACTTTTCGAGACCTTTTGGTCCTTTAAATTTATTAAAATCTGAGCCGTTTTTCTTTAAAGCATTAAAAGTTAAATCTTCAATTGCTGCAAGATAACTAACATGTGCTGTAATATCCCAATTCTTGTATGAAGTTTTTAAACTCCAATTTCTTATTGGTATGCTTTGTAAGTATTGGTCTAAGAACTGTTGTTCTGCAACTAAATTTGAAAGAATTTCTTGCACATATTTAAGTTTAATTGTTTAGGTTTAGTTAAACCAGTAACAATATTTATAAATTTCTTTTTTTATACTTATAAAGTATTTAGAATTCTTTTAATGAAAAAAATTATTAAATTATTAGCTTTTGCAGTGGGAGTAAAATTTATTTTGCAACTTCTAGATGAAAATATTGATGTTAAAGAACAAGTAACCAAGCTAAGAAATGAACTTGCTAAAATCGAAACAAAAGATTTAGAAGTTAAAATAAAAGATTTTTTCAAAAAATATGATCCTAATTTTAAAGATCAAGAAGATATTTAAAATATTATTTACAAATTTCAGAGATTAACAATCTTAAAAATATTTACCTCCTTAATTAAATTAGTTATAAGTTTATTTTGTGCACTTTACATTTACAGTATGTCTCTATGTGTTTTTAGAAGATTATGCGATGATTCAAACTTACTCATAAATTCACTATTTATCTTTGGATTATATTTTGTATTATTTGTTAGGTTTACTCCTAAAGTCTCGATTTCTAAAAATTTTTATTTGCTTTTAATATTCATAGTTGTTTTATTCATATTTTTTCTAAATAATTATTTTGTGAGAAGTTTGTTTTAGTACCATTAAATTAAATGTGGAAAATACTTGGAAAGATAGCTCATCTTTGGCCAACATGGTTTTATAAATTTATTTCACAATTTCATTCGAAAATTATTAAATTTAATTTTACAAAAATTGGAAAAAAAATTTTAGGAGACCAAATTCTTTTACTAGAAACTATAGGAAATAAGACTAAGAAAGTACGTAAAACTCCATTAGCTTTTGTTCAAATAGAAAAATATTATTTAGTCGCTGCTTCTTACAGTGGAAGTAATAAAACACCAGATTGGTTTTACAATTTAACAACGCCAACAGTATTTATAACTGTTGATGGTGAACGGTTTAATGCAGAATATGAATTTGTTGATGAAACGAAAAAATTGGAAATGTGGAAACATTTAGATAATTTATATCCAACCTTTAAAAATTACAGAAAAAGAACAAAAAGAAATATACCTTTAATTAAGTTTTCTAAAGTTTCGGCTTAAGTTTAGGTCCTTTTCTCACAATAGTATTCCACAACGTTTTATAATGATCTAAATCTTCTTTATCAACATGTGGTAAAACAAAGTTTATCCAAGATTCATAAAGCGGGTCTTCCGAGTCTTTATAAATATTTAGTCCAAGTGGAATTCTTTCAACTATAGTTCTTAAGCTCATAGGTGTTTCTATATTTACACTTATATCTTCAGACATAAAGGAATTATTAATTTCAATAGCTAAATTGATAATTAAATCTGTAAATTGTTTTTGTAAATTTGGATATCTTTTTTGAAATATTGCTTCCAGCTGTTCCTTATTTGGAAATGGCTTTTCCCAGATTACCCATCTATCTGCAAAGGCCTTATTTAGAGATTGAGTTCCAGCATAATCTCTTAAGCTTGTTGGGTTCATTGTTCCAAAGATAAAAGTATCATTTCTTAGTTCTATAACTTCTCCATTAGGTAGTTCCAATTTTCTATGTCTATCTAATAAAGAGTGTAAGGCAAATAAAACTTCTGGGCCAGCAGCATTTAGTTCAGATAGATTTACAATTGCTGGGCCTCTTAATGCTCTTGTTAGCTCTCCATCTTGCCATCTACTTTCTGTTCCGCCCTTTCCATCACCATAAAGTTGTACTGAACCTAGCAAAGTAACATCTCTAACTTCTCCTGATAGAGGAATTCTGTAATATGGATAATTTAATTTTGCAGCAAATTGTTCAATATCATGGTCTTTTCCTGTACCCATGTGTCCTTTAAGAGCAATATGTATAGGTATTGAATTATTAAATTCATTTAGTTTTGCATAAATAGCTTGAGCTAATTTAAATTGAGTTCCTAGATCAACATAGTATTCATCTACTGCTGGGATTCTATTTTTTCTTGAATTAGCATCATTCGTTTTAGAATCAATCTTACAATCCTCTAGTTCAAGATAATCTTTTAAATTTTTAGGGTTAAAAAATTTTATTTTTGCCATTAAGCTGCTCCAGATGTTTTTTTAATATTTTGTATAAGTATATCCTTTGTAATATTTACTACTGAATTGATTAATTGCTCGGGCTGAGCAACTTGGGTATTATTCACATATTCTTTCCAAGAACCTCTTGAACCAATGCCAATACCAATTACATCGATGCCATTCTTTGTTGCATAATTTATACTATTTTTAAGCTCCTTAACTGATCCTCTTGTCATACCGTCCGATAATACAACTAATAATTTGGTATTCGCTTTATGGTTTAATAAACGCTTTGATGCATGCATTATGTTTATTTCGTCTATATTTGTACCTTTATCAAACATGCTAAGAGGAGGTATGTTTTCACTCAGAATATTATTATCAATAGAGTCTCTTAGATTCCTTGAAAATTCAATTAAACCTATAAATTGTTGATAATGATCTTTCCATGAGTCTTTAAAATCTTTTATAAAATAGTGATTTGCTGTGTTGAAGATTTCATTTGCAGCTGATCCATAAGTTGTATTCAACATTGAAGAAATGGAAAATTTTCTCTTCAAGTAGGTTTCTTCATTCTCTTTAAATTCAGATACAAATCCTCTATTAAAAATTGAAACTTCAAATTCAACATCTAGTTCATAACAAATTTGTGCCAAGTAACTTGCTCCAATAAGTGCAGCCGTTAGCGACCAAGGATTCAATTCACCTTTTTCTTTTTCAATCATGGAACCACTGCCATCAATTAATAAAGAGATAGCGTATGATTTATTAGATAACCTTTGTTTTTGTTCAAACATTCTTTCATACCTTCCTGAAGCAAGAAGAACAGGTACGTGAGGAGATAGGTCACCTTGGTCAAATCCGCTAATTCTTTTTCTTTTTAAGTTATGAATAAAGTATGGTTTAATTTTATTTGTTACTTTAAACACTGGAAGATTCCATTCTTTAAGCAACTTTTCATAAGTTAATATGCCATTTTGATATAAGTATTTGTAATTTTCTGGGATTTGCGACTCTACTACTTTTGCAACATAACCAGAGGGAAAGTATACATTACTTGAAGCACCAACTTTAGATACATGGTCATCCATTAAATTTAATTTTTCTTGATTATTTTGTTTTGAATCATTACCCAAAAACTTTTGTAGAGTTTTACCAGTAGTTAGGTTATTTGAAGATGGTATTAAAACTTTACTTAATTCATTAACAACGTTCTCATCTATTAACTGTGAAATTTCCTTTTGTTCACCCAAATTATATTTCTCTAAATCAGGAAGAATATTAAATCTCCTACAGATATCAATTATCTGAATAGTTGTTTCAAGAATTTCTGATATATTTACTTCAAGGTAGTTTATTGTTTTTAATAATTGCAGAGATTCATTCAAAGCTTTTACTATCTGATTTTTAAATATTTTATAGTCAGGTTCTATATAAGTAGTTATTGCATGAAACAATAATGATAAAAACTGACTAAATGGAGTTAAACTTTTTATTTCTGTATAGGATTCTTTGTAAATATCTACAAGTATTGAATTTAAACCCTCATATTGTTTAACAAAGATCTTTTCTTCAATTGAGTGAACAATAATTTCAAAAACATATTTCCCAAACGGACCAGCTAAAATTTCTAATACGTCTTCTATATCATCAACATCATCAAAGTCTTCATTAAAAACTTTTGAAATTTCAGAAATATTAATTTGATAATTTTGAAGAGAGTGAATTGCTTCATGTACTACAGTTCCAATAAGTAGCTCTTGTTTATCTAATTTAGATTTTGATAATGCATTAACTAAAATTGAGGGATTTATTGTGATGTCATTTTTTTCTTTTGAATTTGAGCGACCATATCGAAGTGTAATATTCTCATTGTTCATTTGTGATTGAAGCAGTCTTGTTAAAGCTGGTCTAATTTTTTCAAATTCTTCAACGATTTGTGATTCAATTATTTTTTTCTTAGAATCCATTTACTAACACTATCATTAACTATTGATATAAGTATAAGGAATTAGATGATGAATGAAAATTCTGGAAAAAGTATAATAATTTCTGGTGGTGCTGGAAAAATGGGGGAGCTGGTCTCGGAATACATTTCTACCAGACAGGATTACTTTATTAAAGGTATATTTGATCCATCTTACAGAGATGAAAAATATCCAAATTTCTTTACTTCAGAAAGCTTTGAAGTAGATATTATTGTTGAGTTTTCATCGTCTGAATTTATAAATGAAAACATTAATAGATGGTTAAAAACTAATTCGAATTTAATTATTGGCTCATCAGGATTGAGTGATGAAACCATAGACAAATTAAAAAAAGATGAAATAGATAGAAAAATTGCAGTTATACCTAACTTTTCTATTGGAGCAGCTTTTCAAAAATTATTTGCAATTTCATTATCAGAAGAGTTCAGCTCTATTCAAGTAATTGAAAAGCATCATGCTAATAAGAAAGATGCACCTTCTGGTACAGCTATTGATTTAGCTAATAGTATTAATAGTATTGAAACATTTGAAATTGAAAAATCTGAAGCTGTTAAAAATGTAGTAAATAATATAAATGTTTATTCGTATAGAGATGAAAAATATATGGCTGAACAAGTTGTATATTTTAAAAATGAGTTTGAATCTTTTAATTTAGAACATAAAGTTTTTGACAGAAAAGCATATTTATATGGATTTAAAACAGTTTTAGATAATTTCGATATATTAAATAAATATACTTTTGGTTTAGAAAGTATTATATTGCAAAAGATTAATATTTAATTATGAAAGATCTTGGTCAAATTCTCACAGCTGTTATTACACCTTTTGATAAAAATGGTGTTATTAGCACCGATACTTTCTGGAGGCTTTGTAGAAAACTAGTTAAAGAAAAATCAGATGGTTTAGTGTTGAGTGGTACAACAGGGGAGTCTCCTAATTTAACAATTTCTGATAGAGAAATTATATATAAAACAGCAATAGATTCAGTTAAAGGTAAAGCTTCAATTGTTGCAGGAACTGGAACCTATTCAACTAAAGAAAGTATTGAAATCACCAAAATGGCAACCAATTTAGATATAGATGCAATTATGATAGTTACACCTTACTATTCAAAACCTTCACAACTTGGAATTTTGAGACATTTTGAGGAAATTATGAAGCACACAGATCTTCCTGTAATGGCATATAATATCCCAGGTCGAACAGGTACTCTAATTGAGTTAGATACTCTTGAAAAACTAGTAAAAGACTTAGGTATTCATTCAATAAAAGATGCTGTAGGTAATTTAGAGTTTTCCAAAAAAGAGGTAGATTTACTTCAGGGTAAAGCTGATATTTATTCAGGTAATGATTCTGAAACAATCGAATTTATTAAGTACGGTGCAAAAGGTGTTGTTTCTGTAGCATCTCACTTAGTTGGTGATGAAATCGCAGAACTAATTTATTTAGTTAAAGAAAATAAGTTAGATGAGGCTAATGTTTTACAGCAAAAACTACTACCAATTTTTGATGGAATATTCAAAGAACCTAGTCCTGGACCAGTTAAGTTTTTACTCTCTAACTACTGGGAAGAAGTTGGTGAGCCTCTATTGCCAATAACTCCAGTAACAGCTGAATATAGCCAAGTATTATTGGATATTTACAAAAAAATTAAATAATATAAAGCTTTTTTTCAAATTTTGTATGGTATAATTTATTCGTGGCTGTGAAGACATCCACTCGCAAAAGGGATAATGGGCGTAAGCGGGTGTCAAAACAAAACAAGTTAATAAATGTAGACAGGGCAGTAACTACACTTAAATCTACAACATCTAAAGGATTTAATAAGTTCGTCCATTCTTATCAAGCTGTAGCAGTTTTTATGTTTTCATTCGGATTGCTAACTGCACTTTCTATTTTCTCAAAAGGTGGTCCAGTCGGAGATTTGATTTTTAAAGTTCTAGAATGGTGCTTTGGATACGGAGCTTTCGCACTCCCTATATTTTTTATTTATGGTGCTGCAATACTAATTAGAGACAGAGATTCTGTTCCTGCACAAAAAGTTTTAATCGGTTCATTTTGGATCCAAATAACATCCTCTGCTGCTTTCCATTCATTAATACATACCCAACCTCTTTCACCAAAAGCAGGAGCTGAATTACTTGCAAAATCAGGTGGTCATGTTTCAGCATTCATTGTTCATCCACTTGCTAATAGTGTTGGTTTAGAAATGACACATTCATTTTTGATTATTGGGTTAATTATGTCAGTTTTATATATGACAGATATAGAGTTAAAAGATCTTATTGGTGGTTTACAAGCAATTATTAAATATATTTATAAATTTATTTATGCATTTGTTTTAGCTAGAAGAGAAGCAGGGGCAATTCATATTGAAGATTTATATCAATCTGTAGAAGATATACAAGTTAACCAACCAGTTACCAAAGTAAAGACTCCTATAACAAAAAAAATTGAAGATAATGTTACTGAATTTACTAAATTTAAAAATAACAAAGATAAACAAGTTTCAAAAGCAATAAAACCAATTACAAAAAAATCAGAATATATCTTACCTCCAGTTAAATTATTAAAACTAGGATCTTCAGTTGCTTCATCTAAAAAACTATTACAACAAACTGCTGCTGACTTAACACAGCTGTTAAAAGAACATGGTGTAGAAGCTGAACTAACAAATATTGTTCCTGGACCAACAGTTACTAGATATGAAATAGAACTAGCTCCTGGTGTAAAGGTTTCCAAAGTTACTTCACTCTCTCATGATATTGCTTATGCACTTGCAACACCAGATGTTAGATTGCTTGCTCCTATACCTGGTCGAAGCGCAATAGGTATTGAGATTCCAAACAGACAGAGAAAATTAGTTTCATTAGGTGATGTGTTGTCTTCTAAAGAAGCAAGTGATTTAAGCCACCCTTTAACTGTTGGTTTAGGATTAGATATTTCAGGTAAGCCTAGATTTTTAAATCTTTCAGAATTACCCCATGTACTTATTGCAGGCCAAACTGGTGCGGGTAAATCATCATGTATCAATTCAATAGTTACTTCACTATTAGTAAGAGCAAATCCAGATGAAGTTAAAATGGTTATGGTTGACCCTAAAAGAGTTGAGCTAGGTCAATACAATAATGTTCCGCATTTGCTGACAAAAGTAATTACTAATCCAAAGAAAGCTGTTGATGCATTAGGCTGGGCAGTTGCTGAAATGGACAGAAGATATGATTTATTAGCTGATGGTCAAGTTAGAGATATTAATGGATATCATGAAAAATACGACGCAGGTCTTTTAGATACAGAAAAATTTGATAGATTCCCATATATCGTTGTTTTGATTGATGAGCTAAATGATTTAATGATGGTAGCAGGACGAGAAGTTGAATCTGCAATTGTACGATTAGCACAAATGGCCAGAGCAATAGGAATTCATTTAGTTGTTGCAACGCAAAGACCATCCGTTGACGTAATAACAGGTGTAATGAAAGCTAATATTCCATCAAGATTAGCTTTTTCTGTGGCATCAACTACTGATTCTAGAGTTATACTTGATCAGTCAGGAGCTGAAAAATTAATTGGTCTAGGAGATATGCTTGTTGTTACAGCCTCAAACCCAAGATTAGATCGAATTCAAGGAGCTTGGGTAACTGAAGGAGAAATTAAAGATGTTGTTAATTGGGTAAAAACCCAAAAAGAAGCCCAATACAACCCAGCAGTTACTGAAGAACAAAAAACAATTTCACAAACAACAGATGAAGACTTTGGTGAAGATGAAGAGCTAATCAGAACTGCAAAAGAGTTAGTTGTCAGATCTCAGCTAGGTTCTACTTCTATGCTGCAAAGAAAATTAAGAGTTGGTTTTGCTCGCGCAGGAAGATTAATGGATATTTTAGAATCCCAGGGTATAGTAGGTCCATCAGAAGGATCTAAACCTAGGGAAGTATTATTAACAGTTGAAGAGTACGAATCTTCAAATTTACCAAGTATCGAAGAAGCTGAAGTTATTGAATCTAATGAAACCATTGATGAAGAAGTAGAAATTTCAGAAGATAATTGGTTCGAAGAATAATTAAACTTTAAGTTCTCTTCCTTTAATAATCCTACGTCTAATAGCAGCTGATATTGTATCTATAGTTAAGACCATAATTATAGTTACTACCAATACAGTTCCAGCTCTAGGAAAATCTCTAAATCGTAATTGATTTATTAGCTCAGCACCAACTCCACCAGCACCTACAACACCTAAAACAGCAGAAGCTCTTAAGTTTATTTCAAATCTATAGAGCCAATAAGAAGTGACAGTTGGCATAATTTGAGGTGCAACTCCAAAAAGTAATTCATTTAATTTTGAACCTCCAGATGATTTAATAGATTCAAGAGGACCTGGATCAATTCCCTCAATAACTTCTGAAGATAGTTTTCCTAAAGTTCCGATTGAGTGTATTCCAACTGCAAGAGTTCCAGTTAAAGGACCTAGACCTGTTATAGGTAAGAATACAAATGCGAGAATTAATTCAGGAAATGCTCTTATTATATTTAAAATTTGTTTCGTTACTCTACTGACAATATTTAGAGAAACATTATTTGCTGCTAAGAATGAGATAGGAAAGCTAAAAACAGCACCAATTACAGTTCCTGCCCAAGCAATAAAAAGTGATTCTCCAACTTTAGGAACTATTCTATCTATTGCTTCTGGAGATAAATCTAATGGAAATAATTGAGAAACCAATTCCCAGATTTTTGTAGGAGCAGTTAGAAAACGTTCAGGAGTAATTTCTAAACCGGAAGCTGACCAAAGAGATGCAACTACTATTAGTGAAGTAATAGAATATCTTAAAACTTTGGGTCCTAATGGTTGCTGGGGGCTCTTCATAAAATTTTTCTTCTGAGCCAAACACTAAACTGTTCTATTGAAATAACAGCAATTAGTATTAGTACAATAATTGGTGTAATCCTATCAAATCTTAAAAATATTCTTTGCGTTTCAATAATTCTTCCAACACCACCAGCACCAACTAATCCTAAAATTACACTTGCTCTAATGCATAATTCAAATATATAAAGAAAGTATGCTGTAAAGTTTGGCAGAATTTGAGGTAATGCAGAAGTAAATACTGCTTGATTATGTTTTGCTCCACTAGCTTTAGCAGCTTCGAGAGGTCCTAAGTCTATACTATCAATCGTTTCTGAAAGAAGTTTACCCATAATTGCCATCGAGAACATTACAAGTGCTAACACACCTGCAAACGGACCTAAGCCAACAGCAACTGTAAACAGCATTGCCCAAAATAAATCTGGTATTGTTCTTATAAAATTTAGAAATGATTTATAAATTGAATAAGTAATTGTTGATTGATTTGTAGCTTTAGATGCATAAAAGGCGAGAGGTAAGGCTATAAAGCAACCTAATATACTAGCTAAAATTGCAATTTGAATTGTTTCAACTAAAGCTTGAGCAGCGTTTTCAAATGCCCAGCTCCATTTAGGATTAAAAAGTGGGTCTGTAACTATTTTTCTATTTTGTAAATTTGTTTTAAAGTCTTCTAAGTTAAAACCAATTTGAAGAAATGAATAAATAGTAAAAATTATTGTAAAGGGGTAACCTATTATTGATAAAAGAGAAGGTAATGGTTTCTTAGGTTTATTCATCTTCTCCTAATAAGTCTGAAGATTTAATTGCTCTACCGTATATATTTTCAAAGTCTTCGTCACTAACATCATGAACTTTTCCGTCATAAACCAGTTCACCATCCTTCAAACCAATTAATCTTTCACCAAATTCTTTAGCTAAATCTAAAAAATGTAAATTGACAACTGTAGTAATACCAAGTTCTTGATTTATTTGTTTCAGATACTGCATTACTACTCTTGAAGTAATCGGATCTAGTGAAGCAACTGGTTCATCAGCTAGCATAACTTTAGGTTTTTGAGCTAATGCTCTTGCAATTCCTACTCTTTGTTGCTGACCTCCAGATAAATTAGAAGCCCTCACATATGCTTTTTCAAGTATCTCAACTTTGTTTAAAGACTCAAATGCAATCTCTTTATCCTCATTTGGCCAAAGACCTAAAATTGATCTTAAAGTTGAAACTTGACTTAATCTTCCTGTTAAGACATTCTTCATAACAGTTGATCTATTTACTAGATTGAATGTTTGGAATATCATACCAATATCAGAGCGTATTTCTTTCAGTTCTTTTTTAGATGATTCAGTAACATTTTTGCCATCGACGATAACTGAACCTGAACTAGGTTTTACTAAGTTATTGATAGTTCTTAAAAGAGTTGATTTTCCAGCACCGGACATACCAACAATAATTAGAAAATCACCTTCATTTATTTCTAGTGATACATTTTTTAAAGCTTTTACACCACCAGAATATGTAACGCTTACGTTTTTAAATTCAATCATATAGAGTAAAAAAACCGGGGTAGTTAAACCACCCCGGTTTTTTATAAATTAATTATCGTATAATCCAAATTCTTCAGCTGCTTGTTTAACAACATCAAATTCTGAGTTTACAGCGACGACTATGTCAGTCCATCCATAAATCTCATCCATGACTGCTAAACCTTCATCTGTAGAAATGTATTCTTTAAGAATTTGATAAATCTTTTCTTTGATGTCTGCTGGAAGATCAGATCTAACTGCAACTACATCGTTTGGAATTTCTTCAGTGATTCCAATAGCAATCACTTTTCTTCCAACTTCTGCGTCAGTTTTTCTTAAGTTTCTTCTCGCATCATCAAATGTGATACCAAATTTTGCATCTCCGTTTAACAGACCTGCTATAACTCCATCATGAGAACCAGCAAAAACTTGAGTAATATCGTTTTTGTAATCAATTCCCATATTCTTCAATTGAAGTGATGGATAAAGGTATCCTGAAGTTGATCCTTCTTCAACAAAAAGAACTTCTTGTCCAATCATTGATTCCAAATCAGCTTCACAAGCATATCCAGGACTTACAGTTTCACCTGTTGATAATACTTCAGGTTCTAACCCTGAATCTCCAAAAGCCCAACCAACTTGTAGTGCAGCTACTGCAGGTGGAGCAGATTCTGATCCTTCAATCAAAGTCATTTCTCCATTTACCCACTCAAATGCTCCAATAACTGGTGCTGATTTACATACGCTTTCATCTGTTGTCCAAAAGTTTCCGTGATATGATCCAGAGCCATAACGAACAACTTTTGCAATAGCTTCAAGTCTCTTAGGGAAAGCATTAAGTGCATTTACATAACCTAATGTATTAAATGCTCCAATGTCAGCTTGTCCTGAACCCATAGCAACTAACAATCCTGAATAGTCACTTGTAACAAAACCCTCTACTTCAATACCTAATCCATCGCTTAGAACTTTCATAAGTGGTTGAATGTTATCAAGTAATTCAGTTTGTTCCGCACTAGGTACAAAACCAAAAGTAATTTTATCTAAAGTCGGCGCAGCAGTAGTTGCTGGTGAGTCTAGATTTTCGGTTTCTGTAACAACTGCGGTTTCCTCAACTGTTTCTTCAGTAGTCCCGCCACAAGCAACAACAACTAAAGATAAGATGAGAAGTAATATAATTGATTTTTTCATCAATATCCTCCGCTAACTTACAGTCTTATATTATATAGAGAGAATAAATATGTTTTCGTTTTAGAAATTATTGTACTTAAATTCTCCAAAATCTCGAAAGATAATCCCACCATTTTGATCTAAAACAATTGTTATTGGTTGTCCAATAATCTTAAAGTAGTCCCTTAATTCAGGAGTTGAAAAACCAATTTTTAATTTACCGATTAAGTTTTCTTGTACCCACTCTAAGGTTGGACCAGAATCACTATGAGCCAAAGCGATAACATCATATTCGTCAGAAAATTGATCTAATTTTGATTCAATGACAGGTAACTCCCGTCTGCAAATACTTCAGTAGTCTGCCCAGAATATAATAATGGTTTTTTTATTAGAAATATCTTCAACTTCAAGTTCAAGATTTTTATTTATATAAGTGAAAGAATTGTTTATTAATAAAGAATCTTCAAAGCTTTCATTATTTGTAATTTCAGTTGATAGCTGTTCACTCACTTGTTCAGTTGTATTTGTTTCATTTTTATTTGAGTTAATAGAACATGAAACAAATAACAAAAAAGAAATTATCAAAAACTTTTTCATGATTTAATCATAATCTTATTGATAAACAACCTTGCTATTCTGAAGATGTGAAAATTTCATTATTAAGTGTTGGAACCGAGATATTACTTGGAGATACAGTAAATACTAATCTTTCAAATTTAGGTCAAATTTTATATTCAAATGGTTATATTTTGAACACTGAAATAACAGTGTCTGATATTAAAGAAGACATAAAAAAAGAATTTCTAAAATTATTAAATGAAAATGATGTTGTAATAACTTGTGGTGGTATTGGACCAACAGAAGATGACTTTACAAAAGACGTTATTTCTGAATCTTTAAATTTAAATTTGATTTTAGATACTGAGCATTTAAATTGGATGAAATCTAGGTGGGAATCTAGAGGTTTAGAAATGCCTTTGACAAATATAAAACAAGCGGAACTACCAGACGGTGCTGTCAAACTTATAAACAAAAATGGTACAGCTCCAGGGATTAAAATTTCTACTAAAGAAAATAAAACAATTTTTATTCTTCCAGGGCCTCCTAGGGAATTTATTCCACTTGTTGAAGAAGAAGTAATACCTTATTTATCAAATCTATTTAATAAAACAAATAAAGATTATGACTTTATAATTTTTTATAACCAAGCTGAATCGTCACTCTCAGAAAAAATAACCCAGTTTAAACCTAAAAATTTAGATATCGCTTATTTAGCAAGTAAAGGAGTAATCAAATTACGTTATGATAAAAACTCAGTTGAGAAAGATGAGTTAAATTTATTTTTAGAAAATATAAATAAAAATTTTCAGTCAGATATATTAAGCTTTGAAAATATTTCGCCATCAAAAGTACTTATTAATAAACTGCAAGACAGAAAATTATCCATTTCATTAGTAGAAAGCATAACTGGTGGCAACCTGTCTTCCGAACTAATTAAATATCCCGGTGCTAGCAATTTTTTAATTGCATCAAATACTCTCTATACATCTCAAGCTAAAGAATTATTTTTAGGGGAGCAAATAACTGATGACTGGGTCTCTTTAACTACTAAATTAGCTGAAAAATCTATAAATTTATACAATACAGATATCTCGTTAGCAATTTTAGGTGAGGCAGGTCCAATTCCCTCAAGTAATTACAAAATTGGTGAAATATTCATTTCTATAACTTTTGAAGGAAAAACAACCGAATTAACACATCATTTACGTGGTAGTAGACAAGATATTATTGAAAGAAGTGTAAATAATGCAATATGGGATCTATTAAATATTATTTAATTCTTGACTCGAACAAATGTTCGACTAAAATTTGTCATATAAAGATTTTATATTTGAATTAATTAATGTAAATAAGAGGAGATTAATAATGGATAAAGACAGGGCAAAAAAAATAGACACAGTGTTTTCCCAAATAGAAAAACAATTTGGAGAAGGTGCGTTAATGCGTCTTGGAGCAGATCAAATCAAAAGAATACCAGCGATTTCTACTGGAGCAATTGCAATAGATTTAGCACTTGGTATTGGTGGAATTCCAAAAGGTAGAGTAGTTGAGATATATGGTCCAGAAAGTTCAGGTAAAACAACTTTATCACTACATGTCGCAGCTGAGGCACAAAAAGCAGGTGGCGTCGCTGCATTTATAGATGCTGAACATGCTTTAGATCCTATGTATGCTCGAGCATTAGGAGTTGATGTAGATGAATTATTAGTATCACAGCCTGATACAGGAGAGCAGGCATTAGAAATTGCTGATATGTTAATACAATCCGGTGGTGTTGACTTAGTTGTTATTGACTCTGTAGCTGCATTAGTACCAAAAGCTGAAATAGATGGTGAAATGGGTGATACTCATGTTGGTTTGCAAGCAAGATTAATGTCACAAGCATTAAGAAAGCTTACTGGTTCAATAAATAAATCTAAAACTACTGTTATTTTTATCAATCAAATTAGAGAAAAAATTGGTGTCATGTGGGGATCTCCAGAAACAACTAGTGGAGGTAGAGCACTTAAATTTTATGCATCTGTACGTATAGATGTTAGAAGAATTGAAACTCTTAAAGTTGGTCCTGAACAAATAGGTAATAGAGTTAGAGCTAAAATTGTTAAAAATAAGGTAGCCCCTCCATTCAGAGAAGCTGAATTTGATATTATGTTTGGCCAAGGTATATCTAGAGAAGGTAGTTTGATTGACGTTGGTGTAGAACATGGAATTGTATCAAAAGCTGGCGCATGGTTTACATATGATGATGTTCAGCTTGGACAAGGAAAAGAAAACTCTAAAAGATTTTTACGTGAAAATGCAGATATTGCATTACAGTTAGAGACCGACGTTTACAAAGCTGTTGGCCTTATAGAATCTGATGAAGAACCAAAAGTTGAGGAAGATTCAGAAGAAACTAATTCAGCAGAATAATTAAAAAGTTAGCAAGAATCTTTTTTATAATTCAATTGTGGAACAAACAGTTGAAATTAAATCAAAGGTAACAACTAAACCTTCTCGTATAGGTAAAAAATATTTTGTAAAAACTTTTGGTTGTCAGATGAATGAACATGATTCAGAACGAATTGCTGGCCTATTTGAAGCTGATGGTATGCTTCAAGCTGCAAATGAAGATTCAGCAGATGTATTATTTGTGAATACTTGCACAATAAGAGAAAACGCTGATGATAAATTGTACGGTACTTTGGGACAACTTAAAAAGTGGAAAAACTTAGCAACCAGTAGAAGACTTTTAGTTGGTGGATGTGCAGCTCAGAAAGACAAAGAACTTGTAAGAAAAAGAGCGCCATGGGTGGATGTAGTTTTAGGAACTCATAATTTAACAAACGTAATAAATCTTTTAAACCAGGCTGAAGATTGGGGACCGGTAACTGAAATACTAGATGAGATTTCTACCTTACCTACTGACGCACCATCTATCAGGGAATCAGAATATTCTGCTTGGTTAACTATACAAATTGGTTGCAATAATTCTTGTACATTTTGTATAGTTCCTTCAGTAAGAGGTGAAGAGATTAGTCGTCGTCCTGCAGATATAGTGAACGAAGCAAAACAATTAGTACAAGAAGGTGTAAAAGAAATAACACTACTAGGACAAAATGTAAATTCCTATGGAAGGGATTTAAGAATTGATGGTAAAGCAAGACCCTATTTTTCACAGTTATTAGAAAAATTAAATGAAATAGAAGGATTAGAGAGAATAAGATTTACTTCACCACACCCAAAAGATTTTAAGGAAGAAACATTAATTGCAGTTAGAGATTTAGAAAAAGTATGTAAACAGATACATGTTCCCTTACAAAGTGGAAGTTCTAAAATACTTTCAAAGATGCACAGAGGTTATAGTAAAGAAAGGTATCTTGAAAAAATTGATTTAATACGTTCTATAAACAAAGATGTATCATTAACTTCAGATATCATAGTTGGGTTCCCTTCTGAAACAGATAAGGATTTTGAAGATACTTTAGAAGTTGTTAGGTATTCCAAATTTGATTCTGTTTATATGTTTAAATTCTCCCCAAGACCAGGTACTCCAGCTTTTGACATGGTCGATAAATTTGTTGAAAAAAAAGTTATTGACGAAAGGTTTAATAAATTAAAAGAAATTCAGACTGAAATTAGTACAGAGAGATATTCAAGATTTGTAGGTACTAATCAAAAAGTTCTTATTGAAAATCAATCAAAAAAAGATCAGAGTGTTCTTTCAGGAAAAATTGATAGTGGTCAAATAACTCACATTAAAGAAGCCGACATAAATTTTGGTGATTTAGTTGATGTAATAATATATGATTCAACTCCATTTTACTTAAAAGCAAAACTGATTTAATTGATTTATTTTTTAACAGGAATCACTGCTTCTGGTAAATCTAATTTAGCTCACAAGATAGCACTTGAACTTGGTATGTCTATTCTTTCAGTAGACTCTATGGCTGTTTACAAAAATCTAAATGTTTTAACTGCAAAACCTACAGAAGTTATGCAAGCTCAAGTAAGATATTATGGCTTAAACATAGCTGAAACAACACAAAATTTTTCAGTTATAGATTATCTAAATTATTTAATAAAAGAAGATATTCCCTCTAAATCATTTACGGAAGATATCTTAGCTGTTGGAGGTACTGGATTATATATAAAAGCTATGATCGATAAATATGAGTTCAAACCAACAGATCCAACTATAAGAGCTGAATTAGAACAACTTAATTACGACAATTTGCTTAAATTTCATGAGGTAAACGAAATACCTCTTCCTGAAATCGAACTAAACAAGAGAAGATTAATAAGAAATATCGAAGATTTTATGTTGAATGAATCAAAATATGTTTTTCCTGATTTATGTATGCCAACAAAGTATGTTGGTGTTTTTTGGAATCATCCAGACTATAAGGAAAACATTAGAAATAGAACAAAAAATATGCTTAACACAGGTTTATTACTTGAAATAGATTCTTTAAAAAATCCTTCAAAGACAGTTCTTCAAGCTATTGGATTAAATGAAAGTGGAGATATAGAGGAAAATATTAATCTCAAGACTAACAGACTTGCGAAAAAGCAAATAACTTGGTTCAAAAAAGAAAGTAAAATTAAAATGTTGAACACATCTGATGAAAATATTGTATATAAAGAAATGATGGACATTATAAATGAGTAATTTTGCTTTTATGTCAGGCACTGGTAACGATTTTATTGTTGGAGAATATGAGGGTGAAGTTTCAGAAATTCAAATTATTGGTCTTGTTAGCGATGCTGAAATTGATATTGACGGAGTAATTTTTGTTGAAAAACTTTCTAATAATTCAGTAAAAATGCATTATTACAATAATGACGGAACAAAAGCTGAACTATGTGTTAATGGTGTTAGATGTACAGCTAAATATTCTATAGACAATAATTTCGTTGACTCAAGTAAATTTATAGTTGTAGCACCAGTAGGTGAAATACCTGTAACTGTAAACGAAAACATAGTTGAAATAGAAGCTCCAATACCGAGTTATAATAAAACTCCACTAAAAATTGAAGATGTTACAGGTATAACTTCTTCTGTTGGGAATCCTCACTTTTTAATAAATGTAAGTTCAGTTAAAGACATAGATTTACCAGCTTTAAGTAAAAAAGTTTTATCTTCAGATCATTTTCCAGATGGAGTAAATATAGAAATTTATGAAGTGTTAGAAAATAATTTTATAAATGCACGTGTATATGAACGTGGAGTTGGAGAAACAGATGCATGTGGTTCCGGTGCATTATGCATGTTTAATTATTTGAGTAAAGAAAAAATTATAGGGGATCAAGGTATAGTCAACTATCCTGGTGGTGATATATCTTTAAGATATGAAAATGAAATTCTATATTTATCTGGCGAAGTTAGATATCTCTGAATAAACTAACTACTTTTCCAATCGGCTCTACATTTTCATCTACTAACAGATTCTCATAACTTTTATTTGCAGGAATTAAATATTTTTTACCAGCAATAGTATCTAGATATTTTACTGTAGCTTCATTTTCATAAACCATGAAAGCGCCTATATCACCATTTTTAGGTATTTTATTTTTATCAACCACAACAACATCCCCATCAAAAATACCAGCTTCAATCATTGAATCACCTGATATTTTTAACGCAAAGAGTTCTTTATTATATTTTTCTTCTGGGTAAGGAATTTCACCAATCCTATTTTCTTCAGCCAATAAAGGTGTTCCAGCTGAAATTTGTCCAATTATCGGTATGAAATTTAATGATGAAAGCGGTTCAGTGCTGCTAATTGATCTAGATTGTCTATTTCTTTTATCAAGAAGACCTTTTTCTATTAAATTGTTTATGTGATGTTGTACTGAACTTGTGGATTTTAAATTTACAGCTTCGGCAATCTCTCTGACGGAAGGAGATTGACCATCCTTTTTTATTTTATGTTTTATAAAAGTTAAAATTTCATTTTGTTTTGAATTCATATGTAAATTATAACACAAATTAGAACAAATGTTCGATTAAATTTTGTCATATTAGATATGTATGTTGTAAATATGAAAATTAAATTTATCTTTTTTATTTTTGTAATATTTATGTCATTTTTGAATGTAAAAATTTCTAAATCTCCATTAGAAAATGAACTGAATAATGAAATAAGCACATACACAGTACAAAAAGGTGATACTTTATGGAGTATTGCTAAACAATTTAATGCTAAAAATAATGAAAAGTTTATCCTTGAAATTAAGAATTTGAATAATTTGAAGAATTCTATTATTTTTGAGGACGATATTTTATATATTCCACAAAATATTTGATACTACATACTGTATTTAGTATAATTATTACTATATATGGTATGTCCTTACTGTAATAAAGTAGAAACTAGTGTTATAGATTCTAGAAAAAACACTGATGGTCACTCTATTCGACGAAGAAGAGAATGCTCTAAGTGTAAAATCCGCTTTACTACTTACGAAAAAGCAGAAATTGGTCTATTAGTTCAGAAAAGAAGCGGTGAAATCCAAGAATTTAATTACCAAAAGCTTTATAAAGGTGTAGAAAGTGCTTTTGGTGGCCTTGATCTTAATGAAAAACAACTAAAAACTCTTGTCGACAATATTCATAATGAAATTAAGGAACAGGGTATTAAAGTTAAGAGTGAGTTTATTGGTGAAACAGTTCTAAAAAATCTAAAAGAAGTAAATAAAGTAGCTTATTTAAGATTTGCGTCAGTTTATAAAGAATTTTCAGATGCTTCAGACTTCGAAAAAGAAGTAGCAGAGCTTTAATAAATAATTTTAAGGAAGTTTATCTATTTTTTCGTAATTTAATAAACTTTTCTCTTTAAAAGCTTCTAAAGATTTTTCAAAAGCTGCAACTTCCGTATCTTTATTAAGAAAAATTGCTGTAGCAATAGAATTTGCAACGTCGTATTCGTTATTTCTTAAGGCTGCAAGATATCTTCCATGTAAATCTTCAGCAGTAGTAATTGCTGTTTGAACAAGATTTTTATGATTTGAAAACTCTGGAATGTCGGGTAAATTTCCAAAATTAACTTTGCTTGTGGCGATTATTGAAGACAATTCTGTAGTTAATAGTTCTATATTTACTGCTTCTTCTGTAACTGGTAATTCTGTATAAATTAAAATTTCAGAAATCAATATTCTATAACTTAATACCAAATCTAATTCATTTATTAACAATAAAATTTGATTTATGTTGTTTTGTACAAGTTCTTTATTCTCAATATCATCTCTTACTAAAAAATTGTTATTATATTCTATAATTGATGACTCAACTTGTTGTAAATTAGCACTAGCATTTGAAACATCGTATTTGGAATAAAAGGTATTCGTTGATATTTCTATAAGCGTTGGAATCAGATTTATAAATTCATTGGAATTATTAGTTAAATCAACAGCTTGTTCAATAATTTCTGTTTGTTGATTTCTATAATTTAAAAAACTAGTAGTAACTGCACTTACTGATAGTACTGTAGCAATAATAATCAGAGCTGGAAGTACCCATTTTCTTCTACTTTCTAAATCAGACCAAACTTTTTGGATTTGTTGAGTTATGTTAAGTGGATTAAATGTATCAGTTGGTGTTGAGTCTACGATATTAGTATTTTTTGAGAATAACTCTTCCATAGATGGTTTAGGTTTTGAAATAGGAATTTCGCTTGTTATCTTTAATAAATCTTCAAAAGTTTGCTTAGCAACTTCTTCTTCGTTTGATATCTGAGTTTCTGATTTAATATAAGATTGATCTAAGGTAATATCGCTTTCAAAACCGAGAAGTTCTAAAATCTTAATTTTATTTGATGTAGTTTTATTTTTAAATAAATTCAATCTATCATTCATCATTGAAAGGTTACCATTGAAAGATAATTTTAATATCAATATTAAACTTCTTAGTGAATTTGGAAAAATTCCAACAAAATCTCATCCAAATGACATTGGTTATGATTTATATTCTGATTGTTCAATTCAATTAGAAGCTCAAAAGGTAACTTTAGTAACATTAGGTATTGCTATTGAACTACCTGATAATATAGGAGGTTTTGTGTTACCGAGATCTGGATTGTCGAGTAATCATTTAATCGCACCTATAAATTCACCTGGTTTAATTGATCCAGGTTACAGAGGAGAATTGAAAGTTCCTCTAATGAATTATTCAAATACTGTATACACTATTGAACTAAATGAGAGAATTGCTCAACTGGTTTTAATAAAAACAGAAAATTTAACATTTCAAGAAGTATCAGAATTACAGGATTCAGAACGCTCTGACGGTGGTTTCGGTTCAACTGGAAAAAACTAATTTTATTATTTATTTGTTTTATTAATATATAAATTACGCGGAAGTAGCTCAGCTGGTAGAGCGCAACCTTGCCAAGGTTGAGGCCGCGGGTTCGAATCCCGTCTTCCGCTCATCTGGCGACGTGGCGGAGTGGCTACGCAGAGGTCTGCAAAACCTTGTACACCGGTTCGATTCCGGTCGTCGCCTCCAAATATGATTGCTATTACTGGTTCCGGTGAATATTTAGAGCCAATTAAAAAATATGACCAAATTCTTTTAAGCAAATTGCCTGAAAAACCAAAAGTAGTTACTTTTCCAACTGCTGCAGGCTTAGAATCTGAAGATCGTTTAAAATATTGGGAAAATTTAGCAATCAATCATTTCAAATCAATTTCAGTAGATCACGTTAACTTTAATGCTCGCAATATTCAAGATTTAAATTCAAAAGAAGTCCTAGATGCAGTTACAGATTCTAATTTTATATATTTTTCAGGTGGAAATCCATCACATCTATATTCTTCGATTAAAAATACAAAGTTTGAGACAGCATTAAAAGATTTATTGAAGAGAGATGGAATTTTAGCTGGTTGTAGTGCAGGTGCAATGATTTTTGCTGAGAAGATGATTAAAGGCAAGGGTTTAAATTATATTAAAAATTCAATAGTGATACCACATTATGGAGAATCATTTTATTCGTGGATTAACAATACTGTGAAGTTATTAAATCGTGGAAAGTATAAATTAATCTGTCTTGAAAAAAATACATATTTTTGTATTGATAATGAAAATATCGAAATAATAGGGGAAAATAATATACATATTATTTATCAAGATTCACACCAAACATTTTCAAATGGTGAAATATTAAACCTTAATATACTAGATATATAATGTGCGGAAGATATTATGTTGAAGTTTCACAGGATGAATTTTCAAATTTAAGTAATATTGAAAATTTTTCTTTTGAAACACACTACAATTTGCCACCTCAAGCAGAAGTACCTGTGATAATAAACAACAGTATTCAATTATCTACCTGGGGATATTTACCAGAATGGCTTAAACAACAAAGCAATTCTAGACCTTTATTTAATACAAGATTTGAAACGATACTTGAAAAGAAAACATTTATATCTGCATTTCAAAATTCCAGATGTTTAGTCCCAATTTCTGGATGGTATGAGTGGAAAAAAGAAAATGATTCAAAACAACCATATTTTTTTAAACACAGTAATCAAAAAATAATGTTTGCAGCTGGATTATATTGGAACAGATCAGACGGAAGAAACGAAATCTCTATTATTACAAGAGAAGCACAACCAGCCTTATCTGTTGTGCACAATAGAACACCTTTTATTTTAAATAGTGAAACTAAAGAATTGTGGATTTCAGAAATAGATACTGAGGAATTATATTCAACTTTATCAATCCAAGAGTATGAAATTATTGAATTTTATAAAGTAAATAAAGCTGTAAATAACCCTAGCAATAACAATCCTTCTCTTATTGAGAAATTTGAAGAAGTTCCATTTTAATGAAAACTCAATCACCTATTTATTCATTTAAATTCACAATTTCGTGGATTATTATTTACATCGGAATAGTTTTTATTTTGAATAAAGTTATACACATTGCTTTATCAATTTATTTAGGACTGTGGATTTTAAATCTTTTAGTTGAGGTCACAGAAAGATTGTTTTTGAAGTTTGGTAAGCGGATATTAACTGTCGAAAAATAATTTCTAAAATATTCTATAGATGGTATATTTTTACTACGGGAGATTAGCTCAGTCTGGCAGAGCACTTGCTCGACACGCAAGGGGTCACAAGTTCAAATCTTGTATCTCCCACAAAGCAAATGAATAAATACGAAAAATCAACATTAATTGTTACTCCTATTGTTATTTTATTAGGTTATTTATTAGGAATAGTTGGTAGTAGCTCAGAAAATCAAATTTTTGGAATTGATCTCTATTTATTTATAGTATTAATTACATACTTGATTCAATATATTGTATTTATTCCTTCATATATTTTTCAAACAGAAAAATATTTTGATATTACTGCATCGTTAACTTATATATTCATAACAATATTCGCTTCTTTTTCAAGCATATTCCAATCTATAAAATCATTAACTATTGCAGTCATGGTTTTAATTTGGGCATCAAGACTAGGTGCATTTTTATTTAAGAGAGTTCACGTTGTAGGTAAAGATGTTCGTTTCGATGAAGCAAAAAAATCATTTATTCGTTTTTTTGGTTTTTGGAATCTTCAAGCATTGTGGATAACTTTTACTTCTATTGCTGCATTAGTCGTGATTACATCAAACACCGATCAAAATGTAGATATTTATTATTTTATAGGCGTTGTTATTTGGATCATTGGATTTTATTTTGAAGTTGTATCAGACTCCCAAAAAATGAAATTTAAAATGGATGAAAGTAATAATGGTAAATTCATTTCATCTGGACTTTGGTCACTATCAAGACACCCAAACTATTTTGGCGAAATAATGATTTGGTTAGGTGTTGCTATTATTGCTTTTCCAGTTTTATCTGGATATCAATATTTTGCTCTTTCTTCTCCCATATTTGTTTATTTATTATTAACTAGAGCTAGTGGAATACCAATATTAGAAAAAAATGCTGATAAAAAATGGGGTGGTCAAGAAGCTTACGAAGAATATAAAAGAAATACCCCAGTATTGATTCCTAAACTATTTAGTTAAAACTATCTAGTTTTTCTAACAGTAATTCTTTTTCACCTTTGTTCATTTTGATTGTGTACTCACTAGAAGGAAAATTTGATTCAGTAACATCGTTTTTGAACGCTTGAATAGAACGCAATCTTTCGTTTTTAAGTTCTAATTTTATTGAGTTGCCATCTCCGTAGCTTTTAGCATGTCGAGGTTTTTTAATACTTTTTGTTTCACCACAGATATCTTCAAAGAATAAAAAGATTACATCTCCTCCTGTTCCAGAACCCAATGAGTTTAATACTAAGTTTGTATGCTTCTTGATTTCCTCTAAAGCATCTTCAGCCACACATTCAACTTCAGCACCAAATGCACCAGCATTTTCAAGCCTTTTTAAATCTTTAAGTATTGCCAATGCTTCATCTGCAGTTTTGCCAACTGTTCTAATACCACCATATTTTGTTGCTAATGAAGGAACCATACCCACATGTCCTTGTACTTGCATTCCTTCTTTAGCCAACATTTCAACAACATCATAACTTCTTGGTGTAAGTACGGAATCTGCTCCAGCCATCACGGCATCAAACGCACCTCTAAGTATTTCTTCATGAGTTATAAATCTTCCAGCAAACAATGCTGCTGTTATAAATGTGTTTGGAGCTCCTTTTCTTACATCCTGATACCAATCACTTCCAGTTATGATCATGTCAATATCAGATTCTGCTAATACTTCAGCCTCTTCTTGATTAGCTGCAGTTACTTGAGTCATTTTTATATTATTTTTTTTATTTTCAATCATGTCAGCAACAGTTATGTTTCTCTCAACCTGTTCATGTCCGAAGGTATAAACTCTTTTCATGTTTATAAGTATATATGTGAAATATATTGAAAAACAAAAAGAGTCCAGTTTCCTGAACTCTTTTTTGAGGTAACAGGCTTAT
>VMBT01000461.1_pt1 | contig 26199 bp, 24 predicted proteins | sample 4404301 | NCBI WGS metagenome assembly VMBT01 (sample SAMN12238535, study PRJNA552566) | marine metagenome | isolation source: Coastal seawater | place: USA: coastal Georgia, Sapelo Island | collected 2008-08/2009-08
AGCAGCAAAAAAGACTGCAGCTAAAAAAGCAGCTCCAAAGAGAAAGGCAGCTCCAAAGAGAAAAGCCGCTCCAAAGAGAAAAGCAGCAGCAAAAAGACGATAAAATCGATCAAAAATTAACAATCATCTGTAGACGATTGTTTTCATTTTTCTAAAATTCCTAGTGAGAACTATTCAGATTTTTTTAAAAATATTTTTTCATCAATACAAATAACTCATCAATTTAATTTGCTCTTCAGTTGTAAGAAGATTTTTTTCAGTTAGAATTTCCAATAGTTCTTTGAATAATGCTTTTTGTTCAACAGACATTCCTCCAGATGGACCTTTTTCTCCAGGTGGACCTGGTGGACCTCTTGGACCTTGTTGTCCTATTGGACCCTGTTCACCTCTTGGACCTGATTCTCCAATAGTTCCAATTGGACCAGTTTGTCCACGTTCTCCTTGTGGACCTTGAATTCCTTGTGGACCTTGTGGACCTGATTCTCCTGGGCGACCTGCAGGACCACGTTCTCCTTGTGGACCTTGTGGACCTTGTGGACCTTTGTCACCAGGTGGACCTTGTGGACCGGTAAGACCTTTGTCACCAATTAGTCCTACTGGACCTTTTTCTCCTTTTTCTCCTTGTGGACCTGGAACTCCAGTTAGACCTTTAGAACCTGCAGGACCTTGTGGACCTTGTGGACCTTTGTCACCAATTGGACCTTCTTCACCCTTTGGACCTTTGTCACCATTAGTTCCTTGTGGACCTATTGGACCTTTGTCACCAGGGATTCCTTGTGGACCTGTAATTCCTTTGTCACCAGGTGGACCTTGTGGACCTTGTGGACCTTTGTCACCAATTGGACCAGCAGGTCCTTTTTCTCCAATTGGACCTGGTGGACCTTGAATTCCTTTTTCTCCTTGAACACCAGATTGACCAGTTGGTCCTTTTTCTCCAATTGGACCAGCAGGTCCTGTAATTCCTTTATCGCCAGATGGACCGACAGGTCCTTGATCACCTTTTTCTCCAGGAGGACCACGTAAACCAGTTGGTCCTTTGTCACCAATTTGTCCAGTTGGACCTTTTTCTCCTTTATCACCAGTGGGTCCTTTTAATCCGGAAGGTCCTTTGTCACCAATTTGTCCAGTTGGACCTTTTTCTCCTTTATCACCAATTTGTCCAGTTGGTCCTTTGTCACCTTTATCACCTTTATCGCCAGTTAGACCTTTGTCACCAGTAGGTCCTCTTTCACCAGTTAGACCTTTGTCACCACTGGGTCCTTTGTCACCAGTTGGTCCTTTGTCACCTTTGTCACCTGCTGAACCAATTGGACCTTTGTCACCAGAAGGACCACGTTCGCCTTGAATACCAGGTGGACCTTGTGGACCTTTGTCACCTTCATCTCCAGGAGGACCACGTTCTCCCATTGGACCTTGTGGTCCAGCATTTGGAGAATAATCAAATGTTTGTTTTGTAGAGGGTTTTGGTTTTGGTTTTTCAGTTGTTGAAGGTTTTGAAGAAGATTCAGAAGATTTCCTAGATGGTCCTTCTAATTCAATTTCAATAGTTGATGATAGTGAAGAAAAGAGGTCAGAGACAATTATCCAGATTTTATCAGAATTTTTTACAGATTCTGGAATGGGGTTTTCATTTGAACCCAAAGTTTCTGAGAATAAGCCATCTTTAACTCGAAGGTGATAGTTGCCCTTCCATAAGGGAGAAAATTGTTTTGTTTTAATTTGATCGTCAGTGGGTTTGGAATTCACAATTGAGATTTGAACTTCATATACGCCAGATTGTTTAAAAGGTGCCTGACCTCTAACATCCATCTTTGAATCTACTGACACACTCGTTTGTGCTTATTTCAAGTATTTCTGTTTTTAGATCGCATTATTTGATTTGGTGGTAACAGGATTTTACCCAACAGATGGTATTTATCTAGATGAAACCCAGTTTTGAGCTAGTGAAGAGACCTTTCAGTAAAAAATCAGTCGAAGATGAAGAAAAAAATGAAGTCGTAGAAGAGACATCACTAGTAGATTCTGATTATAATCGTAAGAAATTATTCCGAAAAGGAGTCAATTTCATGGCAGATGAAAAATTAGAAGATGCAATCATAGCCTTTGAACAGGCATTAAGAGTTGATCCAGACAATGTGGAGACATTATTGAAGTTAGGATATGCTAAATTCCATACTGATGATCATGGAGGAGCTCTAAATGTTTATGACAGAATTTTAGATATTGACGTTACCAATCCAGAAGCATGGAATCTTAAAGGATTAGTTCATTATGAACAAAAGAATTATTCCAAAGCACTTGATGCAGTAGAGAAAGCTACTGAATCGGATCCAACGTATGGAATGGCATGGTACAACAAAGCATGTTTTTTGTCTTTACTTAATCAGGTTCCAGAAGCATTAGAAGCATTGAAACGTGCAATTGAGATTGATGTAAAAAATGCAAGAAAATCAATTAGAGATAAGGATTTTGTAAATGTAAGAATTGAAGAGGGTTTTAAGAGAATTCAAGAAGTTGTAGTTTTAGAATCAATTCGTCAGGGATATCACACGATTGGAGCCATTGTCTGGACAACATTGTTGGACAAAGCTGATGCAGAGAATGCAATTACAAAACTTTTAGAAAAAGGATTACTTGTCAAGAATGAAAAACGAGATGGCTTATCAAGAATTCCAATTTATGATCTTGCACCAAACATTGCTGATAAGATGGGTGCAGAAAAAAGAAACATGTTTGGTCTTACAAAAAAGAAATTAACAAAACCTGTAAAAAACCTCAAAGAGTTAAGTCAAGCAATTCAATCTGCAAAAGAATTCATTGAAGAAGAAGAAGTTGAAAAAACCATTGATGTGTTTGATGAATTTATTAATCCAAAAAAATCTGGTGAACAAATGATTGAAACCTTCTTTGACGAACATAGAGAAATTAGATTGTGGTCAATTAGACTAAAAGATAGAGGAGTAGATTACCTAATAGAGAATAAAGAAAAAATGCTAGCATTGTTTGACAATGTAGAAGTTACAATAACAAAGAAATTGAGAAACGAAATTTCCTAACTACTCTGCAGATAAATCCCAGTAATTAGCGTCTTCTTGCTTTGCAGTTGGTTTTTGAAGATTTTTCCATTCCTTGAATGAGCGTACATATAATTTTGCATTGGGCAACCCAGCAGATTTGAGAGCATAATAAGCAAGACCAGAAAGAGTTCCGACACTACCACAATAGGTGATAATTTCAGAATTACCAGAAATTCCACGATTATCCAATAGTCTCTTCATGTCTTCTTTTGGTCGTAGAATTTTATCATTTGAAGCCAATGTTCTATATGGTAAACTAATTGCACCAGGAATATGTTGTTCAAGATAGTTGAGGCGCTCTCTGTTATCAATCAACAGTACATCATCCCGACTTTTTGCAGATTCTAGATAATCAGATGTTGCTAAAATTTCAGGTTGTAATTTTACTGAATGTATTTTATTTTGAATATTAGGAATAGTAGTATCAGTTTCCAAACCCAATGTTTTCCAATTAGAAAAGGTTGTCTCCAATAAAGAAACATCAGAATGGCCTAGATATTCCATTGTCCATGCAACTCGTGATGATAATGCACCAAATGTATCATCATAAATCACTACACGGGTTTCATCACCGATTCCAAGTGATTGAATTAATTTTTGTACATTTTCAGGAGAATCATCAGCCAATAGTTTAGCTAATGGTAAGTTAATTGAATTTGGAATATGTTCCTTTTTGTAATCATCCTCACGTCGGACATCGATTAATGTAATACTATTATCTCTAACTTCGGAGCGAACTGAATCAACATCAGATGTGATTTTGGGTGATGTCAAGCAGCACATTCACCTCTGCCAGTTTTTGTATGATAGCTAGAATCACTTCCATAATCAAGATAAAAGTCAGGATCATCATCTTTAGTTGGAGGAACAATTACAGGTTCCAGTAATTTTTGAATGTCTTTGATTGATTGTATTTTGGAGTCATCACTATTATTTACAACACGGTGGATCCATGTCTTTAGTGTATCATTTTCTTTTTTATTTTCTTTAAAGACTTCGATAATTTTGAGAATTACAGGGATAACTCTTTTTGCTGGAACCCTAAGGCAGGTGTCACCAAGACGAGTGTCACCATCAGAACGACCACCTAAAAGCATTTGATAATTTGCATACATATCTTTACCAATTCTAGCTCCTCCACCAAAGAATCCAATAGTTGCAATTCCATGCTGTCCACAGGAATTTGGACAGCCACTAATCTTTATTGATGAATCTCTAAGATCATCATCTTCATCTAATTTCAATTCAAGGAATTTTCTTTGAATTTCTTTTGCCAATCTATGAGAATTTGTCAAAGCCAGATTACAAGAGGTAGTACCTGAACAACCTATGGGTGAGGTCATAGTTAAAGAGCCAGTTTTAGCAAGGCCTACTTTAAGTAATTCTGAATATAATGCAGGTAAATCATCCTCATGAACATATCTAATTGCAATGTTTTGAACGAAGCCATTTCTTGCTTTACCTTCTGATGAAAAGGATTGAATGATGTTTGCTAAAGATTTTAGTTGATTTGATGTGATATCTCCTGCTTCAAGGGTGATGAAAACAGAACGGTATTCAGATTGTTTTTGAATAATGGTATTTGTCTTTAACCAGCGTGCATATCCATCTGGAGTAGAGGTTCCACCCTCATCAGAAATTCTAATTGGTCTTTTAATTTCATTTGGCGATTTATCAATATCAAGTTGAGTAACAACTGATTGAGTTGCTCTTACTATAGCTCTTTCTTTCATCACTAGATTTTTGAAATTTTCCCATCCCATGTCATTTACAAGATATCTCATTCTATTTCTTGCAAGATTTTTCCTATCACCCATTCTATCAAAAATTCGCATTACTGCAATTGAAGTATATAGTAAATCTTCTTCAGGAGTAAAATCTTCTAGTTGATGACCAACAAAAGAACGATTTCCCAATCCACCACCAAGAAAAATTTTGAATCCTCTTTGTTCTGTACCATCAATAGTTCGAATTTGTGGAATCAATCCAACATCAACCATTCTAACCATTCCGTGTTCCTCACAACATGTAAAATTGAATTTAAATTTCCTAGGAAGACTTTGAGCCATTGGATTTCTAAGGAAGAATTTTGCGGTTGCTAGAGCATATGGTGTTGCATCAAATTCTTCTTTATCACAAACACCAGATAAAGGACTACACATTACATTTCTCACACTATTTCCACATGCTTCTCTAGAGGTCAATCCAACTTCAGCTAAACCTCTGAAAATTTCTGAAACATCTTCCAATATTACCCAATGAAGTTGAATATTTTCTCTAGTTGAAAAGTGGGCACTACCTATTGAGAACTGCTCACTTAATTGAGAAATTTTTTCTAGTTGATAAGGATAAATTTCACCAGCTGGAACTTTAATTCTGACCATCGCATAATCACTGGTCATACGTGTTCCATATGCACCATGTTGAAGTCTAAATCTTCTAAAACTATCATCATCATATTTTCCCTGACGATAGAGTTTTACGGTTTTTGCAAAATTTTCTGCTTCGTCCATTCTGGACCAATCAATCTTACCCTTTAGTGACTCAGGTGGGGATTGTTTAAGATTAGATACTGTCAATTCACTAAAAGTCATTTAGTTTGTGATATAAATTTTTGATAATGGTATTTTTTAGGAGTTATTTTTGATTATTGGTAGAAATTTTCCTGTATTAAAAAATTAGTTTTACCTAATTTTGATTGTGGCAAAGTATTAATTAGTTCTAAAGAGATTTCAAGCATGCAAGAAGCAACAGTTGCAGAAAAATCATCTAAAATTTTTACAGACGTTAGAGAAGTAGAAATTACTAGAGCAATTGCAGATGAATTTCATGACGTATTAATTGACAGAGCAGAATCAGATGTAATAATAATTGGCGCTGGTCCTGCAGGATTAACAGCAAGTAGAGAATTATCTAATTTAGGATTCAAAGTTTTAGTTATTGAACAAAATAACTACTTGGGAGGAGGTTATTGGTTAGGTGGATATATGATGAATCCAGTTACAGTTAGAGAACCAGCACAAAAGATTTGGGACGAATTAGGAGTACCTTACAAACAAGTACAAGAAGGATTGTATCTTACACCAGGTCCTCATGCAGTTTCAAAATTAATTTCTGCAGCATGTGATGCAGGAGTAAAATTTTTGCAATTAACAAAATTTGATGATTTGGTTTTGAAAAATGGAAGAGTTGCGGGAATTGTTGTTAATTGGATGCCAGTTTCAGCATTACCAAGAAACATTACCTGTGTTGATCCTGTTGCATTTGAAGCAAAAATTATCATTGATGCATCTGGACATGATTCAGTTGCTGTTAAGAGATTAGTAGACAGAGGATTAGCAGAATGGAAAGGAATGGAACCAATGTACGTAAACGATGGTGAGGAACATGTTGTTCATAAAACAGGCGAAGTGTATCCAGGACTAATTGCTGCTGGAATGTCAGTAACTGAAACTCACGGATTAGCTAGAATGGGTCCAACATTTGGTTCAATGTTATTCTCAGGAAAAAGAGCTGCAGAAATTGCTGCAGAAAAAATTAGAGAATTAGAAAGATAGTACTACTCTTGAGAATAAATAAAATTATTTTATATCCAGATGATTCAACTCCAGAAATAAATAAAAATCAATTATTTTCATTCATTAAAGAAAAATTAAAAATTAAAGTGGAATTACGTGATGATTTTATAGAGACGAATTCTGAAAAAGTTACTCAGGTTTTTTCAGAATTAAGAGTTCATGATTTAAAGAAGAAGTTCATCTACAATCCACATCAGGAATCAGATTATGAATTTGAAAAAAAGTTAAATGATTACACAAAACAGAAACAAAACGAGATATTTTATGAAGGATTTAAAATGCAAAAAAAATTTTCGTCTTTTCTCCCAGATAACGAAAATACACTCAGCGTATTATCAATCATCATTACGAACAAACTAATCTGTACATTTGATGAAAATGACTATAGATTTCATGCAAGAGCCATTCTTCTAGGAAATCCAACAATAATTTCAACTTCAGGTATTATTGAGGGACCTGCAAAGCCTAAAAAATTCTATTTAGATATGATGACGAATTTTTCACAGATTAGTGAATCTGAAATTGAAAAAAAATATCAAGGTGAATTTTTAACATATCATGATTTGAGATTACCACAGATATTGGAAGGATACATAATGCAAGCAATTTCATTTATTGAAACTGGAGAAGAATTTTGTGAAAATGATTTTTGCAGAATTTTTAATTCACATTGGCAAAAAGATTTGATCGACTTGAATGTAATTGAAAGTAAACTATGTCCAAAACATAAAAAATTATTTTTCAATCTTGATTGAAACTTGAATTAACAAATCATGATGATGTTTAGAAATATATTCACTTAAATTATTGAAACTGAAAGACAAGATATGATGGCAGCAGATGCAGGAACCACATTGATTCAAAATAATGATGATGGTGCCAAAATGCCAGATAAAAAGAAAACAAAATTTGATGTAGTAATTATCGGTGCAGGTCCATCAGGATACACTGCAGGAATTTATTGTTCAAGAGCAGGATATGACACATTAATTTTATCAGGAATTTTACCAGGAGGACAACTAGTTAATACTACAGAGGTAGAGAATTTTCCAGGTTTCGAAAATGGAATAATGGGTCCAGATCTAATGTTGGATATGAGAAAACAATGTCAAAGAATGGGCACTACAATAATTGATGATGAAGCAGTAGATGTAGATTTCAGAAGAAAGCCATTGAAAGTTCTAACTGCGTCAGAAGAATATGAAGGAAGAGCAATCATTATTGCAACTGGAGCAAATCCTAGAAAATTAGGATTGGAAGGTGAACAAACATTTGGTGGTAAAGGAGTTTCATATTGTGCAACATGTGATGGACCATTTTTTAGAAATCAAGAAATAATTGTTGTCGGGGGAGGAGATTCTGCTATTGAGGAAGCAACATTTTTGACAAAATTTGGTTCAACAGTACATGTAGTTCATAGAAGAAGTGAATTAAGAGCAAGTAAAGTAATGCAAGAAAGGGCATTTAATAATACAAAATTAAAATTTCATTGGGATTCGGAAGTAGCAGACATCAAGGGTGAGCAAAAATTGCAACAAGTAGTTATTAAAAATCTGAAAACAAACGAAGAGAAAACAATCAATGCAGGAGGATTATTTGTGGCAATTGGTCATGAACCAAATACAAAACTTTTCAAGAATCAAATTGAATTAGATGATGAAGGATACGTAGTATTGAAAAATAAAACACATACCAGTGTTGAAGGCGTTTTTGCCGCAGGAGATGTTCATGATAGAAGTTACAGACAGGCAATTACTGCAGCAGCATTTGGATGTATGTCAGCAATTGATGTTGACAAATATCTAACGGAATCAGGATAATTTTAGTAGTTAAATGGAACAAATTGAAAAAGTAATAGAATTAAGTAAAGAATTATCAAGAATAGGTTTAGAAGTAAACAAAATTAATTTTAATTATAAAATAGAGACAAACAAAGATTCAAAATTTTGGAAAACTAAATTAGAAAATTTTCAAAACTATTCAGAAAAATGTATTTCTTACTATAACGTGTGTTATTCAATTTTAAAATTATTTAATTCAGAAGAAAGCCAAATTTTCTTGTTTAAAATTAGTAAATACAGACAAATGACTACAAAAATTGAAAAATTCATCGAGGAGATAATTAAAAATCCTGCAATTATGAGTTCAAAAGATATGCAACAAAGTAAGTGGTCAAAAGAATCAAAAATGAATTTTACAGAGTCATTTCAAAATTGTTTAACCCATGAAAAAGATATGAATTCAAAATTTAATGAATTCTATGAAAAAAATATCAAATTTCAGATTGAAGGAAAAATCAATAAGCAAGATTAGACATATGTTCTGCGGATTTTAGTGCTTCAACAAATTCAGATTCAGAGAACACATTTTGATTTTGATAGACACTTTGGAATTTTCTACCATCATCGGCAAAAATTCCTACTATGCATGAATTTTCATCAAAAGTGTAATTTTTCATGCATGCATAAACTGCTGCAGAAGATGGTGAAATCAAAAGATGATCTTTTTCAAAGACTTCTTTAACTACGGAAAATGCTTCTTCATTATTTACATGGGCCCAATCATCAACAACGTTTTCTCTTTTTAAGAAAAGATCTGGTTTTGCAGATTCTTCAAAATTTCTCCAGCCCTGAATGAGATGATTTTGTTGTGGTTGACAACCAATAATTTTGATTTCAGGATTCTTTTCTTTAAGATAGCTACCAATTCCAGTAATTGTTCCACCGGTTCCAACACCAGTAAAAAAGTGAGTAATTTTTCCATCAGTTTGTTTCCAAATTTCAGGTCCAGTTCCAACATAATGACCTTTGAAATTTGCTTCATTGGCATATTGATTAGGAGAATAATAGGTATCAGGTCTAGATGATGCTATTGATGTCGCTAATGCAATACTTTGATCAGTTCCGGCACCAACTTTTGGACATAGATCATCACTTGTTTCAAAAACTTTGGCTCCCAAGTTTCTGATGATTTCTTTTGTTTCATTACTAGCTTTTTCTGGTATAACAATTTCTACTTGATAACCCAACAATTTTGCAATTCCAGTTAGAGCAATTCCAGTATTTCCAGATGTGGGTTCAATGATTATACTTTTACCACGAGTGAGTAATCCTTTTTCTTCGCCATCTTTAATCATCCAATAAGCAGCTCTATCTTTAACAGAACCAAATGGATTATGTCCTTCCAATTTTGCAAAAAAATCAATATTACTTTTAGAAAGAGAATTTAGTTTTACAAGAGGAGTGTTACCAACACGATTAAGCGTATCTTCTTGAGCGACAGATTCCATGATGAAAATTATTTCACCTTTTTAATTTTGAAAGTAATTACTTCGCCATCTTTAGACATGTCTAATAATTCATGTCCATTTCTTGTAACCCATCTCGAAATATCATCTTCTGCAGCAGGATCATCTGCAGAAACAGTAAGTGTTTCACCAACTTGCATTCTTTCAATCTCAATTTTTGTTCTAAATACAGGTTCAGGACAGAATAATCCAGTGGCATCCAATTTCTTTTCTTGTGATTCAGACATTTTCAAAATAAAGTCTGTTTTGGCATATTAAAATCTATTTAGAATTTTACTCAAAATGCGCTTTTGAACATAGTGGACAAATTCCTATCTTTCATAAAAGAGGGGTCCATATTTTCAAAATTAATTTTTTGGGATATTCTTTTCATAAAGTGTATTCCAATATTATAGAATAATGTCCAGAGGTAACTATTTTGATTTGCATCATAAAATCTTAAAAGGAATTTTAAAAGCCATTTTGCATTAGGGTAATTTGTGGAGATGTATTCAATTACATAATCTTTAGAATTATCAACTTTGTATTGTAAATGCTCTATAGTTTCCTTTCTTTTAGCATAACCCGTTTGTAAAATTGAGATTTTTCCTCTTTTTAGTGAGAACAATATATCATCAAGTGAATTTTCAGAATCAATTTGATTAACACATCTACCTAGGGTAGATAATACATGAGAGTCACTTCCAGACACCTGAGTCATTTTATTATCAATTGCAAATTCTGCAGCTCTTGTATTTGAGAAGATATCAACGTTATTACTATTGAAAACCTCTACCATGTCACATTTTTTTGCATCATCTCTTAATGCATCTAACAGGCTAAATGGGTGGGGAGCAGATGTTACACCTCCCTGTTTTTTGACTTCATCAATTACTTCATCAAGGGTTATTCCAGAAGGAATTGTTTCATGAATACCATATGCCAAGACATGTGCACCAGTATCTATTGTGACTTCTTCAGCAGGATACACACTGATTGATTTGAATTTTTCATGATCATTTTTGTATTCTAAGATTTCTTTGTATCCATCTAGTGTATTATGGTTAGTTACAAAAATTGCATCCAAACCGAGCATATGAGTCCTTTCCAATTGATCACGAATTGAAATATTGCAATCATATGGTGGATCATCTTCACCTACATGGAAATTTGAAAATGAATTATGACAGTGTAATTCCGCTTTAATTGTCATTAAATGAGAAAAATTTTATCAGATTATAATCTTATTGAGGCTTATCTAAAAAGATCCTCATTTTCAGGTCGAATCATTTCTGATATAGAATGAGAATTTTTATCAAATGCAAAATCTCTTAGAATTGCAATCGGAGTGTTTGTTGCTTTTTCCATAACCAATTCTGCAGCAGATGAAATTTCATCAGCAATTGCAATTGCAGTGATTCTCAATGTTCTATTATGAGTGTCTTTAATTCCAGCATAATCAATAATTGGATTTATGCCTGCAATTCCAATTGCACAATTTGTTTGACCCATACGAAATGGTCTACCAAAAGTATCAGAAATTATTACACCAACATGTTTCTTTGATTTGCTGAAAATTTCAGATTTAATGGAATTGGCAGATTTATCTGAATCTAATGGAAGTAATGTAACAAAACCTTCCTCAACATTACTTTCATCAATTCCAGCATTTGCACATATGAAACCATTGTTATTTTCAACAATAATTATTCCGTTGTTCATCCGAACTATTCTTTTAGATTCATTTAGAATCAATTCAATTATTCGGGGATCCTTACAATATTGAGACCCAATACCGTTTGAAAGTAATGAGGGCTTAATTGAATTTAATTCAACAATCCTTCCTTCTTGTTTTGAAATTATTTTTTGTGCAATAATTACAATATCGTTTTCTTGGATTTTAAATGAGTTAATCAATAACTCAACAATATCATCACCAGGAAGAATTTCTTTGTTAATCGTAACAGGAATTATTTGCAAACAAAAACTATTAGAAAATGGACTAAAAAATTGTTTATGCAGGAATTTGTAATTCTAATTTAAAGTGGTTATTGATGATACCTATTATTTTAGAAAGATCCTTTTCTTCAAGAGATGTGGTTGCTAAATCTTTTACTAGGTCTTGGGCACGATAAGCAATTCCCAATCCACAGATATCAAATAGTTTTACATCATTGGCGCCATCTACTACACAAACAATATCTTCCTTTTTTTCACCCCATTCTTGGATTTTGATTCTAGCTGATTTCGCTTTGTCAGAATCAACATTAATTTTTACGCCATCAAGTTTTCCATCTTTAAAGATTAACTCATTACAAAAAACATGATCAAGTTGTAATTCATTTTTTAATCTACCCATCATCAATGAAAATCCACCAGATACAGCCATCAATTTCCAACCTGCTGCTTTTAGAGCAGCACATGCCTCTTTTGCACCTGTCATTATCGGTAAACCATCAGAAACTTCTTGACAAATTTTTTCATCCAGTCCTCTTAATGCATTAACACGTGTTCTAAGACCTTCTTCCCAATTTATTTTTCCCTGAATTCCTTGTTTTGTGATTTCCCAGATTTCTTTTTCCTTGTTTAATTTTTCTGCAAGAATTGGAAGATATTCTTCATCATATAGGACACCCTCAACATCAAAAATTGCTAGCAATCGTTTTCAAATTTTGAAAAATTTCCTAATTATATTAAAGTTAAGACATAAAGAGATCAAAAACACTAATAATAAATCACGGATTAAAACTGAATAGACATGGACGAATTAGAACACAAATACGAAGTAGAAATTCACGAAACTGAAGACAAACAAAAACTCCCAGATCAATTAAAAAAAGATCTTAAAGAAGCTGGAATGATGGACGATAAAGGAAAATTGAAGTTAAAAGGAGTCAGCCCAAAAATGCTCAAAAGAATGAAACAAGAATTTGTGGATTGTCCAGTATTAAAAGAAAAAACACAATTCATCCAATGTTTTATGTGTCCTAATTTCCAAAGTAGAGTAACTGGAAAAGTTTTGTGTAAAGGCGATTCTTTGAAATAGTTCTCGAAAAGCTCATTAATTAAATTATTAAAGGAATTTCAGTTTGAGCAAAGAAGAAGTTGGTATTACAGTATCAAAAAATGAAGATTTTAGTGAATGGTACACACAAGTTGTACTAAAAGCAAAGCTTGCTGATTATGCACCTGTAAAAGGACTAATTGTTTTACGACCAGACGGATATTCAATTTGGGAATCACTCAAAGAAACATTTGATAAAAAATTCAGAAAGAAGGGAATCAGAAATGGGTTCCTACCAATTTTAATTCCTGAATCACTACTGGGTAAAGAACAAAAGCATTTTGCAGGCTTCAATCCTGAAGTTTTTTGGGTTACACATTCAGGAACAAATGAAATTGGAGACAGATTGGCATTAAGACCAACGTCAGAAACTCTTGCATACACACTATATTCAAAATGGATTCAGAGTTGGAGAGATTTACCTTTAAAAATTAATTTTTGGAATACAGCATTAAGAGCAGAAATTAAAGCAACTAAACCATTTCTTAGAACATCTGAATTTCTATGGCAAGAAGGACATACTGTGCATACAACACAAGAAGAAGCTGAAAATGAAGTATTAGAAATTTTGGAGATATACCAAAAAACAGTTGAAGAAGAATTAGCAATTCCAGTGGTTACAGGAAAAAAAAGTGAAAAAGAAAAATTTGTTGGTGCAAAATATACAACAACTATGGAGGCAATTATGCCAGATGGTAAAGCATTACAAATGGGAACATCACATTTTCTAGCACAGAATTTTTCTAAACCATTTGAAGTAAAATTTGCCGATAAAGATAATGTAGAACATTTTGCATGGCAAACATCATGGGGAGTTTCATGGAGATTAATCGGTGCGATGATTATGGTTCATGGAGATGATCAAGGATTATCATTACCACCAAAAGTTGCACCGATTCAAGTAGTAATTGTTCCAATTTACAAAAATGAAGAAATGAAAAATATTGTAATCTCCAAAGCAAATGAAATTAGAGATAATATAGAAAAATTAGGTTTTAGAGTTCATGTTGATGAAAGAGAAGGAATTTCACCAGGTTACAAATTTAATGACTGGGAAATGAAAGGAGTTCCATTAAGAATAGAATTAGGACCAAAGGATATAGAAAAGGAAAGTATTGTATTGGCAAAAAGAATTGAAAAAGAAAAAACGAGTATATCTTTTAATGAAATTTCAAAAATTTCAACAATATTAGAAGAAATTCAGGCTACAATGTTAAAAAATGCCCAAGAAAAAGCTCAAGAGAACACATTTGAGATTTCAGAATATTCAGAATTCAAAGAAAAAATAGAGCGAGGCGGATTCATTCATGCCCCATGGTGCGGAGCATTGGAATGTGAAGAAAAAATCAAGGAAGAAACTGGTGCAGATATCAGAGTAATTCCATTCAATAGTGAAAATACGACTGCAAATTGTATTTTTTGCAAAAAAACTAGTCAATCAATTCCAATTTTTGCAAGAGGATACTAGAACAAATATTTAAGATAAAAAATATCAATGTAGATATGTCAAATATTTTGCAATTAAAAAATAAGGAAAATTTGTTAGAGAAATTTTTAGAAACAAGAAATAGGACATTGGATTTAGTTAAAACATTAGAAAAAGATGATTTTGTAGTACAGACAGCAGTTTTCATGAGCCCTCCAAAATGGCATGTAGGACATGTTAGTTGGATTTATGAAGCTATTATGAGTAAAATAAATAAAAATTATGAATTTTATTCCAAAGAGTTTTCTGAATATTTGAATTCATATTATCAACAATTTGGAGTGCCTCAAGATAAAGGATTGAGAGGAATTGTTTCAAGACCAACTACTGAAGAGATCTTTCAATATTTTGAAATAATCAATGAACGAGTTACCGATTTTATAAAAAATTCAGAATTCAATAGTGATGAACTAAAATTAATCATAATGGGATTTAATCATGAATGTCAACATCAAGAGTTACTAGTATATGATTTACAACATTTGTTAGCTGAACAATACAAACCAATTAATAAAAATCCAATTGAGGTAAATCAGCAAATTACTAACAAGTCAATTTCAATCAAGGGTGGAATTTTTGAATTAGGATATAATGGAGAAGAGTTCTGCTACGACATAGAGTTACCATCACATAAAGTATTTTTGAATGATTTTAAGATTGACAAATATCCTGTAACCAACTCCGAATTTCTCAAATTTATGAAAGATGGAGGATATGAAGACTACAAGTATTGGTTATCTGATGGATGGGAAAAAGTAAAAGAAAATAATTGGAAATCTCCAATGTATTGGGAAAAAATTGGAGATGAATGGCATGTAAGAGATTTTCTCGGAATTAGAAAAATTAATCCTAATGAACCAGTATGTCATGTCAGCTACTACGAGGCAGACGCATATTGTAAATGGGCTGGAAAAAGACTGCCCACCGAAGCAGAGTGGGAAAAAGCTGCATTATGGGATGAAAAACTACAAAAAAAATTCATTTTCCCATGGGGAGATAGTGAGCCAACCAGTGAAAATTCAAATTTATTAGAGTCTTATCATTGGGGATGCACAAATTTAGGGAATTTCCCCAAGGGTTCTAGTCCATCAGGATGTGAACATATGATTGGAGATGTATGGGAATGGACATCATCAGAGTTTATTGGATATCCCGGATTTAAAACAGGTTTTGATGAATATAATGACAAATGGTTCTCAAATCAAAAAGTTTTACGTGGAGGATCATTTGGAACTCCAAAAATGTCAATTAGAGGCAGTTATAGAAATTTCTTCAGATTAGATGAGAGATGGCTATTTTCTGGATTCAGATGTGCCGAGGATGTTTAGTTTTTAGAAGCCAATGATAATGAGTAATGTTGTTTATCATCAAGCCAAATTTTTATTAAATTAAATCCAGATTGTTTTAAAAGATTTTCAATTTGATGAATTTGGAATTTATGAGAAAATTCAGTATGGATTAATTCATTTTTCTTAAGATAAATTTGGTCAGAAGATTTGCCAATAGTCACAGTTTGATTAAGTAACGATTCCACATACATCTCAATTCTTTGTTTCTGATCATTATAGATGGAATAATGTCTAAAATTTTCTAGTACAAAATTGGCATCAAGCTCATTATTGATTCTATTCAATACGTTAAGATTGAATTCTGCGGTAATATTTTGAGAATCATTGTAAGCAGATTCAAGAATGCTTTTATCTTTTACAAGATCAAGTCCAATTAGAAATAAGTCATTTGATTTCATCATAGAATTAATTTTAATTAAAAAATCAAGACCATCATCGGGTGAAAAATTACCATAACTTGAACCAAGAAAAATTATCAAATTATTTTTCGAATCATAATCTTTTAGAAATTCTAAACCACCCTCATAAGTATCAATGATTCCAGTAATTTTCAATTTAGGATAATCTTTCAATAGTAATTCAGAGCTTTCAGTTAAAATTTCTGAAATATCAATTGGAAAATATTCTAATTTACTCTGATTTTTAGATAAAATATCCAAAATCAATCTAGTTTTAGTTGAAGAACCACTTCCTAATTCAATTAATCTAAAATCACCATCTAGAAAATTTGGTAAATCAGATTGAAGTTTTTTTAGTATTGAAATCTCAGTTCTCGTTGGATAGTATTCAGGTAATGAACATATTTTCTCAAATAATCTAGAACCAATTGAATCATAGAAAAATTTTGGTTGTATGAATTTAGAATTTTGATTCAAACCCTCTGAAATTTCATCTGCAAAAGAATTTTTTTCTACTTTCGAATTAGGTTTAAAGTAATTTAGGCGTGAATTTACAATGTATTCTTTGAAATTAGTATTATTTCGATACAACCTAAAAATATTATTAAGTTTTTTACAATAAATGCTTTATCATAATTTTAACAATTCTTGATATATATGAAAAAAATAGGTGATACATTGACAAATATATTAGAAATTAAAAATCTTGGAAAAAAATTTACAAAAACTGGTATTTTAAAAAAAGGTAATTCAGTTGTTATTGCTGTAGATAATGTATCATTTTCAATTCTAAAAGGAGAAGTCTTTGTATTAGCTGGTGAATCAGGTTCTGGAAAATCAACAATTGGAAAAATAATTCTAAAAACAATTTCTCAAGATAATGGAGAGGTAATTTTTAATAATGAAATAATTGATGATTCAGAATCAAAAATAAAGAAAATCAGAATGAATTGTCAAATGATTCAACAGGATCCATATGATTCCATTAATCCAAGAATGAAAATTAAAGACATCATTTCAGAACCTTTACGTATTCATAAATTTGGAACAGATGATGAAATCAATGATAGAGTAATAGAAGTTCTACGTGAAGTTAAATTAGATAATTCATCAGATATTTTGGAAAAATTTCCACATATGTTATCAGGGGGGCAGCGACAGAGAATTGTATTAGCTAGAGCATTATCAATTAAACCCAGTCTAATAATCGCCGATGAACCAGTTTCAATGTTAGATGTTTCAATTCGAGCAGAGATGTTGAAGATTATGGAAGAACTTCAAGAAAAATATCAAATTTCTTTTCTATACATTACTCATGATCTAGCTACAGCGAGATTTTTTGGACAAAAAATAGGAATTTTGTATAAAGGTAAAATTGTCGAGATGGGAAATATAGACAAAGTACTATTAAATCCAAAACATCCCTATACCCAAGCCCTAATTAATGCAATTTCCGAACCAAATCCCAATAATCTTTTGGTAGAAAAACAGATCAAAATACAAGATAATTCAAACATTCAACAGACTAATGGGTGTATTTTTGCAACAAAATGTCCATATTTGTTTGAAAAGTGTCAGATTGAGCCTAAATTAGAGAAAATCAATGAAGAACACTATTGTGCTTGTTTCTTAAGTTAAATCAAGTTGTTCTAACAGAAGGCATTCGTTTATCTTTGTAAGTGACAACATTTGATACACCGTTTTTAGGGAAAACACCATAGATCAGTTTTGCTTTTTGAACAACAGAATCTTTTAAAGAAACCATAATGAATTGACTTTCTTTTGAACGCTCTTCCAAAATATTTGATAGTCTTTCAGAGTTTGGAGCATCAAGGTGTGCATCAACTTCATCAAATAGATAGAATGGTGATGGTTTGAGTTTTTGTAGTGCCAGTACAAATACAATAGCTGCTAAAGTTTTTTCACCACCACTAATGGATGTTGATTCTCTTTTTGGTTTGTTTGGAAATTGAATCAAGTAAGAAATTCCTGAATTAAAAATATCATCTTCATTTTGGAGTTCCAACCAGGCATTACCGCCAGTCATTTTATTGAAAATCAATCTAATTTCTTTATCGACTTTATCAAATGCATCCAGGAATGTTTGTCTTTTATCTCGTTCAATATCTTCAATGAATTTGACTATACTGTTTCTTTCTTCTTCAAGAGAATTCTTCCTAGTAGACATTGAACGATATCCATATGAAACCTCCAAATAAGTTTCAGGAGCTTTTGCATTTAATGCAGTTAGTGATTGCAATTCAACATTCAATCCATTTACCAAATTATCAACATCAAAAGTTTCCATATTTTTTGTAAAACCAAATGCAGATAAAATTTGATTAAGTTTAGAAGAATTTTCATTTATTTCCTTAAGGTCCCGTGTAAGAGAATCAGTTTGTCGTTCATAGGTGTTAATGTCTTTAGTCAAATCTTTATCTTGTTCTTGGAGAGTTTTCAATTGATCATCAAATTCTTTAATTTGTCCAATTGATGAGCCTGACGTAGAGATTAATTCCTGCTCTTTTTCTCTTAATCCAACTAAAATTTGATTTTTTGTTTCTCTTAGTTCAGTTTCAGTTTTAATTTTCTCTTCTGCTTCATTAATTTGAGATGACAGTGAACTAATTTCATCATTTAGCCGGTTGATTTCAGATTTTTTACTATTATCCTTAGTTTCAATATTTGTTAATTCTGAAGATTTGTTTCTAAATTCATTTGATATCTCAGTGTATTGTTTTTCAATTTCAGATTTTTGGAGATTTATTTTTGATAATTCAGTTGCAATTCTTGTTTGTTCTCCACTAGCATAATTTTCTTCAACAATGGAAATTCTTTCTTGTAGTGATTCAACATGTGATGTTTCAGTAGAAATTTCAGAGATAATTATTTTTTCTCTTTCATCAAGTCCAATTATTCTTTTTTCTAATTGTTCAATAATTTGGATGGTGGAGGAAATTCGTGGTTTAATATTTGATAAATTTTCACTAGTTGAAGCTAGTGATGTTTCAGATAGTGAAAGTCTTTGCGAATAGTTAGAAATTAAATCATCCATTTTTTTGATAGAATTCTTTTTTTCTAACATAATTTTTTTAACAAGATTAATTGAATTGAATAAACCATCAATATCACTACTCATTGAAATTAATTTTGTCAGTTTTGAAATTTTTGAGTTGTTATCAATAACAACAGTGCCACCTTTTGCTTCAAAGAATTCACCATCAATTGTTACTGCTTTAATTCCATTTTGAGATACTTGGTACGCAGTTTCCCGGTTTTCAGTTAAAACGACATTTCCAAAGAGAAATGTTTTGAGTTCACTATACCTTTCATCACAATTTACATAATTAGACAGTACACCTAAAATTCCGGAATTGTTGGGCATATTGAGCCTAAATTTAGGAATAGAGTCCAATGGAATTATTTTGAGCTTTGGTAGTTTTTGTGATCTTGCAAATTCTGCAATCCCCAATAGTGTTGCAAAGTCTTGTACAACAATGGCTTTAATCCAATCAGAGCTTACTGCCAATATTGGGCGCTCGTATTTTTTATCCCAGCTTATCATCTCATAGACTAAACCAACTATACCAAGTTTTTCAGAATCTTCTTTTAATTTTGCAACGCTGTAATCTTCATGCATGAATCCTTTAACAGTTTTAATTTTAGATTCATAATGAGTAGCTGTTTTATTTGATTTTTCTAAAATTATAGCCCATTCTTCCATATCATTGATTATTTTAGATTTCTTTTGTTGTAAAGTTTCAATTCTAGATTTTATTTCAGATATAGTTGATGTGTGATTTGATGTCATTTTTTCTAATTGACTATCAGAATTTTTTAAGACATCAATTGCGGTAGTTAACTCAGTTAAACGATTTTGATTTGAGACGATTTTGTTTTTGGATTCATCTAATTCATTTTGAATTTTTGAAAGATGTAAGTTTGCTTTATTTAGTTCATCATTTAATGATTTAATTTTTTGATCAATTTCAGATTTCTTTTCAGCAGCAATTGATTGTTCTTTTAGTATCTCGTTTCTTTTAACATCAACTGATTCCATTAATTGGTTTATAGAATTTCTTTTTGTGATAGTTTCTTCAATGGATTTTTTTGCAGATTCAATTTGAGTTTGTAAGTCAGTTCTAAATTTTTCAATTTCAGTGATTTCATTTTTTATTTCAGGAATCCTATTGTTTATTTGTTGAATTCGTTTTTGTGATGCAGAAATAGCACTATTATGAGTTTCATATTGTTCCATTGCAGCACTAATTTCAGAATCTAATCTAGATTTAGCCTGCGTGTAATTATTTGCATCAGTCATTATTTTTGATTTTTCTTCTTCAAGATTTTTTATTTTACTTCTAATTTCTGTTCTAGTCGTATCCAATTTTGAGACTTCAGTTACTATTTCATGTAGATTTTTCTCTTTTTCATCTTTGTGAATTGTGATTTGTTTTAATTTATTGGCAGCCGAAATTGCTTTGTAACGGTTTACTTCTCTTTCTAACAAATCATGTCTTAGTTTTTGATTACGTTCCTCTTCTAATTCATCTATTCTTTTTTTAATCTCACCCATTTTTGCTAGGGCGATTTCCAATCTTCTGTCTGCCTCATCTAATTGTTTTACAGATTCACTCTTTTTTTCATCAAAATAGGATAATCCAATCAGATCCTCGATTGTTTTTCTTTTTTCTTCAGAAGTAAATTCAGAAATTCTTGTCACAGTTCCTTGTTGAACTGCATTAAGTTGACCTAAACCAGCATTTGCCATATCTAACAAATCTAAAACATGACTACGAGTAGTTGGCTTTTTGTTCAAATAATAAGAATTTTCCCCATTAGCATCCATTTCTCTAGTAATTTCGACGGTGTCGGAATCTACTGGAATTTTTCTATCGGAATTATCAAAATGGACACTAGAACGTGCCATTTTTGGTCCACGTTGGTTTCCTTCAATATCATGAATTAATGATCTTAATTTATCAACACGCATTACTTTTGGTTTATTTTCACCCATTGCAAAAATGATCGCATCTAAAATGTTACTTTTACCAGAACCGTTTGGTCCAGAGATCGATACTAAACCAGGTTCAAAATTTACAGTGGTATTTTTGAATCCAAATGATTTGAATCCGAAAATTTCAACTTTTTTAACATGAACCATATGAAAAATTAGTCGATTGGTGTGATAATCAATGATTAACAAGTTTAGTTGACATTATTGATCAATTTTTCTTGTTTTGATATCATATTTTTGGTAGCGGTTGATTTCAAAAATATTAAGTAGTGATAATTTTTTCTCAAGATCATCATGGTAAAGATCGGAGTAATTCAAACAAGTTCATTTAGTAATAATCAGAAAGGAATTGAGAAGATTTCTGAAAATTTAGAGAAAATATCTAGAAATGAAGTTGACATTGTTTGTTTACCAGAACAGTGGCTACAAAATAATTTCATTAATGATTTTGATAAGGAGTTTTTACCATTCAAGCAGATTTCAAAAGAGTTCGGAATGACCATTATTCCAGGTGCTTTTTTTCAAAAGAAGAAAAATATCACAAAGATACTAGCCCCAATTATTGGTCCAAATGGAGAGATTATTGGGCATCAAGCAAAAATTCACCCTTATGATTATGAGAATATTACAGTGAAACCAGGTAAAGAGGCATCAGTCTTTAAAACAGCCTGTAAATTTGGCATTATTGTCTGCTATGATATGGTTTTTCCAAATGTTGCACAGACTATGGCTAAAAAAGGAGCCCAGTTATTATTATCGCCCAGTAGGATTGTCAAAGCAGGCATAGAACCATGGAAAATGTATGTTCAGGTTAGAGCCCTAGAAAACAGAATTCCAATAGTAGGTGCAAATGTTCAAGATAAAAAATTTGGAGGAAATAGCATGATAGTTAGTATGAAAGAAAAGAACAAAATTGTAAGAACAACATTATCAATTCCAGATAGAAATGGAATAATAATAAAAAATATTGATTTGAAGGAATTGGATAGGCTAAGAAAAAAGAGATTTTCAGATTTTAAGAGATTTTCCTAGTCACCGGCTACGAATTTTTCACATTCAGCCTTGGCAACAACATCTGCTTTTTGTTCTATGGGGTGTTTCATCAAATAAGCACTAGCTGGTTTGATTGGACCGCCAACACCCCTATCTAATGCGATTTTTGCCAATCTGATTGCATCAATTACAATTCCGGCAGAATTTGCTTTATCATCAACTTCGAGTCTAACTTCCATATTGTATGGGATATTTGCCCATTGTCTTCCTTCAATTCTCATGAACATTAATTTTGTATTGCCTAGAAATGGAATAAAATCAGATGGACCTACATAGATTTGATCATCATCTAATCTAGTATTTAGTTGACTTTGTACACTCTCAGTTTTTGATATTTTTTTAGAAACTAATCTATCTTGTTCTTTCATATTTAGAAAATCAGTATTTCCACCAACATTGATTTGGTATGTCTTTTCAATTTTTGTTCCACGATCGTTACAAAGTTTTGCAAGTGTTCTATGAACAATAGTTGCACCAACTTGTCCTTTGATATCATCACCAATACATGGAATATTTTTTTCAGTGAATTTTTTAGCCCAAGTTTCATCAGATGCGATAAAAGAGGGTATGCAATTAACAAATGCAGTATTAGTATCAAGACAAATTTGTGCCCAAAATTCTGTTGCCTTGTCAGAACCAACTGGAAGATATGAAACTATAATTTCTACACCTGTATCTTTGATTACCTGTTTGATTTCAGATGTTAGTTCCTCAATGGATTTCTTACTTTCTATAGGCTTTATTCTATTTTCAACCCATAAACCGACACCATCTAAAACTGGACTTTCAAATATCATTGAATCTTTTTTTGGTAATTCATCTTTAGGAATCCAATCTACCATATTTGGATAAGCGTAAATTGCTTCGTGAAGAGGTTTTCCAACTTTATTTTCACCAACATCAAAACCACAAACAAAGTCGATATCATGAATGCCATATCCAGCTAGTTTATCATGAATAATACCAGTAACTTCTTGGGAAGGATTTAGTCTGTAATATTCAATTCCTTGAATAAGACCTGCAAAACAGTTTCCAATTCCGACTAAACCAACTTTAATTCTTCCAGCCATTCGAATTTTGGTAATATTTGACGGTTTTAAGGTTTTCCTAGAATATTGAAAGTCAGAATAATATACCGTTTGGGTTATCACATAATATGATTACACCAGGTAGAGATGTCAAAGATATCAATATAGACGAAAATAGTTCAATTGAAAAAATTTTTTCCGAGATTTCTCAATCAGGAGGGTTTGAATCAGTGAATCTTTCAGCGGGTGTAGATATCTTAACAGAAATGATTCATGATGAAAAATGTCTTAGATTTGTTTCGTTTGTAGGAGCAGTTGTATCGACAGGACTACGTGGAATTATTAGAGATATGTTAAGAAAAAAATGGTTTGATGTTACAATTACCACGTGTGGTGCATTGGACCATGACATTGCTAGACATTTCTCAAGTTACAAGGAAGGATCATTCACTATGGATGACAATCAACTAGCAGATCAAGAAATTCATAGATTGGGAAATGTATTGGTTCCAGTCAATAGTTACGGTCCACTAATTGAAGAAAAAATGCAACAGTTTCTGACTGAAGAATACAACAATGGGGTTAGAGAGATGGGAACATCAGAAATTTGCCAGATGATTGGTAAACATCTTGGAGAAGATTCATTCCTGTATTGGGCTTACAAAAATAATGTGAATGTAGTTGTTCCAGGTATTATGGATGGAGCTGTAGGGAGTCAAATTTGGTTATTTTGTCAAAATCATGCAGATTTTAGACTAAACCTTACAAAAGATGCCGATTTACTTTCAGGATTAATTTTCAAAGCAGAAAAATCAGGCGCATTTATGATTGGAGGTGGAATTTCTAAACACCACACACTATGGTGGAATCAATATCGTGAAGGATTAGATTACGCATTCTACATCACCACTGCACAAGAATTTGATGGAAGTTTGAGTGGAGCATTAGTTAGAGAAGCAATATCATGGGGCAAAGTTACTCAAGAGGCAAAACAATCAACACTACATGCAGAAGTAACAACTATTTTGCCTTTTATTTTTGCTGCAGTTTCTAAAAAATTACAATAGGAAACAGACGATAAACTATATTATTAGAAAAAAATCATTTACATCATGTTTCCTAAAATTAGAATTAAAGAATTAAAACCACTTAATCTCGAAGAGGGATATCTTATTGATGGATTTCCATCAGCAGGGTTCAGTAGTGCAATTGCTACAGAATCAATGGTACATACTTCAAATTTTCAACTTGGCGGGATAATTGATTCTGATGCATTTCCACCAATTAGTATAATCAAAAATGGAAAACCAAATTATCCATCAAGAATTTTTGTAAATGAAGATCTCAAAGTAAGTATTTTTCTTTCATATCTAACATTAGACCAATCACTGCATCGTGTAGCAGCTAAAACAATGTTGAAATGGGCACAAAAACACAAAATAAAATTAATCGTCAGTAGTATTGCAGTAAAAACAACTGAAGGAGGAGAAACAATGATTGGAATTGGCAGTACTGAAAGTGCTAGAGAAAAAGTCAGAAATGCAGGTTTGAAAGTTCTTGAACATGGAACGGTTCCAGGAATTCCTGGAATGTTACTTAATGAAGCAAGCATTACAGGTCAGGAAGTAATTGTGTTGATTTTCCAAACAGATGGAAATGGACCAGATTTCAGATCCAGTGCTCAATTATGTATGGCTATGTCACAACTTATTCCAGGAACATCTTGTGACATTCCATCTCTACAACAGGAGGCAGAAAAAGCCGAAGTGGTAATCAAAGAAGCCGATGAAGGTTCAAAGAATCTAAGAGATTCAATGTATAGATAAAATATTAGATTTCTAAAATAATATTTTAAAAATGAAAGAATTTGTTGATTTTGCATTACTGGTTATTCTGATTTCCGCATCCGGAGTGATGGCTCCAGGTCCATTATTTGCTGCAAACATTTCATTAGGTTTAAAGAAAATCAGATATTCAGGAATCAAAGTTGCAGTTGGGCATTCAGTCATTGAACTTCCATTAATAATATTTTTAGGGATTGGGATTTTTTCAATTGAATTTATTCCAGAGATAACAACAATAATTTCAATTCTAGGTGCCATTACACTTTTCTTCTTTGGAATTTTTCAAATTGTAACAACGTTTAGAGATTCAAAAAATATTCAGAAAGAATCTAAACAAAATCCAATCATCACGGGAATTGTTTTGAGTGGATTGAATCCATTTTTCATTATTTGGTGGGTGACAATTGGGCTTAAACTAATTTCAGATTCAATGATGATATGGGGATTTATTGGATTAATTATTTTATTTTTAATCCATGTTTGGATGGATTTTGTTTGGTTAGGCATTACTGGAATAATTGCTAAAAAAAGTTCAGACTTTATTTCAAAGAAAATTTTTAAAATAATTATGACATCATTAAGCGGTGTGATGATATTTTATGGGATAAAATTTCTAATCGACGTACAAAATTTTTAAGTAAAAACTGGTATGAGAATTAATTTTTTGAGATATCTATTTCCATTGTAGATACACTTCTTGTTTTACCATCCTGCGAAGTTAATGAATCAGAGGAAATTCTAACATCAGATATTACATATCCAACAGAATCCATTCTTTTAACAATCATTTGTGAAACATCAACTGCCTGAGTGATACGCTTGCCTCTTGCTTTTATTGTGACTGTTGTTCTGGTGGATAATTGTGTTAAAGTTGCAGAAACATAAGTCATGATTGGTTTTGTACCTACAAAAATAATATTTCTATCTTCGTGAGTATTGCTTGAATCGTTAGTGTGTTCTGGTGTTGGTTCTGGTTCTGGTTCTGGTTCTGGTTCTGGTTCTGGTTCTGGTTCTGGTTC
>VMBT01000465.1_pt1 | contig 26110 bp, 39 predicted proteins | sample 4404301 | NCBI WGS metagenome assembly VMBT01 (sample SAMN12238535, study PRJNA552566) | marine metagenome | isolation source: Coastal seawater | place: USA: coastal Georgia, Sapelo Island | collected 2008-08/2009-08
AAATGAGAGCCTCTGCACTCCATATGAAAAATTTGAAGCAAGCATTATCGGAGCAGTTAAAGCATAATCATGAGCTAATTCCATATGGCTTTTTTCTAAATTGGTAGTACCAGAAATAAGAGGCAGTTGATAGTTGTTGAGCAATACTTCCTCTAAGCCGGAGGCCTGAGAAAAATCTATAATTGCTGCATTCTTAGAGTTTATATCCACTGTACTTGTAATAAATTCTTTATAGTCAATGTATTCGCAGTTATTTTGTTTTGATAATAATGAGGTTAGGGATCTTCCCATGCGGCCATTGATCCCATTGATTAAGAAATAGTGTTTATTCTTTTTCAAATTCTTTGGTAGCTTTGATAAATGAAGACTGAATGGGGTGAGAATCCTCAGAAAAAGATTGCTCTAATTCATCTATTAATTTTAATTGTTCCTTGGTTAGTTTAGCAGGGGTTTCCACCACTACCCTGCAGTGCAAATCGCCTCTAGAAGAATTTCTAACAGATGAAGCTCCTTTTCCTTTAACTACTAGAATCTTGCCTGTCTGGGTATAAGGAGGGACTTTAAGGGAAATTTTTGAATCAATGGTTGGAATAGTAACTGAGCCCCCTTTTATAGCTGTAGTGATTGAAATGGGTGCCTCGCAGTATAGATCCGCTCCATCTCTTTCAAAAATTTTATTATCCAATACATTTATAATCACATACAGATCGCCATTTGGCCCCCCAGCAATGGCATTGCCCTCATTGGCCAATCTAACCTTATCCCCTTGATCGACTCCTGCAGGAATATTAATGGAAAGAGTTTTTTCATCTCGGATAGTACCTTTACCTCTGCAATTCGAACAGAATTCTTCAATAACACTTCCTTCACCTCTGCAAGCTGAACAGGTTTGTTGTATTGAAAAAAATCCTTGCTGCATTCTTATTTGACCAGCTCCATTACAAGTACTGCAAGTTTTAGGGGTTGAACCAGGCTTTGCACCTGACCCATCACAAGGTTTACAGGGATTATCGACAGGCAATTTAACAGTCTTTTTAATACCAAGAATTGCTTGCTTGAGAGTTAAATCAACTCTTATTTGAAGATCTTGTCCACGCCTTTGTCTTCTTGTGGACTGTCTGCCACCAAATACATCGCCAAAAATATCTCCAAAGATATCGCCAAAATTAAAATCTTGAAAACCAGCTCCTCCCCCCATTCCTTGGACTCCTGCATGACCGAATTGATCATAAGTAGATTTTTTCTCAGGATCGGAGAGAATTTCATAAGCCTCTGCGGCCTCTTTAAATTTTTCAGCTGCGCTTTGATCATCAGGATTTCTATCCGGATGATATTTCATGGCAAGCTTTTTAAATGCTTTCTTTAGTTCTTGAGCTGAGGCATTTCTAGAAACGCCTAACACCTCATAGTAATCTCGCTTGGACATTACTAAGACTTATCTTCTTCTTCTTTAACCTCTTCGTACTCAGCTTCAACTGTATTGTCATCAGAACTGTTGGAAGGATCAGCAGATGGATCTCCAGCATCAGCGCCTTCCGGAGCTGAATAAAGCTTTTGCGCCAATGGAGTTAATGTCTCATTTAATGCTTTGGTAGCATCTTCGATTTTTGATAAATCTTCTGATTTAACGGCTTCCTCTAGTGACTTAACAGACTCTTCCACAGAGGATTTTTCTTCATCACTAAGTTTATCGCCAGCCTCATTAATAGATTTTCTTGTAGCATGAATTAGCATATCAGCATTATTCTTTGCCTGGACCAAACCTTCAAATTTCTTATCTTCTTCAGCATTAGCTTCAGCATCTTTAATCATTTTCTCAATATCTTCATCAGAAAGACCGCTAGATGCTTTAATTACAATTGACTGTTCTTTACCTGTATTTTTGTCCTTTGCTGAAACATTTAAAATACCATTGGCATCTAAATCAAAAGATACCTCGATTTGTGGCATTCCTCTCTGTGCAGGCGGAATATCCTCTAAATTAAACTGACCCAGAGACTTGTTCTGAGCTGCTTGCTTCCTTTCTCCCTGAATAACATGCACAGTAACAGCAGTTTGATTGTCTTCAGCAGTTGAGAAAACTTGAGATTTCTGAGTTGGAATGGTGGTGTTTTTTTCAATTAGAGGTGTCGCAACTCCACCTAGCGTCTCAATTCCAAGGGTTAATGGAGTAACATCAAGTAAAAGAACGTCTTTTGTCTCTCCTGACAATACTGATCCTTGTATAGCAGCTCCAACTGCCACAGCTTCGTCAGGGTTTAGGTCTTTTCTAGGTTCTTTATTAAAGAAAGCTTTTACCTTGGACTGCACTAGTGGCATCCTTGTCTGCCCACCAACTAGCAACACTTCGTTGATGTCTCCTATGGAAAGTTTTGCATCTTCTAGAGCTAACTTCACAGGAGCAAGACTGCGTTCCACAAGATCTTCCACCAAAGATTCTAATTTAGCTCTGGTTACTTTATGAACGAAGTGCTTGGGTCCTGAAGCATCCGCAGTTATATAGGGGAGGTTTACCTCTGTTTGTTCGCTGGATGACAATTCAATTTTTGCTTTTTCAGCAGCCTCTTTAAGTCTCTGTAAAGCAAGGGGGTCAGACTTGAGGTCGAAACCAGATTCATTTTTAAATTCATCTACAAAATAATCAATTAACTTAAGATCAAAGTCTTCTCCACCCAAGAAAGTATCTCCATTGGTAGCAAGCACTTCAAATTGATGTTCACCATCCACTTCTGATATTTCTATGATGGAAATATCAAACGTACCTCCTCCGAGATCATATACAGCTACAACAGAATCACCTTTGTGTTTATCTAAACCGTAAGCGAGAGCAGCTGCAGTAGGCTCATTAATGATCCGTTTTACTTCTAATCCAGCAATTTTGCCAGCATCTTTAGTGGCTTGTCTTTGGGAATCATTAAAATAAGCTGGGACAGTAATAACGGCTTCTTTAACCTCTTGACCAAGATAATTCTCTGCAGTTTTTTTAAGCTTTTTAAGAATTTCAGCAGAGATTTGAGGTGGAGCAAGTTTCTTATCATCTACTTCAACCCAAGCATCGCCGTTATCAGCTTTGATAATTTTATAAGGAACCATTTCCATATCTTTTTTAACAACATCATCTTCAAACCTTCTGCCAATGAGTCTTTTAATGGCGTGAAGAGTCTTCTGTGGGTTTGTTACAGCTTGTCTTTTTGCAGGAGTTCCTACTAATACTTCGCTGCTGTCTGTGTATGCAATAACAGACGGGGTAGTTCTTCCACCTTCTGCATTTTCTATAACTTTGGGTTGGCCACCTTCTATAACGGCTAGACAACTGTTAGTTGTGCCTAAATCTATTCCAATAATCTTTGACATAATATTTACCTAGTTTTTAACAACGACCACTCTGGCTGGTCTGATTACTCTATCGTTAATCTCCCAACCCCGTTGAAGCACATCCATGACATCATCATCAACTAAATCTTTGTTTGCGATGACTGATACAGCTTCATGCATTAGAGGATCAAATTTATCTTCTACAGGGTTTATGGGTCTAATTCCAAATTTATCAAGGACATTTTCAAAAGACTTTAAAGTCAGCTCTATGCCCTCTTTATCAGATTGATTGGAGGAAGAAAAACTTTTAAGCGCTTGCTCTAAGTTATCTATAACAGGAAGAAGCTCTCCGATAAAATTGATTAAGCCAAATTTATGAGCTTTTTCAATTTCAACCACATGCCTTTTATGCATGTTTTCGATCTCAGCACTTAGGCGTAAGCATTTATCTTCTAACTGTTTAGTAACTTCATCAATGGAGCTCTCAGGTTCGTCTTTAACAACAGATTCTTCCTGAGATTCAAGCTCCAAATCTTGCTTTTCAGCATTATCAATAGATTTTTTATCTTTGGATTTCCCCATAAATTATCCTTTTCTAAGATATGGGGTGTAAATTTCTTAGTTCAAGGTTTTTAAATTAAGTTTTTTTTGGCTTTACGTACAAAACCATAGAGTGATCAACTAGCTCATAACCATGAGCTTTAGCAATTTCTTCTTGCCTCTTTTCGATCATTTCATCATGAAATTCAATAACTTTACCTGATTCAAGACAGACCATGTGGTCATGATGATCATCTGGCATGATTTCATATATCGCTCTACCCTCTTCAAAATTATGCCGCATGATCATGCCAGCAGATTCAAATTGTGTGAGCACCCTGTAAACAGTTGCCAGCCCAACATCTTCTCCTGCTTTTATGAGCTCTTTGTAAATATCTTCTGCGCTTAAATGATCATCTTTATGCTGCTCAAGAACCTCTAGAATTCTTATCCTAGGCAACGTTGCCTTTAAACCAGCCTTTTTTAGCTCAATATTTTCTTTACTCATGCAAGTATATTTTTATTTAATCTAATAGTAAGTATAATCAAATCCGTCTATGAAACAATTCATCCTTATTCCTCTGAGTATAGCTTTATTTGCCTGCTCTGCTTTTGAGCCTTATAAAGTTCCAATCCCGCAGGGAAATATTATTGAGGATGAAGAAATAGCCAAACTTCAAAAGGGACTATCTAAAGAACAAGTCCAATACGTCTTAGGGACTCCCCTCACCAATAGCCCGTTTCACAGTCAAAACTGGTACTACTTCTATTCGGTAAAGATTGGTGACAATATTATTACCGAAAGAAAGCTTGCATTAAATTTTGATGATAATGAAAAGTTGCAAGACTGGGTTCTAGAAGATATGGCTACTGAATAGCATTTTTCTTTCTTCTCTCTTTTGGGTCTTGAAATAGGTCTCGTAAAATCTCAACTCTATCATTGGGACTTAATCTATAGTGTTCTGGTTTTGGTAAATACTTCCCGTCGAGGAGCTCTCCATTTACTCCAATAAAATACTTCGAATCAAGAGAATCTAGAAGTACACAAATATCGCTTTGCTGCAAGAGCTCTTGAGCAGTTGCTCGGTTTGATACCTCTATCTCCCGAAAAACTTTCAGATTTGGATGTTGAATAGAAAAAAATACTCTCACTTCAAATACTCTTCAAATGCTGAAATAAATTTAGATGAAAAAAGACTTACTGTGGTTTCATTTACGATTGCTCGTAATAATATTGACGCTGATAACTCCACATCAAGCGAGGCTTTTGTTAATTTTGAGTCGATCGGTGCAATGATCCATTTGGCATTAAATGCTTTAAATGGTCCATCAACTTGATCGATGGTAATAGTATCTTCGCTTAGAGTATTTTCAGATGTAATAGAGTATCTCTTTGAGAAGATTTCAAAGGACAGTAATCCAACCATCTTATTTTCATCCTTTGAAATTAAACGAGAGTCCAAGCACCCCGGTAAAAAATATTTATAGTTTGAAAAATCAGCAATACTTTGAAACACCTTTTCTGCATCAGCATGGATAATGTGCTGAAAAGAAAATTTTTGCATTAACTAAACAAACTGAAATACAAAGACTGCAAACACCAAGACCGGTGATACAAAGCGGATAAAAAATTGCCACAGCTTAAATAGGAAATCTGAGCCTCCTAGCTCTGATTTAGCAATAGCAGGGTTCAGTCTCCAGCCAGCATAAATAGCAACAAAGAGTCCTCCTAGCGGGAGTAAAAACTGATTTGCAAGCAAGTCCATGGAATCTAAAAAGTTTCTTGAACCAATAAAAGTTAACTCACTCCATACATTAAAGCTTAATAAACTTCCCAAGCCTATAAACCATGCAACTCCTGATAGTAAGGATGAGGCAATGGGTCTTGCCAGAATATTCTTTTCAGATAAATAGGCAACACTGGGCTCTAAAAGGGATATAGAACTACTTAAAGCTGCGATAGATAAAAGTAAAAAAAACAATCCCCCAACGAGATTGCCAAGAGGCAGATCGGCAAAAATAGATAAAAGGCTGATAAAAACTAAGCCTGGACCACTGTTAGGCTCAACTCCATAGGCAAAAATAATTGGGAAAATAGCTAGACCAGCCAGCATAGCTATTAAAGTATCAAGGCCTGCAACAATGCCTGAAGATTCATAAATATCTTGATCTGCTGACATGTATGCTCCGTAACACATAATTGCTCCCATGCCCAAGCTCAAACTAAAGAATGCCTGCCCCATAGCGCTTAAAAAAGTATTAGCAGTAACCGCAGAAAAGTCTGGGGTAAATAAAAAATTTAATGCTTGAGAAAAATTACCATTAATAAAAGCATTGATTACCATAACGATCATAAGGATAAATAGCATTGGCATGAGAAGTTTTACCATTCTTTCAATCCCAGAAATCACTCCTGCTGCAATGATCCATGCAGTAATGACAATAAACACACTATGCCAAAAAAGTAGCTGCAATGGAGATGAGGTAACTTCTTGGAATTTTGCTAAAGAATCAATCTCTCCCTCAAGTCCAAGTGATATAAAAATATAGTTCAAACAAATGCCAGCCAAAACACTATAGAAGCTCAAAATAACAATACCAGCAATGAGTCCTCCCCATCCGATTGCTTGCCAGCTAGAAGAATTATTAGATTCCATGGCAGCAGCTTTCATTGTTGAGACTGGGCTTCCTCGGTATCTTTTACCCAGCATAATTTCTGAGATCATGATAGGTAATCCAATAATCAAAATACATCCCAGGTAAATTAAGACAAAGGCTCCCCCACCATTAGTTCCAGCTTTATAAGGAAAACCCCAAATATTTCCTAAACCAACAGCTGAACCTGCTGCAGCTAGGATAAAAGTCCATTTTCCAACCCAAGTTAAAGTTTCTCTATTCATATTAATAAGGATTTAGTACAAGCGTTCCGGAAATAAGAATACATATTGTAAGCACATAAGTAGCAATCTCCCTAGCCTTTTTATATTTAGGGTTTTCCTCTAAATAGGAGCTCATGCATCGTTTTTCATACCACCAAATGATATTAAGGAGACTTGCTAAAATTATATGGGCTAAAAAAATATTGGATATGAAGATAGCTAAAAGAGCAAAAAAAGAAATCAGAATGCCTACTGTTGGATTGCTGTTCTGCCAGCTCCACGACATTCCCCCTAAGAATGCACAAATAATAGCAATCAGTCCCATTAAAAAATCAGCTGCGCTCAAAACATCCAAAGAAATTACCCAAGGTAATGCAGTAATGCCTATGCATGCAGCAAGCGCAAAATATATAAGATTAGTTTGATTCATAAAACTAGCGTAGATGGTAATATAAATTTATGGGTAAAGCTAAATCAGACAATACGATTGCTTTAAATAAAATTGCAAAAAGAAACTATTTTCTTGATGAAACCTTTCAAGCAGGAATGGTACTAAAAGGCTGGGAAGTCAAAAGTTTAAGACTGGGAAAAGTAGATATAAAAGATAGCTATATTAATTTTAAAAATAATGAGGCTTTTGTTATTGGGATGAAGATTGATCCACCTCCGTCTCTCGATATAGATAAAGAAAAATCGCTAAGAACAAAAAAACTACTCCTTCACAGAAAAGAATTGCAGCAAATTAAAGCTAAAATTGAGCAAAAGGGATTAACCTGCATCTTAACAAAGGTTTTTGTTAGCTCTAATTTAATAAAGTGTGAAATTGCTGTAGGCAGAGGTAAAAAGCAGCACGATCAGAGAGAAACTATCAAACAAAGAGATTGGTCTAGGCAAAAAGACAGACTCTTAAAAAATTCTCATAAATAACTTTTTTCTATATAATGCGTTTCCCTTTGGGGGCGTATTGGGTTCGACATTTGAATTGGAAACCTAACCGCATGCCAAGATTGAGATAATTCTTGTAAATCAATATCTCAAAAATTTAGTTGCAGATAACAACTACGCTTTAGCCGCTTAATTGGCTAACCGATACAAGGATGGTCCATGGTCCAAAGTATTGGTCGCTTACATGGACTGGCAGACTCTTTTTGCCTAAAAAAGAGACTGTAAGATTATTAACTTAGGCTAACCTGAATCGCCCTGCTCCTCGGGCCGTGATGGTAACTTTTAAAGAGAGAGCTAAGCATGTAGAAGTGAAGCGGAAAATCGGATGGACGCGGGTTCAATTCCCGCCGCCTCCACCATTAAAAAAGCAATGTAAAAATGTAGACATTGCTGGTTAAGATAATTAAACTACCGCAACTAAATATGGCTAATTCTAAACAATCAATTAAAAGAGCTAAGCAAAACGATGCACGTTATGTGCTTAAGCATGCACAAAGATCTAAAGCCCGAACTGCAGTAAAAGCAGTCAAGTACGCTGTATCTGCAAAAGATGCTGACACTGCTAAGACTGCCCTAGCTCATGCTGAAAAAGTTCTTGATTCGACTGCTTCAAAAAAAGTTATTCATAAGAATAAAGCAGCGAGGCTAAAAAGCAGGCTTAATAAAGCTGTTAAAGCCCTAAATTCTTAATTAAAAGAACTATAAACCTTTTCAAGGAGCTCTTTAACTCCTTCTGTAGTTATGGCTGAAATTAAGTGAAGACCCTTTAATGAAATTGGTTTAACCCTTTTAGTAAATTCTTTCATTAAAACATCAGGCTCACTTATAACATCACTTTTATTGATCGCTACAAATAGATTCTTTTCCAGTAAAGTAGAATCATATTTCTTGAGCTCACCCATCAGAGATTCAAATTGTTGTATTAAAGACATTTCAGGATTAATAGGATCCAATAAGAAAAGGAGGGATTTAGTTCTAGAAATATGCTTTAAGAATCGCAAGCCTAAACCTAGTCCATCTGAAGCACCTTCAATGATTCCAGGAATATCTGCAATCACCATAGTGCCATATCCCATTTTAACTGTTCCAAGATTCGGGCGAAGAGTGGTAAAAGGATAGTCACCAATTTTTGGCCTGGCAGCAGAAACTGAACTTAAGAAAGTAGATTTTCCTGCATTTGGAAAACCTACTAAGCCCACATCTGCAAGAGATTGTAATTCAAGCTTGATAAATAGCTGCTCCCCATCTTCGCCCTTGGTAATTTTCCTTGGAGCTTGATTGGTGCTAGATTTAAATCTTGTGTTACCTAAGCCGCCTTCTCCGCCTTTTGCCAAGGTGTATTGCTTATCCGGCTCACTACAATCTTGAATAAGGTTATTGGTAGCTTGATCCAGCACCATAGTTCCAGCTGGCACCTTTAAAATTAAATCTGTTCCGTCCGCTCCAGTCCTATTCTTGCCTGCACCTGGCCTACCGTTTTGGGCTTGAATAACTTTTTTATGATGGAAATCAGTGAGAGTATTAATACTGGCATCGACTTGAAAAACTATATTACCTCCACGACCTCCATCTCCACCATCGGGTCCTCCTCGAGGAATATATTTTTCTCTTCTAAAACTAAGACAGCCTGAACCACCGTTTCCAGCTCTGAGTTCTATCAGAGCCTCGTCGATGTAGTTCATTTTAAGAGGATAAAACGTTTACTGTTTTTCTTTGATTGGGACCTTTATAAGTAAAGCTTACAACGCCATCAATTTTAGCAAAAAGCGTATGATCTTTTCCCATACCAACATTTTCACCCGGATGAGCATTGGTGCCGCGCTGACGAATAAGAATTTCACCAGCTTTTACAACCTGACCACCAAATCTTTTGACACCCAATCTCTTGGATTGAGAATCTCTTCCGTTCCTACTTGATCCACCAGCTTTCTTATGTGCCATGTTATTTCCCTACCGAAATTTCTGTTACCTGAACTTTGTGAAATCTTTGACGATGTCCTTGAGTTCTCATGCTGTGCTTTCTTCGACGAAATCGCAAAATAGTCAACTTGTTGCCCTTGGTCTCTTCTACTACCTTGGCTTTAACGCTAGCTTTTTCAACGAGAGGTTGACCAATAGAGACATTATCACCATCTGAGACAAGCAAAACTTCTTCAAAGACGACTTCATCGCCTGCATTTTTATCTAGCAATTCAACCTCAAAAGTTTGATCTAATTCAACCTTGTGTTGTTTGCCACCTGTTTTGATTACCGCGTACATAGTATTAAGAATTTGTGGGTGAGAAATATACGCTTATATCATTAATTTATCAATACTTATGTATAATTTCAGCTTCTTAAAATGGATACATTCTTTTCTGCAAAATCACATAATGAACTATCAAAAGTTTCTTCTTTGTTAAAAAAAGATGTTTCGACTGAACCTATCATTAAAAGTCTGTACGAGTATATTTTTGAACGTGATGGAAAAAAGCTCAGGCCACTGGTAAACCTAATCTTTAGCAGAGGATCTGGAAGTAATAAACGGATTAATTTAGCGACAATCATTGAGTTATTGCATGTAGCCACTCTGGTTCATGATGATGTTGTTGATAAAGCAAAGATCAGGAGAGGAAAGAAAGCAGTTAACACAGTCTGGACAAACTCTCATAGCGTTTTAATTGGAGATTACATTTACTCCAAAGCATTTATCAAAATGGTTGAACTTCAAAGATTGGATATATTGGAAGAACTCTCGAATGCTACCAATGACATTGCGAAAGGAGAGTTATTGCAACTCACCTTATTTAACAAAGAAAAACCTATTACCAAAAATAAATGTCTTGAAATTGCTTATTTTAAGACTGGAAGACTTTTTGAGGCAGCATCTGTTACAGGAGCTATGATGCATGCCCACAATTATCAACAATTAAATCTTGCTCGGTCTTTCGGTAAAAACATAGGAATAGCTTTTCAGATAAAAGATGATTTGCTTGATTTCGATTTAAGCAGTGCATCGGGTAAAGAAAAATTTAAAGATTTTTCAGAAGGTAAGTATACTCTTCCCCTGATCCTTGCCCTCTCAGGTTTAAGTGGTGCGAGTAAAAAGCTTATTGATGGTAAATTTGGACAAAAGTTAACTAAATCCCAAAAGGAAGATATTTATTCAGTTATGTATTCTACAAATGCTATTCAAAAATGTGAAAATATCCTTGCCCAATATATTGAATTAGCTCAACAAGCAGTCAAACAATTGCAGAAAAATATGGATTGTAATGATTTGAATGAATTAATAGGCTATTCTTCTATTAGATCTTTATGACTTTTACACCTAAAGAAGCGTATACAAAAGCTGAGCTCGTATCTTGTGCTCAAGGAGAATTATTTGGTCCTGGAGCTGGAAGACTGCCATCAGATCAAATGCTTATGTTCGATAGAATTTTATCTATTTCTAAGAATGATGATGGATCCAACAAAGGACAAATGATTGCTGAGTTAGATATAAACCCAGAACTATGGTTTTTTGATTGTCATTTTAAAACTGATCCTGTTATGCCTGGATGCTTAGGCTTGGATGCGATGTGGCAATTAGTAGGCTTTTATTTGTGCTGGTTGCAACTTCCTGGTAAAGGCAGAGCTTTGGGAGCTGATAAGGTTAAGTTTTTTGGTCAAGTATTACCAGATGCTAAGATAGTCCGTTACGAAATAAAAATGCGAAGAGTGATAAATAGGGGTAAATTGGTAATGGGAATTGGCAATGGTGATATGTTTGTTGATGATAGACATGTATACAGTGCCGAAAATCTCAGAGTTGGATTGTTCGAAGATACCAGCGAGTTCTAATGAAAAAAGCAGTTATTACAGGAATGGGGGCAATATCCTGTATTGGTAATTCTCTTCAAGAAATCACCCAAAATTTAAAAGATGGCAAATCTGGAATTGTGAGGAATACTTCTTATGATGAGCTGGGTATGAGAAGTTTAATTTCAGGATCAATTGAAATATCTCTAGAAGATTTAATAGATAGAAAACTGCTGAGGTTTATGTCAAATGCAGCTGCCTATGCATTCTTGGCAACCAAGGATGCTCTAGATCAAGCTGGGCTCAATGAGGAAGATATTCAAACACCTGCTGTTGGTGTCATAGCAGGCTCAGGAGGCGCATCACCAGTAGCGCAGCTTGCGGCTGCAGACACTGCAAGAGAAAGAGGCGCCAAAAGAATTGGCCCATATGCGGTAACAAAAACTATGGGCTCTACAGTCTCTGCATGCCTTGGAACCGCTTTAAAGACAAAGGGAGTTAATTACTCCATCACATCTGCATGCTCAACCAGCGCTCATTGTCTGGGTCAAGCAGCAGAATTGATTCAGGAGGGTAAACAAGACATCATCATTGCTGGCGGCGGAGAAGATGAGCATTGGACTCTTTCTACCTTATTTGATGCTATGGGAGCATTATCTTCCAACTTTAATGACACGCCGCATCTTGCTTCAAGACCATTTGATCAAAATAGAGATGGTTTTGTCATTTCAGGTGGTGCTGGCATTCTCATCGTTGAGGAAGAAGAGCATGCCAAAAAAAGAGGTGCTAATATTCTTGCTGAAATTTCAGGGTATTCTGCTAATTCAGATGGTTTTGATATGGTCTCGCCTTCTGGAGAAGGAGCCGAAAGATGTATGCAAGCTGCACTTAAGCAACATGGAAAGAATGTTGATTATATAAATGCCCATGGGACAAGCACACCAGTAGGAGACGTGGCAGAGCTAAATGCAATTCATAAGGTCTTCAAAGAAGATTCTCCTCTTATCTCATCCACCAAATCAATGACTGGGCATTCTTTGGGTGCAACAGGAGCACAAGAGGTTATCTATTCTCTCCTTATGATGCAAAATAAATTTGTAGCCCCATCCATTAATATTGAAGATGAGATTGAAGAAGGAAAGAGCTTAAGAATAGTAAAAGAAACAATGGATGCTGATATTTCTTCTTTTATGAGCAATTCATTTGGATTTGGCGGCACTAATGCAAGCCTTATCCTGCAAAGATACTAATCCTTTTTCCAGGGGTAACAACTTGGTAAATCTGAGCTAACTTTTCCAGGAAATTCTGGGGATCTTTTTTCTAAAAAAGAATTAACCCCTTCTAATGCATCTGCAGATTGTGCTCTCTCGTTTATGATTATCGATTCCAGTTCATGAGATTGAACTGGATCATTATCACCTAAACCGCTCCAAATAAGCTGTCTAGACATGGCTATTGAAACTGGAGCAGATTTAGCTACCAATGTTTCAGTAAAATCTATTACCTGTTCAATAAAATTCTGCTCTTCAAAGATATAAGAAATAAGGTTAATACTCAATGCCTCCTCTGCTGTGATTATTTTTCCTGAGTAGCATAGCTCTAACGCTTTTGACACCCCCACTATCTTTGGAAGAAACCAACTGCTGCAGGCATCATTTACGATCCCCCTATTGAGAAAAACAAAGCCAAATTTTGCATTGTGTGTCGCAATCCTTATATCAGCAGGTAATTGCATAGTGGCTCCAACACCCACAGCAGGGCCGTTGCAAGCAACAATGATGGGTTTTAAGAAACTATACATTCTTAAAGTTAGGACTCCCCCAAAATCTTTGGATTCGCTAGAAACTTTATTCTTATCGGTTCCTCTGAATGCATCTACACCTGTGGAAAGATCTGCTCCGGCACAAAAAGCCCTGCCATTACCAGTAATAATTACTGCATGAATTGAATCATCCTTTTCAAGCTCATCCAGCATCGAAATGATGATATCTCCCATTTTCTTGGTAAAGGCATTGAGCTTATCTGGTCTGTTTAATCTAATTAGACCAATGGAATTTCTTTTTTCTAGGAGTACTGGATCTTCTTTATCAGAACGGGATGTCATCTTCGCTGTATTGAGGTTCTTGATTAACATCCTCTGCTGGAGTACTGGGACTTTGAGAAGCTCCCCCACTGCCATCAGAGTTTCTAGAATCAAGCATAGTAAGGTCGTTACCTACTATCTCCGTAGTATACCTATCGGCACCCGACTGATCTTGCCATTTCCTAGTTTGGAGCTTGCCTTCAACGTATACTTTTGAGCCCTTATCTAAATATTGCTCAGCAATTTCAGCTAATTTTCCAAAATAAACAACCCTATGCCATTCTGTCTTTTCTTTTTGCTCACCTGTTTCCTTGTCTTTCCATGAATCTGATGTTGCTACAGAAAGATTTGCTACCGCCATATTCGTTTGGGTATAACGCATTTCTGGTTTTTGACCTAAATTCCCTACTAATATTACTTTGTTAATGCCTCTGCTCATAAAAACCTCTTATAATTCCTTAGTTTAACCTGATTTATTTTTCCAGCGAAGACTTACTTTAATTAAATGACAAAAATATCTGTAAAAGGCGCAAGAACGCATAATCTTAAGAATATTTCTGTTGATATACCAAGAAACAAATTGGTTGTAATAACTGGTCTATCAGGTTCAGGTAAATCTTCGCTCGCCTTCGATACAATTTATGCAGAAGGACAAAGAAGATACGTAGAGTCTCTATCAGCTTATGCAAGACAATTCTTGTCACTCATGGAAAAACCTGATGTCGATCAAATTGAAGGTTTGTCGCCAGCCATATCTATTGAACAAAAATCTACTTCCCATAACCCAAGATCAACAGTAGGCACGGTTACTGAAATTTATGATTATCTGAGACTTCTTTATGCCAGAATTGGCTCTCCAAAATGCCCTACTCATAATGAAATACTCGCAGCTAAAACAGTTTCACAAATTTGTGAAGATGTTATGCAACTCGAAATAGGTTCTAAAATCATGATCCTCGCGCCTTTGGTGAGAGAAAAGAAAGGTGAGCACATCGGTATATTTGAGGAACTAAAAAAAGAGGGTTTTCTTAGAGTTATTGTCGATGATATTACTTATCCAATTGAAGAATTTCCTTTATTAGATAAGCAAAAAAAACATAACATCTCAGTTGTAGTAGATAGATTAGTCATCAAGAATACCGATGAAAATATACAGCGATTGGCTGACTCTATTGAAACAACCGCCAAATTAAGTAACGGCTTAATAGACATAAAAATATTAGATGCAGAAGAAAAAACTCTAAGTTTTTCCACTAACTTTGCCTGCTCCCAATGTGGATATTCTATTGCTGAGCTAGAGCCAAGAATGTTTTCCTTTAATAACCCCGTAGGTGCGTGCAATAAGTGTGATGGACTTGGGGTCATTCAATATTTTGATCAAGAAAAGATGGTCCAAGAGCCAGATATGTCTATTAATGAGGGAGCTATTAAGGGCTGGAATAAGAGAAATAGATTTTACTACCATCAGCTAAAGTGCCTTGCAAATCATTATGGGTTTTCTTTAGAAACAAAATGGTCAGATTTATCACCAGAAATTCAAAATACTATCCTCTTTGGTTCAAAAGATACTATTGATTTCTCAAAAAGATTTTCAAGCGGTAGCAGATTTGTAAGAAAGCATAGGTTCGAGGGAGTAATTCCAAATACAGATCGAAGATATCGAGAGTCAGATTCAGATTACATCAAAACTGAACTTGCAAAGATGCTTTCAGAAAGTAGTTGTGATGAATGCGAAGGCTCAAGACTCAATCAAGCCTCCAGGAATGTGCTGATCAACGATGTACCTATCTACTCAATAGTCAGCTTAAAGATCACGGATGCTCTTAGCTTTATTCAGAATATTAAACTCAAAGGATCGGATCTTAAGATTGCTGAGAAAATACTGAAAGAAATAAATGATAGATTATCTTTTTTATTGGATGTTGGACTGAACTACCTCACCCTTGATAGGAGTGCTGAGTCGCTTTCAGGAGGGGAATCTCAGAGAATAAGGCTTGCTAGTCAAATTGGTTCTGGGCTCGTTGGGGTAACATACGTGTTAGATGAGCCCTCGATAGGCCTGCATCAAAAGGATAATGATCGATTATTAAAAACTCTTAAACATCTCAGAGAACTTGGTAATACAGTATTAGTGGTGGAGCATGATGAAGAGGCTATCAGAAGCGCAGATCATATTATAGATATCGGTCCTGGTGCAGGAATACATGGCGGAAAAATTTGTGCAGAGGGTAAGCTCAAAGAAATTCTCTCATCAAAAGAATCAATTACCGCAGAATATTTAAATGGTAAAAGAAAAATCCCTAGTAACCTCTCCCCTAAGAAACCTGAAAATTTTATTAAAATTTTTGGTGCAGAAGAAAATAATCTTAAGTCTGTAGATGTAGAAATTCCAATTGGTCTCTTTACTTGTATCACTGGGGTATCTGGCTCAGGAAAATCATCGCTTATTAATCAAAGCTTAATGCCAATGGCAGCGTTTCTTTTAAATAAAGCTAAACTCAATAAAAAAATTAAACTACAAAAAATTGAAGGCTTGGAATACCTCGATAAAGTTATCTCTATTGATCAATCACCTATTGGCAGGACTCCGCGATCAAACCCTGCTACCTATACAGGAGTCTTTTCTCCCATTAGAGACTTATTTGCTCACTCTGAGGAAGCCAGAACAAGAGGTTATAAGCCTGGAAGATTTAGCTTCAATGTAAAAGGTGGAAGATGTGAAGCCTGTCAAGGTGATGGAATGATTAAGGTTGAAATGCATTTTCTTGCAGATGTTTATGTAACATGCGATGTTTGTAACAATCAAAGATATAACGATCAAACTCTGGAAGTAAAATACAAAGGTAAAAATATCTCAGAGGTTTTGAATATGACCGTAGAAGATGCCGTGGTGTTCTTCGATGCTATCCCGGCTATCAAAACGAAGCTATCGACTCTTCTTGATGTGGGATTAGGTTACATAACCCTAGGACAATCTGCCACGACCCTTTCGGGTGGTGAAGCACAAAGGGTAAAGCTTGCCAAAGAATTATCTAAAAGAAGTACCGGCAAAACTTTGTATATACTAGATGAGCCAACAACGGGATTGCACTTTTATGATATTGAGCTATTGCTTGGAGTGCTAAAAAGATTATCAGGACAAGGCAATACTGTAGTAGTCATAGAGCATAATCTTGATGTAATAAAATCAAGTGATTGGATAGTTGATCTTGGACCCGATGGTGGTTCCGATGGAGGTGAAGTGGTGGCTTTTGGGCCACCAAAGGCTATTGTAAAGAACAAAAAGTCCTATACAGGAAAATATCTAAAAAAATTACTAGCTAATAGTTAGGCTGCAGAATCTTCTTTGCTTGGTTCTGTATTTTCTTCACCAAGGTCTCTATCAACCCACTCGACATAGGCCATGTCTGCTTTATCACCGTTTCGAAAACCTGCTTTAATAATTCTAAGGTATCCACCGTCTCTATCTTTTGAACGAACTCCAAAGACTGTGAATAGTTTACCCACAGCGGCATCATCTCTTAATTTATTAAACGCGAGCCTTCTGTTGGCAACGCTATCAGTTTTACCAAGAGTAATGAGGGGCTCTAAAAACGATCTAAGTTCTTTTGCTTTAGGTAATGTTGTTTTAATAAGCTCATGCTCTATTAAAGCTAAACTTAAATTCTTAAACAAAGCCTTCCTATGTGAAGAGTTACGATTAAGTTTTCTACCTGATTTTCTATGTCTCATACAATTATCTCAATTACCCAAGCGGAGGCCAGTTATCAAGAACTGTTCCTAATGAAAACCCTCTTGAAGCTAATACATCTTTAATTTCATTGAGAGATTTTTTACCAAGGTTAGGAGTTTTAAGTAAGTCAAATTCAGATCTTTGAATTAAATCCCCAATCAAGAAGATGCTTTCAGCCTTTAAACAATTAGTAGATCTCACTGTTAATTCCAATTCTTCAATAGATCTTAACAATAATGGATCAAAATCATTTTGTTCTTTTTTGGCTTCTTGTTCAGCGATCGCATCAAGATCAACAAAAGCAGCAAGTTGTTGTTGCAAGATAGTAGAGGCATGCTCGATAGCTAATTTTGGATCTAAGGTTCCATCGGTCTCAAGCTCAACAATTAATTTATCAAGGTCTGCCCTTTTTTCAAATCTTGCATTCTCAACACTATAAGCCACTCTTCTAACCGGACTAAAAGATGCGTCTAGTTTAAGAGCTCCAACTTGAACCTCTTCTTCTCTTAGATCGCTAGGCTCATAACCCCTGCCGACCTTAACGGTAGCAGTTAGAGATAATTTAACTTTATCTACTAAGGAAGCTATGTGATGATCAGGATTTGGAAGCTCTACATTTCCAGGCACTTCAAAATTAGCTGCGGAAACCTCAGATGGGCCATCCATATTTAAAGTAATCTCAGCAGAATTGCCCTCAATAATAGAGATAGGCATATCTTTTAGATTGAGAAGTATATCAATGACATCCTCTCTGACACCTTCAATGGTGCTGTATTCATGAGATACTCCATCTATTACTACACTGGTAATAGCTGCTCCAGGCATTGAAGATAATAGAATTCTTCTAAGTGCATTGCCAAGCGTATGACCAAAGCCTCTTTCTAAGGGCTCTAGTGTAATCTTAGAGGTAGTAGGATTTATATCCTCAACCTGTATTTCAGTTGGGACTAGTAAGTCAATGACGGATGTTTGCATATTTTTCTTCCCTAAATAATTATTTTGAATAAAGCTCAACAATAAGATTTTCGTTAATTTCCATGCCTAGATCTGCTCTGTCAGGAACAGACTTAAACACACCTTTTAAATTTGTTTTATCGACTTCTACCCAGTCGCAAGCCTCTCGTTGCTCAGCAAGATCAAGAGCACCCTTAATTCGTAGTTGAGATTTTGATTTTTCTCGAACAGAAATCTCATCCTCAGGTTGAACTTGATAAGATGGTATATTGACTACAGAACCATTAATCATAATGGCCTTGTGCGAAACTAACTGTCTACCTTCAGCCCTGGTAGATGCAAAACCCATTCTGTACACAACATTATCAAGACGTTGCTCTAGGTAGTTTAAAAGGTTTTCACCAGTATTTCCTTTAGCTGAAGCGGCCTTTTTATAATAGTTTCTAAATTGCTTTTCCAGCACGCCATAAATTCTTCTGACTTTCTGCTTTTCTCGAAGCTGTAATCCATAATCAGAGAGCCTGCCTCTTCGTAATCCATGGACGCCAGGTGCTGTGTCCATATTGCACTTAGATTCAACTGCTCTAACACCGCTTTTAAGATAAAGATCGGTTCCCTCTCTTCTTGAAAGCCTTAACGATGGTCCTCTGTATCTAGCCATATTATTTCCCTAAACTCTTCTTTTCTTTGGAGGACGACAACCATTGTGTGGTAATGGAGTGACGTCTGTAATACTTCTAATCTTTAAGCCACAAGCATTGAGTGACCTTATAGCAGATTCTCTGCCTGCCCCAGGACCTTTTACCTTCACATCTAAATGAAGCATGCCAAATTCCTTTGCCATATTTCCAACTCGTTCAGCTGCAACTTGAGCAGCAAACGGCGTACTTTTTCTAGATCCCTTGAATCCTGAACCGCCAGAAGTTCCCCAACAAACTGCATTGCCTTGCTTATCGGTGATAGTGATTATTGTGTTATTAAATGAAGATTGAATATGAGCAATACCTTCTGATATTACTTTTTTTGCTTTCTTCTTTGTTGTAGATTTATTTACTGCCATAAATTACGCTCTCATTGGTTTCTTGGGACCCTTTCTGGTTCTAGCATTATTTTTAGTATTTTGACCACGAACGGGTAATTTTCTTCTATGCCTGATGCCTCTGAAAGAGCCTAAATCCATTAATCTCTTGATATTGGTACTGATTTCCCTTCTAAGATCACCCTCAACAGTAAACTTGCCAACAACAGTTCTAATGTTTTCAAGATCATCTTCAGAAATTTCTGAGACTTTTTTTGTGTAATCAATCTTGAGCTCTTCACAAATTTTTTGGGCAGTAACTCTGCCAATCCCATAAATATGTGTTAAAGCAATTTCAAGATGCTTATTTTCTGGAATATTTACTCCTGCTATCCTTGCCATAAAAATTATCCTTGTTTCTGCTTGTGCTTAGGCTCAGTTTTGCAAATTACATAAAGCGTGCCTTTTCGCCTTACAAGCTTGCAGTTTCTACAAATCTTTTTTACTGATGCTCTTACTTTCATATTATCTTCTATAACTCTTTAAATTTGCTTTCTTTAATAGATTTGAATATTGAGATGACATCATGTGAGATTGAACTTGGGACATGAAATCCATCAATACCACTACAATAATCAATACAGAGGTTCCTCCTAAATAAAATGAAACCCCAGCAAAATTAATTAATGCCAGTGGCAATAAACAAATCAAGGTTAAATAAATGCTCCCAAAAACTGTTAGCCTTGCTAAAACGCTATCTATATATCCAGCAGTTTGTTCGCCTGGTCTAATTCCAGGGATATAGGCACCAGATCTCTTAAGATTGTCTGACACTTCTTTTGTGTTAAAGGTAAGCGCAAGCCAAATAAAACAAAATGAAATAATCAAAGTTGCAAATAAAATAACGTAGAGGGGCTGCCCAGGATTTAGTGCCAATGAAATAGTCTGCAAGAATGATAGCGATTCATTTTGCCCAAACCATGTTGAAAGCGATGCCGGAAAAAGTAAAAAAGTGCTAGCAAAAATAGCTGGGATTACTCCAGCCATATTTACCTTAAACGGCAAATGACTTGCTTGGGCTTGCATCAGCTTGCGACCCTGCTGTCTTTGCGCATAGTTCACTGTAATACGTCTTTGGCCTCTTTCAATGTAAACAACGATAGCTATTAGTACCATTGCCAAGACACCTATGCTTAAAAGTAAAAGAATATTTAGATCTCCCTGCCTGGCTTGTTCAAGTGCTTGACCAATGGCGCCTGGTATTCCAGTGAGAATGCTTGTAGCAATGATAATAGAGATACCATTTCCAATACCTCTTTCAGAAACTTGTTCTCCAAGCCACATTAAAAAAACAGTTCCTGCGACAACACTGACAACCGCAGTCACGAAAAATGATGGGCCGGGTTGATAAGCTAGTCCGCTTGAGCTAAGTGTAGCTGCGAGGGCAGAAGCTTGAATAAGTGCCAAGAATACGGTGCCGTATCTAGTATATTGTGTGATTGCATTTCTTCCAGCTTGTCCATCTTTCTTCAATTCTTGCAGATAAGGAATTGCATTACTGAAAAGCTGCATGATAATTGCTGATGAAATATAAGGAACAACGTTAAGAGCAAATATACTCATTCTCTCAAGCGCTCCTCCAGAAAATAAGTTAAAGAGTTCTAAAATAGTTCCTTGGTTTTGATCGAATAAGGATGCAAGTCTATCTGGATCAATACCAGGAATTGGTATATGTGTACCAACACGATAGATAATGATAGCCATGAAAACAAATCTAAGTCTTCGCCAAAGATCGCTCATGCCCTTATTCTCAGCCATTATTAATTAACTTTGCCTCCAGCCTTCTCTATGGAAGCCTTAGCTCCTTTAGAAACTTTTATTCCCTCTACACTGATAGCTTTAGTTAGCTCAAATTCTCCAAAGATTTTTACTTTTTCAACAGACTTACCAATAACTTTATGCTCTCTAAGAGTTTCCATACTTACTGAGTCTAAGTGGGCAACATCTCTTAGATTGAGTTGTTTAAGGGCATTATTTACTCTAGATGAAAAACCAAACTTTGGAAGTCTTTGCTGGAGAGGCATTTGCCCTCCCTCAAATCCACGAGCAACACTACCACCAGACCTTGATTTTTGGCCCTTATGACCTCTACCAGCTGTTTTACCTAAGCCAGAGCCTATACCTCTGCCTACACGTTTTCTATTTTTAGCTGTGCCTTTGCTAGTTAAATTATTCAGACTAACCATTTTATCCTTCTACAATTTCTACCATGTCTCTGATCTTATTAACCATTCCTCTCACGGATGGAGTATCCTTCAGAGTAACTGTTTGATGCAGCCTTCTGAAACCTAGGCCTTTAACGCATAACTTATGCTTCTCAATCCTGCCTATAGGACTTTTAATCAGTTTAATTTTTAGTTCTTTATCAGCCATTAGATTTCCTCTAATTTCTTGCCACGCCTGTTAGCAACATCTGCTGGAGATTCCATAGACTTTAAAGCGCTAACTGTTGCTCTTACGACATTCACTGGATTTGTTGAGCCATAACACTTCGCGAGAACATTTTGGACACCAACAAGTTCTAAAACTGCCCTCATTGCTCCGCCCGCAATGACACCGGTTCCTTCAGCAGCTGGTTGCATGTAAACATTAGCAGAGCCATGCTTAGCACTCACTGGGTACCAGAGAGTATTCCCATTTAAACTAACATCTACCATGTTTCTTCGGGCATTTTCCATTGCCTTTTGAATGGCAATTGGAACTTCCTTGGCTTTTCCGCGACCAAATCCAACCCTACCTTTTCCATCGCCTACAACAGTTAATGCTGTGAATCCAAAAATTCTTCCACCTTTAACTACTTTGGCAACTCGATTTACTTGAACTAGCTTTTCTTCTAGAACGTCTTGTTGTAACTCGACTACTTCACTCATTTAAAACTCCAATCCAGCTTCTCTAGCAGACTCAGCAAGCGCTTTAACCTTGCCATGATATCTATATCCTGATCTATCAAATACTACTGTGCTAACTCCAGCTGAGAGCGCTCTTTCAGCAATTCGCTTACCAACCTCTTTTGCAGCATCAATATTGCTGTGTTCTGCCTTCATATCTTTTTCATTTGTGGAAGCAGAAGCAATAACTTGGCTTCCCCTAGCATCAAAAAGTTGTGCATAGATGTTCTTTGATGATTTAAACAACGTTAGCCTTGGCTTAGTTTGTTGAGCAATCCTTTTTCTTGTTTTTGCAGCTCTTCTTAGCCTTGAATTAGTAGTTATCAATTTAATTAACCTCCAGCCTTCTTAGCTTCTTTTCTCTTAACATATTCATCTGAATACCTGACTCCCTTACCTTTATATGGCTCTGGAGGCCTAAAACTTCTTATCTCAGCGGCAACTTGACCAAGAACTTGTTTGTTAAAGCTTCTAAGAATAATTTCAGTTTGACTGGGTATTTCAACTTCTACTTCATTGGGAAGCTCGTAAACAACTGGATGAGAAAATCCTAAAGTAAGCTCAAGAGATTTACCTGAAGCCTTGGCTCTGTATCCAACACCTCTAAGCTCAAGTTTTTTTTCAAAACCCTGTGAGACGCCAATGATCATATTATTTACTAGTGCTCTCGTAGTGCCTGCCAAGGCAGTAGATTCTTTTGATGCCTCATCATAAGCAACAGTGAGCTCTTGGTCTGACTGGTTCACGGAAACTGAATTTGGAATAACAAATTCCAGCTCTCCCTTGGAACCATTAACCTTAATGATGCTCTCCTGCAATGATATGGTTACACCGTCTGGTATATTAATAGGGTTTTTAGCTACTCTAGACATAAATTAAAAAACCTCGCAAAGGATTTCGCCTCCAATATTTTGTTTTTTAGCTTGTTTATCAGTCATTAAGCCTTGGCTGGTAGACAAGACATAAACACCAAGGCCATTTTTGACAGCATCTAAGCCTTGTGCACCTGAATATCTTCTAAGGCTGGGCTTACTAATTCTTTTAAGCTCTCTAATGGCAGGAACAGAATCGTTATACTTTAAGGAGATCTGGATGTAATCCTTATCTTCTTCGGTCTTTCTTTCAACAGATTTTAAATACCCCTCATTAACTAATAAGGTAACAAGCTCAAACCTAAGTTTAGAAAAAGGCGAATCAATAGTTTTCTTGCCTCTTAGAAGGCCGTTCCTAATTCTTGTAAGACAATCTGAAATGGGATCTTGATAACTCATAATATTTTTACCAACTTGATTTCACTAAACCAGGAATCTCTCCACGCATAGCAGATTCTCTGAGTTTTATTCGACTAAGTCCAAATTTTCTATAGACTGCATGAGGCCTACCTGTCAGCGAACAACGTCTTGTTTGTCTAGTGGGGCTAGCATTTCTGGGCAGTTTTTGAATCTCTGCAAAAGCAGCCATGCGCTCCTCGTAACTTGCACTAGGATCAAGAAATTTCTTCTTAAGCTCAGCTCTTTTTGTTGCATACTTAGCAACGGTTTTAGCTCTTTTATTTTCTCTTGCAATGATAGATTTTCTTGTCATAACTTAACTCTTAAATGGAAATTCAAGGACTTCTAGCAAAACCTTTGCATCCTCTTTGTTATTAGCAGAGGTATTGATGCAGACATCCATACCTCTAATCTTGTCTATGTTGTCATAATTAATTTCAGGGAAAATAATTTGCTCTTTTATACCCATGCTGTAATTACCCTGCTCATCGAAAGATTTAGGATTCAATCCTCTGAAATCTCTTTCTCTAGGAATAGCTATGTTCACAAGTCTTTCAATAAAGTCATACATCCTATCCCCTCTGAGAGTTACCTTGCACCCTAAAGGCCAACCATCTCTAATTTTGAAGCTTGCAACAGACTTTCTTGCTTTTGTCACTACGGGTTTTTGGCCAGTAATTGCTGTTAAATCATTTACGGCTGATTCCAAATGCTTCTTATCATTGACAGCTTCGCCAACACCCATATTAATCACTACCTTGGTTACCTTGGGAACTGCATTAACATTAGTTAAACCCAAACGCTCCTGAATTACAGGAATCATCTCTTTTTTAAATCTTTCTTTTAAGTTCATTTTAAATTTTTGCTTTATCTGATTTAAATATTCTTACCTTGTCTTTTCCATCAACAGAAAACCCTACACGATCTGCTTTTTTCTTCTTTGGATTCCATATAGCAATATTGGATATATTGATAGCAGATTCTTGTTCAACTATTCCGCCAGTGATACCCATTTGAGGATTTGGTTTAGTATGTTTCTTGACAATATTCACGCCGGTCACTAGAGCACGATTATTCTTTAAAATCTTCTGTATTGTTCCTCTTTTGCCAACATCTCTGCCTGCAATTACAACCACCTCATCACCGGTTCTTAATTTAGTTTTAGTATGTAAGGTTGACATAATTACAGTACCTCTGGTGCTAAGGATAAAATCTTCATGTAGTTGCCTGCTCTTAACTCACGAGTTACAGGTCCAAAAACTCTAGTACCAATTGGTGCTTTTGATGCATTCAATAATACAGCTGCATTCTCATCAAACTTTATTAATGAGCCATCTCTTCTTCTAACCCCTTTTTTAGAGCGCACGATTAATGCATTAAGTACTTGACCTTTTTTAACCTTTCCTTGGGGAATTGCTTCTTTAACAGCAACTTTGATGATATCGCCAATGTTCGCATATCTTCTTTTGGAACCGCCAAGAACTTTTATGCACATTACAGACCTAGCACCACTATTATCAGCAATATTAAGTATGGACTGCATTTGAATCATGACTCTTCTCCATCTGGCTCAGCAACAACTGGGCTAACTGAATCTGAAACTTGATCAGCATCTATTAATACAAAAGACTTCAGTTTAGAAATTGGTCTACATTCTTGGATGCTGACAAAATCACCGACTTTCGCGCTATTATTCTCATCGTGGGCATGAACCTTAGTAGACCTCTTAATGACCTTGCCATACTTAGGATGCTTAACTTTTCTTTCAATTTTTACTGAAATAGTTTTATCAGCTTTGTCGCTGACAACTACTCCAGATAATACTCTTCCTCTTGATTCCATATCTTTAGCCTTTTAACCCTGCTAATGCAGTTTTAATTTGAGCAATTTTTTTTCTAGTTTCTTTAAGTGTGTGAGATTTTTCCAATTGCCCAGTTTTATGTTTCATATTATTTTGAAACTGCTCTTCTCTATTTTCTAACAGCATTTTTTCTAGTTCCTTTGAGGACTTTCCCTCCAAAGATTTAAAAAAGCTTTCATTTTTCTTTGCCATCTTTAAACTGCCTTTTTAACAAATGTTGTTTTAACTGGTAGCTTTGCGCCAGCAAGCCTAAATGCTTCTCTAGCAACTTCTTCAGAAACGCCTGACATCTCATATAGCATTTTCCCTGGTTGAACCAAGCTTACCCAATACTCAACATTACCTTTACCTTTACCCATTCTCACTTCCAAAGGTTTTTTAGAAATTGGTTTATCAGGAAATAACCGTATCCAGATTTTTCCACCCCTTTTGATGTACCTGGTCATGGCACGCCTAGCAGATTCGATCTGTCTTGCAGTGATTCTTCCTCTTGTAGTGGCTTTCATACCATACTCACCAAACGAGACTTGATTGCCATTCTGAGCCAAACCACGGTTTCTGCCCTTATGCATTTTTCTAAATTTTGTCTGTCTTGGTTGTAACATGATTATTAAATTTATTCCTCAGTTAAAAATGGATCATCGAGAATTTCACCTCTAAAAACCCAAACCTTTACACCGATAATTCCATATGTAGTTAGGGCTTCAGCTGTTCCGTAATCAACATCTGCTCTTAAGGTATGCAATGGAACTCTTCCTTCTCGATACCATTCTGTTCTGGCAA
>VMBT01000466.1_pt1 | contig 26110 bp, 31 predicted proteins | sample 4404301 | NCBI WGS metagenome assembly VMBT01 (sample SAMN12238535, study PRJNA552566) | marine metagenome | isolation source: Coastal seawater | place: USA: coastal Georgia, Sapelo Island | collected 2008-08/2009-08
TTTTGCTGCAGTCTTTTTAGTTGCTTTTCTCTTTGGAGCTGTTTTCTTTTTTGCTTTTAATTTTGTGAGCCTGATCTTAGCATTTTCTAGTATTTTTCTGGCTTTTTCTTCTGCCAAGAGTTTTTGTTTTAGTTCTTTTGAAGCATCTCTGGCAGATTTTTTACTTTCTGATAAAGTACTTCGTATATTGGATTTTGTTTTTGATTGCTTTTTTAATTGATTATCAACAGTGACCTTTTTACCAGAAATATCATCAATTTCTTTTGAAATTCTTTGTTGGGTTTTTTCTCTGCTTTTAATTTCATTGTTTAGTTCAGAAATTTGATTTTCTATTAAACGAACTCTAGTTTCTGCAGAAACACGTTCCTCAGGAGTGTCTGCATATTCAACATCCTGTTTTGCTTGCTCTAAAGAATTTTCTTCATTTTCTATCCTATTTTTGGCATTCTCGATTAGTCTTGTAATACTTTCAATTTGTGAGTTTTTTTGATTTAGAATTGCAGAATAATCAACGGCGGTTTCATTTTCAAGTTCAATTTTTTTATCTATATTTTTCAAGTTTGATGAAGTACGGTCGGAAGTTTTAATTGCTACTTGTAACTGATTTTCTAAATTTCGTCGATCTCTTTTTGTACTTTGATATTTTTTATTTAATTCGTTAATTGTTTGTTCTAATCCAGTCAATAAAAAAAATGTGAAACTACATGGGATTAAGTTGTTAACATAATAATCATTTGACTTTTCTGTAAAGAAATTTGACAAGAATGATCGCAAAATGATCTAAGAAATATTAATCATGCAATGTAAATTGTCCTATGGATTTTCATCCAAAGGATATTCCAATTATTAAGACATATGATCTTGTTGATGAAAAAGATGCCCTTAATGCGGTTCAAGATATGGTTAATGAAGGATTTGTGAATCAGAATGGAGGATACAGGGTGTTGATGCCAAAAGAATCAAAATTGGCCAAGAGGATAGGATTTACCGTTACGACAGGAGTTACCCATGGATTAAGGCAAAAAAATGAAATTCGAAATGTAAGATATTGGACATATCATCATGATGATGAGCATTATGCAATTGTTCTAATTAGTGACACAGTTTTAACTCAATTAGGTTTTTGATTTTTCAAAGATTTTGTAGAGTTTTGTTCTGTTAGCAAGAACACCAGCCAACATAATTCCAATAACAGTTCCACCAATTACATCCATTGGGTAATGTTGTAGAACGTAGATTCTACTAACCGATACCAATAAAGGATATAGGAACATCAAATACGCCCCATGTGGAAATCTGTTGGATAGTGCAAATCCTAGAACAATTGCAAAAATCATAGAACGCGCCGCATGTCCAGACGGATAAGAGGCATTAAATCCACCTTCACAAAAAAGTGCAAATGTATCTTTACTAATTTCTACTGGGAATGGAACTCCTTCATAGTTAAATTCAGGTCTATCTCTATCAACACCACATTTGATATATCCAGTTAATAATGTAGAAATGACAATCAATATCATCAATGTAATTCCTACCCTCCTGGTTTTGGGGATAAAGAGTATTAGAATTCCAAACATTAGCATGTTAAAAACATCTCCACTTTCAGTGATTATTTGCATCACCATGTCCAAAACTGGATTTCCGGAATTATCCCTAAAAAAATCAATGATACTTTCATCAAATATTTTGGTGGTTTCAGAATATACCAATAATGTTAAAAACAAAAATAAAATTGCCAATAAAACAAATGAACGAGACCTAAAATCAAAAAGCCAACTTTGCAAGTAATTTCTTGAATTGTTTGTATCTTTTAATTTTTTTCAAATTTTTTAATAGTTTTAGTAATTCATTTTTTGATCGGCTTAAAGATTTTAACCAAGTGAGGCATAGCAGAAAATGTGAAGGTTCTCACACTAGATGATTTTGATCTTAAAGGAAAAACCGTTTTTGTAAGAATGGACATGAATTGTCCAATAGATCCAGATACACTTGAAATTTTAGGTACAAAAAGAATAGAGGAAGCAATTGAGACCCTAAAATCTCTTGAAGATGCAAAAGTGGTAATTGCATCTCATCAAGGAAGAGTCGGAAATAATGATTACACAGGTATGGACAAGCATGCAAAAGTTTTAGAAAAATTAATGAATAAAAAAATCAAATATGTTGAAGATGTAATTGGAGAAGCTGCTCAAAAAGCAATTAAAGAACTTGAAGATGGAGAAATTCTCCTTCTTGATAATCTAAGACTGTGTGCAGAAGAAAACTATGAGTTTACGCCTGAAAATGCTGCAAACACGATAATGGTTTCAAGATTAGCTAAATTATTTGATCTATGTGTTTTAGATTCATTTCCTAGTGCTCACAGGTCACATCCATCCATTGTGGGATTTCCTCAAGTACTTCCCGCATGTGCAGGTAGAATTGTTGAACGAGAAGTAAGAAATTTAGATCAAATTATGACCGTAGCTAAAGCACCACATGTTATTGTTTTAGGAGGCTCCAAAGTTCCAGACAGATTAGAGGCAATAAAATTACTTATTCAGAATGGTCGAGCTGATCATGTGTTACTTACTGGTTTAATTGGAAATGTGTTCATGAGAGCTCAAGCAAGAATCAAATCACCTTTAGGAATAAAGAGGGAAGATGAGGTAGTAGCTAAAGCTCATACATTGATTGGCGAATATCCAGACGTTTTTGCAACTCCAGTCGATATTGCCATTGATAAAGATGGACAAAGAGTCGAGATGGATGTGAGAGAGATGGGAAAAGGAGATAAAATTTTTGATTTGGGACCTAAAACTGTAGAGTATTATTCAAAATTAATTTCTGGTGCAGGTACAGTTTTCATTAGTGGACCAGCAGGATTTTTTGAAAAAGAAAAATTTAGCTATGGAACGAAATCACTTCTAACTGCAGTAGCTAATTCTATGGCAACTACTATTGTTAGTGGAGGCCACCTAACTACAGCATTAAAACAACAAGGATTAGCAGACAAAATTGATCACATTAGTACTGCAGGAGGTGCTTTGGTACTTTATCTAACAGGTGAGAAATTACCAATGATCAAAGCACTAGAAGAGGCTAAGGAAAGATATTCAACTAATAGTTGATTTACAATTAGAGTTCGGACAAATTCTATCCTCTTCTGGACCAAGGTATACATCATTGTTACAAGAGCTACAATGAAATTTTTCAGAGGATTCAAATAATTTCATCCAAATGGTTGTGAAGTTTTGGGCGATATTTCTTGCTAAACCTGAATCACATAAATCTAAAAAATATTTTTCAGTGTCATCGACTATCCAAGTAGGATCGATATCTCCAGTATTTTTAAGGATTTCAAATATTTCATCATTGGTGAATTTTAAGTCAGGTTCATTAAATTTTTCAAAAATTATCTTTCTAATTTGTAATTCAACTGGAATAGAAGGAGAGTAACTCATATCAATACAAATTTGCTGCTTCTTCTTTTAATTTATTGGCATCTTCAGAATTATCAATATTCTTTCCAATGTATGTATACAGTGCTGATTTTAGAACCTTCAGTGACAATAAGGCACATTTTATTCTAACAGCCTGTAAATGTTCTAGACCTAATTCACCTAACACATCATTTTTTTGAATTGCCCTTACATCATCCAGTGTTTTTCCTTTAGTAATTTCGGTCAAAACAGAAGAGCAAGCCATGCAGATTGCACAACCTCTACCATGAAATTTGATATCAGTTACTTTATTTTCATCAATTTTCATATCAATGTCAATACTATCACCGCACAAGGGATTTGCATCATGAAATGTAACGTCAGGATTTTCAATTTCACCATAGTTTATGGGGTTTCTAGAATAATCAACTATCATTTCATGATAAATGTCTGCGTTACCACTCATAGTTTAAACACCTCTGCTACCCTATTTAATGAATTTACTAACACGTCGACATCATTTTTTGTATTGTATAAATAAAAACTAGCTCTTGATGTTGCAGCCACATTCAATCTTTCCATTAATACTTGTGCACAATGATGTCCTGATCTTACTGCAATTCCTTGTTCATCTATAATTTGGGCAACGTCATGTGGATGAACATCTGCAAAATTAAAAGATATCACTCCACCTCTTTTTGAAATATCTTGAGTACCGTAAATATGCAAGCCCTTAACTTTAGAGAGTTGTTCAATAGCATATTGTGTTAGTTCAATTTCATGTTCTCTAATATTGTCCATTCCAATTTTTGACAAGTAATCGATGGCTGCACCGAATCCAACTACATCAGCAATGTTTGGAGTTCCTGCTTCAAATTTGTAAGGTAAATCATTCCATGTTGTTTCGTATTTGTGGACTTCACGAATCATATCTCCACCGCCATGAAATGGATTCATTGTTTCTAGAACAGATTTTCTAACCCATAAAACACCAATTCCAGTTGGACCTAGCATTTTGTGACCAGAGAATGCAAAGAAATCACATCCCAAGTTTTGAAGATCAACTTTCATGTGAGGAACTGCTTGTGCACCATCAATCAGAGTAGGGATTCCAGCAGATTTGCATTTTTGAATAATTTTTTCAGCATCGGTAATTGTTCCTAAAACATTAGACATTAAACTAAAAGTTACTAGTTTTACTTTGCCGGTTGCAATGAGTTTGTCTAAATCATCTAAAATTAATTCACCATTATCATCCATTCCAATGTATTCTAATTTTGCCTTTTTTTCTTGAGTCAAAAGTTGCCATGGAACGATGTTACTATGATGTTCATATTCAGTAGTTACAATTATGTCACCTTCATTGATATGAGGTCTACCCCAAGCATATGCGACTAAATTTATTGCCTCAGTTGTTCCCCTAACAAAAATTATTTCTTGACGATCTTTTATGTTAATAAAATTTGCAATTTTATCTCGGGTTTGTTCATAGGCTTCAGTAGCTTCTTCAGCAAGAGCATAAACAGCCCTATGAATATTGGCGTTATGATTTCGGTAATAATCATTAATGGCATCTATTACTTGATTTGGTTTTTGAGTAGTGGATGCATTATCAAGATAAACAAGAGGTTTATTTTCTCTTACCGTTCTACTTAGAATTGGAAAATCATTTCTAAGATTTTCAAAAGTTTGTGAACTCTGCAAAAAAATCACCGTTTAACGGTATTTGTAGTGCTGTTCAATTTCAGCATCTTCATTATATCTAGTCTCTTCTACTTCGATAAATTTAGCTAATTCTTCATCTGTGTTAATGGATAATTCTCTATTTTCCCATTTAGATTCAATTAGATATGCAATCCAAGCTCTTACTTGGAAAGACATTTTTCTTGACATGGGTTCAAGAAAACCTTCAACAATTGTTCGTTCAGCTTCTTCCTGACTTAGACATCTACTCTTCAAGTAAAATATTTGTTCTTCATCAATTTGTGCAACGGATGCAGAATGTGTTGCTTTAACATCATTAGTTAGAATTTCCAATCCGGGAATTGCGTCAGATTTTGCATTTTTGTCCAACAAAATGGAACGGCCAGATAAGAAGGAGTTAGATTTGGTAGCATTCTCTTTAATTCGAATCATTCCTTTAAAGAGAGATTTGGATCTATTTCTAAGAATGGATTTTTCAACAACACGTCCTTCGGTGTTTGGACTTTCATGATTCATGTTGGTTTGGATATCAAAATGTTGATCGTTGTTTCCGAAAACAACTTCTGATTCATTTGAAGAAGCTCCAGAGCCATTCAGATAGTAATCAATTTTGTATCTAGATAGGACGGTTCCAAAAAGACCTGAGTACCAATTCACCTTAGAGTCTTGAGCCATGTCGGTTCTACGAGTTGAGAAATTGATTGAGTTTTGGTCCATCATTTGAAGAGTGGTCATATCTAATTGTGCATTAGCTGCCACATTGGTATTTAGTAATTCTAGATATGCTTGTTGATTTTCAGTTTTTGGAGAATAGAGTTCTTGGACAATAGAAGCCTTGGAATTTTCATCTGCAAATACAATATTTCTAGAAATTGTAGATAGACCATCATCAGATAGACAGGATAGAAAATGAATTGGTTGTTCAAGTGTAAAATTTTTAGGAATGTGTATAAAGATTCCAGAATTAAATGCGGCGTTATTTAATGCAGTGAATTTATCCTCATTAGATTTTGAGGCCTCTAGTGCTTTTTTTACAAGTTCAGAATGATTTTGAATTGCATCAGAAATAGATGAAATTACAAGACCCTTAGATTTTAATTCTTCAGGCAAGTTAATTTTGTGAATATTTGTTCCAATTTGAATAATACAAATTTGATTTTCTAATTCAGTTAGGCGTTTTGATAGAAAGTTTGGGATAGTTTGTTTTGTTGATGATGAAATAGAAATTTTATCAGGATTGAGTCTTTTTGCATCAGTGTATTTATTGTAAAGAGGGGACATCTCTATTGGAAGTGTGGAATAGATAGAAAGAGAATTTTTTCTGTAATCCTTTAACCATGAAGGTTCATTTCTAGATGAAGAAATTTCATCAACATGTGACTCACTGAGTTTGGATAGAGTTTCTTGGGACATTGCAACCACATAAATTTTTGATTAACCTACAGAATCATCCATTTCTAATTTAATTAGACGGTTTAATTCCACTGCATATTCCATTGGAAGTTCTTTGGTAAATGGTTCCATAAATCCATTAACGATTAATGATAATGCTTCTTCTTCAGAGAATCCTCTTGTCATCAAGTAGAAAATTTGCTCATCACCAATTTTTCCAACTGTTGCTTCATGAGTAATTGTTGCGTCTTCTTGATTAATTTCCATGTATGGATAAGTGTCAGTCTTTGATGTATCATCAAGCAACAAGGCATCACATCTTACAGTAGATTTTACATTAGTTGCTCCTTTTGCAACATTTAGTAATCCACGATAAGTTGAACGACCATCTAGTCTACTAACAGATTTTGATGTAATTTTAGATGTTGTGTTTGGTGCTAAATGAACCATTTTTGCACCAGTATCTTGATGTTGACCTTTTCCTGCAAATGCAATTGATAGTGTTTCACCATATGCTCTTTCACCCATCAAATAAACACCAGGATATTTCATTGTCAATTTACTTCCAATGTTACCATCAATCCATTCTACAGTTGCACCTTCATATGCATAGGCTCTTTTTGTGACAAGATTGTAAACATCGTTACTCCAATTCTGAATTGTAGTGTATCTCAAATGTGCATCTTTATGTGCTACCAACTCTACAACTGCAGAGTGAAGAGATTCGGAAGAGTAAACCGGAGCAGTACAACCTTCAATGTAATGAACATCTGCACCCTCATCAACAATAATCAATGTTCTTTCAAATTGACCTATATTTTCTGCATTGATTCTAAAGTAAGCTTGTAATGGCATGTCAACTTTTACTCCTGGAGGAACATAGATGAATGAACCACCGCTCCAAACGGCACTGTTTAATGCTGCAAATTTGTTATCCTCTGGAGGAATTACTTTACCAAAATATTTTTTGAAAATTTCAGAGTGTTCTTTTAGTGCTGAGTCAGTATCTAAAAAGATAACACCTTGTTTTTGTAAATCTTCTCTAAGACTGTGATAAACAACTTCAGATTCGTATTGTGCACCTACTCCTGCAAGGAACTTTTTTTCAGCCTCAGGAATCCCTAGTTTATCGAAAGTATTCTTAACTTCTGCAGGAACATCATCCCAATTTTTCTCAGTTTTTTCAGATGCTTTTGCATAATAGTAAATATTTTGAAAATCAATTACACTTAGATCTCCACCCCAAGTTGGCATTGGTTTTTTCATGAAAATCTCAAATGAACGTAATCTAAAATCTAGCATCCATTGTGGCTCACCTTTCATTTGACTGATTCCAATCACAGTTTCTTTGGTTAGACCTTTTTTGCTTAAATGAACATACATCTCAGTAGAATCTTTAAAATCATATTTTGAATAATCCATGTCAAGATTTTCTGTTGCCATGAAATTGATAACCCCGTTATATTATAAATACATGAGGAAAAATAGGCGGAGCTAAATACAATGTATCATAGTCATGAAATTATCAAAATATAGAATTTAGATTAGTGGATTTTGACTAGGTAATTGTCAGAGTGTTTTTCATTGAATCAAATGCACCTGCAACGGTATGAACCTGAGCAACAGTATTTTTGACATTAAATTTCTTTAATTCATCTGCAGTGAATGGTCCAATTGAAACAACTGAAATTCTGGATAAATTTTCCAATAGTGGGTTTAATTCAAAATCTTTGAGCATGATGTCGAAAAAACCCCTTACAGAAGAGGCACTAGTAAAAACAACCCCATCGACTTTATTTTTTGAAAATAATTCTCTAAAACTGTTCCACTGAGTAGTATCACGAAATGAACATACGTCATAGAGATGTATTTCTAAAACATCAATTCCAATTTTGTTTAGTAATTCTTTAAGAAAAGGAGTAGACGCACCACTTCTTGGAACAATTACTTTTTTCCCTACAGCATGTAGTCGGGTAAATTCTTCCCCTACACCAACTGAAGAAAAAGTTTTCAATGGTTGATGATTGACTTTGATTCCATGTTCTTCTAGAGCAATAGTAGTTTTTGGACCAACAGACATTACACTAGTATTGGCAATTGCCAATTGTAAAGAATTGAGTTTACCGTGTTTTTCAGCAGTATCAAATAAAAGATGAACAGCTTTTGAACTCATGAAAACAGAAAAATCAGGATCATATTTTTCAACAGAATCTAAAAACTCATCAACGATTTTCTCACCTTTACTGATTAGTTCGATTGTAGGTAGTGGTATTGGATTTGCATGGTGTTCTTCTGCAAGTGAGATAAATTCATGTGCATCATCTTTAGAACGAGTAATTGCTATTGTTTTACCTTCAAGCATTATCTCCACCCAATTGTATCAGATAAATCAACAACATTTCCAATAATAATATTTGTGGGAGGTGTAATTTTATTTTCTTTAACCTTTTTCCCAATATTTGTTACAGTTCCTTTGATCATTTTTTGTTTTGGAGTGGTCCCATTTTGAATGACAGCCACAGGAGTGTTTTTATCCATTCCACCTGCAATTAATTGCTTACAAATTATTTCAATTCGAGATAATCCCATCATAATTACAATAGTGTCAACAGATTTTGCTAAATTCTTCCATTTAACAATCTCTTGTTGTTTTTCAGGATCCTCATGACCGGTTACAAAAACAACAGATGATGCATGCTTTCTATGAGTTAGTGGAATTCCAGCATAAGTTGCAGAACCTATTCCAGAGGTGATTCCTGGAACAATTTCATATTTCACATTATGTTCTCTAAGAAATTCAGCTTCCTCTCCACCTCTTCCAAAAATAATAGGGTCACCACCTTTTAATCGAACAACATGTTTTTTCGATTTTGCATATTTTACCATTAAATCATTTGTTGTATTTTGATGAGTAGTATCATCACCAACTGCTCTTCCAACATAGATTTTTTCAGCTTTTTTAGGAATCATAGATATTATTTTTTTGCTCACTAAACGGTCATACAGAACAACATCTGCTTTTTGAAGTAATTCCACAGCTCTGACGGTGATTAGTTTACTATCTCCAGGACCTGCTCCAACTAAGTAGACTTTACCTGTCATTTTTTATTCCATTCCTCCACCTTTTCTCTCCAATTTAATGCAAGATCATTTACACCTTTTATTTGGAGTTCTTCTCCAGCATTTTTTCCAATTAGTTTTGGATTTGTTTTATCTCCAGTTTTTGTTACATGTAATGATTTTTTTCCATCCACAGAAAATGCAGAGACAGTTAATTTTATTTGAGAACCTTCAGATTTTGCATATGCACCTACTGGAAATCTACAACCAGAATCAACATAATCAGATAAGGATCTCTCAGCTTCAATCTCTAGACGAGAGTCTGAGTCTTCAATAGATTTTAACATTCGGAGTGTTTCAGTATCATCAGATCGTGCAACAATGGCAATAGCACCCTGACCAGGAGAGGGTGAAAAATCAGATATTGAAAGTTCTTTGTATTTGACATCAATTCCCAATCTTACAATTCCAGCTTTTGCTAGAACAATAGCATCATAGTTTTCTCCAGATATTTTTTTTATTCTAGTTTCAATATTTCCACGAATTGGTTTCACAGTCAGATCAGAACGTATTCTTGAAATTTGAACAGCTCTACGTAAAGAACTAGTTCCAATTACAGAACCAGATTCAATATTTTCAAGTGAGGAACCATCTTTTGAAATAAAAACATCATTTACTGCCTCACGTTTTGGAATGCATGCTATTACTAATTGTTCATCCAAATCAGATGGAACATCTTTTAAACTATGAACTGCAAAATGGATTTCTTTATCAATTACAGCCTTATCAATTTCTTTTTCAAAAATTCCTTTTTGATCAATTGTGAAGAGAGGTCTTGCATCAGTATCACCTTTGGTAGTTATAGTTTTAATTTCATAATCACAATCAGGATTTTTCTTTTTTAATTCTTCAATTACAAGATTTGTCTGAGCTAGTGATAGTTGACTACCTCTTGCACCAACTACATACTTCAACGCTTCACCAATTTTAGTCCATCATAAAATGCATCAAGAGTTTTGTTAAGATCATTTTGAGTATGTGCGTCAGACATGAAAACTACTTCAAATTGAGAAGGAGGTATGAAAATTCCTTTCTGTAGAAGGGTTCTGAATAATTTCATGAATTTCTTAGCATCTGCCATCTTAGATGTCTCATAGTTAGTAACAGGTTTATCTGTAAAAAAAATCTGAAACATTGAAGCAGTGAAATTAATTTGATGAGGGATATTCATATCAGTTGCAATATCATCTAGAGCAGTTGAAAAAAGCAGATTAAATTTTTCTAATTTTGAATATAGTTTATTTTTTAATTTATTGATTAGTTTGATTGAGGCAATAGCTGCAGTTACAGATACAGGATTTCCAGAGAAAGTCCCAGCCTGGTAAACTTTACCTTCAGGAGACAATAAATTCATAATTTCTTTTTTACCACCTACTGCAGAGATAGTAAATCCATTACTGAGAGCTTTTGCCATTGTTGTTAAATCAGGTTTTATTCCGAAATATTCTTGAGCACCACCAGGAGAGACTCTAAATCCTGTTACGACTTCATCAAAGATTAATGGAATGTTATTTTCTTGAGTAATTTTTCTCAAATCAAGTAGAAAATTTTTTTCAGGTAAAATTAAACCCATATTTGCCAATATCGGTTCAACAATCACTCCTGCAATGTCTTTATGTTTTTTTATTGTGTTTTGAAAATCTTCAATATTGTTATACTGTACTACAAGAGTATTTTTTGAAACTTCATCTAATCCTCCGTCAGAAACTGAAATTCCATTATGAGCAGAACCAGAACCAGCTTTAACCAATACTGCATCATGAGCTCCATGATAACATCCTTCGAATTTAATTATCTTTTTTTTCTTAGTAAATCCACGTGCTAATCGAATTGCAGTCATTGTGGCTTCACCACCAGTATTCATGATTCTAACTTTATCTATAGAAGGGAAGTTTTGAGTAATTAATTTCGAAAGTTCTGTTTCACCTTCGGTAGGGGTACAATATAGAGTTCCTCGAGATAATTGTTTTGAAACAGAGTCTATGATTTCCTTTCTTGTATGACCAAAGAGAAGTGCACCATATCCATTACAAAAATCAATGTATCGATTATTTTCCTCATCCCAAATGTATGCCCCATTTGCTTTTTTAGTAAAAAATGGATAAGGCTCAAAATATCTAACTGGGCTGTTTACTCCTGAAGGGATGACTTTTTTTGCATCAGAGAATAATTTTGAATTCTTCAACATTTAACTGTGATTTTAGTCATTATTATTCCTAATTTGCTAATCGCTGAGCAATGAATTTACCTCGAAATATGAAAGCAATCAAAGTAGTGCCTACAAACGGAGCAGTCCAATACAACCATAGATAATCAAAATAACCAGAAACTAGAGCAGGTCCAAGTGCTCTAGCAGGATTCATAGATGCTCCAGAAATTATTGCTAAAAATAAAATATCTAATGCTACAATTCCACCAATTGCAACACCACTGAATCCTCTAAGTCCTTTAGTGTATACAACATAAAAAATCACACCCATCAACATTGCTGAAGCTAATACTTCAATGGGAAAAATCAAGAGTAATGAAAAATCAAGATTTGGAGAATTTGCACCAAGATTTACTTCATCACCGATAAATTTCCAAACAAAGATGGAAGCTAGTATGGCACCAATTAATTCTGCTGCAAAATAATACAAAATTTGTATTTTAGTAATATGTCCTGTAATGTAGTAACCAATTGTAACAGCAGGATTAAAATGAGCAAGAGAGATTTTTCCAAAAGAATAAACTCCAATTAATAATCCAATAAATGGAGCTAAGGCTGCAAATGGAATTCCTAAACTAGAATTAAAAAATTTAGCATCAAAAACGATCGAACCAGTTGCAAAAATTACTAAAATAAAAGTACCAATCAATTCCACAGTAAAAATTTTCAAATTAGAGTAAGACATATTCTACTCGCCCAAGGATTTTATTAATTGAAGAACTTCTCTTTCAATTTGATCACGTATTTGTCTCACTTGTTCAATTGTTTTTTCTTTAGGATCAGTAATATTCCAATCAACGATATTATTTTCAAATAATGAAGGACACGATTTTTTATCCATACATCCCATATTGATTGTTTTAAAAGATGATTTGATCATACTGTTAGAGAGAATTTTTGGGGACTGGTTTGTTATGTCAATGCCTACTTCTTTCATTACTTCAACTACTAATGGATTAAGTTGGGATGACGGTTGAGTTCCTGCACTAACTACATTAAATTTTGGGGGAGCAAATTTTCGAAAAAATGCTTCTGCGATTTGACTTCTACCAGCATTTTCAACGCATACAAATAGTATATCAGGCACATATTCACATAAATACATGTTTATATAAACATAGATTGATATGAATGGAATCTATCTTCTGAAATGCATATGTGATGAAACAAGATTTGAGATTCTTGAAATGTTACAAAAAAAATCAGAATTATGTGTAAATGATTTTGTTGAACAGATGGAAAAGGATCAACCACTTATTTCTCATCATCTTAAAACTCTAAAAAAATGTGGAATTGTCAAATCCAGAGAAGAGGGCAAGAAATCAATGTATTCAATTTCCAGTAATGAATTATCAGAATTACTAACTAATGTTACTAAAGCTAGTAAAAAAATTCCAGTTTTATGTTCTGACGATAACTGTTGTTAGAATTTTTCAGGTCGCAAAACACCAATATCCGTAACATGTAATACAATAGCATAATTTGCAAATAGGGTTCTAGAAATCTCCTCAATTACATCTTGGAGTTTATTTTCATTCATAATGATTTCAAATTTTATATTTTTTTCAGTTTTCAATCCTTGCCCACGTAATCCTCTATCTCCATCACCATCTACTTCATATTTTGTGTAGCCAGATATTTGGTGTTTTTTGAGAATATCTAAAATATTTTCTTGTGCAAGTATCTCACAGATTATTGTGAGTAATTTTGTTTCGTATAATTTCATGTTAATTATTTATAAAAATACTGAGTAAATTAATTGTTCCATCACCGTTATGAAGAAAAGACGAAATTGTAAATAAAATAGGTAAAGTTACAATTATGTTATAAGGAAAAGTAATTCCTAAAGCAGATGTAATATACAAACTGGGCTTAGCTTGAGGAATTGCATGTCTTAAAACAGCGGGAGCGGCAATAAAAGATGCACTAGCTAACAAAAGACCAAACATTACTGCACCACCAAGACTCAGACCAATCGCTGTAGAAATCAATACTCCAATAATTCCATTGAATGTAGGGATTAAAACTGCAAATGTTGTTAGGAAAATTCCGACTTTTTTTATGTCATCTAATCGTTGTCCTGCAATTATACCCATCTCAATCATAAAAATCACAATGGCTCCAGTAAACAAGTCATCAAAAACTATCTTTATCGACTGGAATCCCTCTTCACCAATAATGTAACCTATAACGATACTACCAAGTAATATGACAATAGCTTTACCAGTAATAGATTCACGTAATACTTTGGATATCTTTACTTTAGATTGATTTAGTCCAAGATCCATTTCAGAAGAAGTATCTCCCAAAGATTGCTGTTTTGTTTTATTTTGTTTTGAGACAGCCATGTTAGTCATGAATATCGCCATGATGAATGCCAATGGTTCCAAAACTGCGAGAATTGCAGCTAAATAACCCTCTGAAGAAACTCCTTGATTTTTTAAAAATGAAAGTCCTACTGAAAAATGAACGGCACCCACTGCACCATACGTAGAGGCCAAAGCATATGAATCAAAAATATTGAATTTACCTAATCTTCTTAGAATCTGATAATGATTTAGTGTGAATAACAATGATAGTCCAATTGCCACAAACATCGGAATCAACATATTTTCAAAACCAGTATTTCTCATTTCAATACCGCCATGAAGACCAATTGCAGCTAGAAGATAGATTGGTAAGAATTCAGAGATAGCTTCAGGAATTTTCAAATCAGATTTTATTCTTGCAGCAATTATTCCAAAAAGGAAAAATAAGATTATAGGAGTAAGAAGATTTGATTGAATAAGTTCTAAAATATCCATTTGACATTATCAAAAAAATTTACCGAAATAAAAATTAAGAAACTGTTTTAGACTAAAATGGTTTGTTCACTTCGCGTGTGAATACATAACTTGCCAAACCAACCATTACAATTACAAAAATTGAAACTATTCCAAGACTTAGAAAAATTGATACTCCCCCCTCAGAGACTCCAGTCATCATTTCACGTACAAACAAAACAGTGTATGTCACGGGATTAAGTTTTGCAATGGTTGCCAACCAATCAGGAAGTAATTCCAATGGAAACAATGCAGGACTTAACATAAACAGAGGCATGCCAAGAAAATTAATTATTCCCCAGAATGTTTCTTGAGATTTGGCAGTAGCAGCTACCATCACTGAAATTCCTGAAAAACCAAGAGAGAATAAAATCACTATAGCCATTATTGGGGCAATCATTATCGGGTTTGGAAATGTAACACCTATAGCAAGAGCAATTCCTAAAATCAAACTTGCTTGAAGTGCAGCAATCAAAGAGATTGCAGACATTTTTCCAATAGCAATAGATGATCTAGAAATCGGAGATGTTAGGGCCTTGTTCATAAAGCCATATCGTCTGTCCCATAACGTGTTAACCCCACCAAAAATACTGGTAAAAATTGCAGTAAGAATAATCACTCCCGGAGCCATGAATTCAATATATTCACCATCAAATCCAACAGATTGGATTAAAGGTTGAGTACCAGAGAAAGTATTTCCAATTACAATTATCCAAATTGCAGGTTGAATTAATCTAATTAGAACTCCACTTCTGGATTTTTTGTATCTTTTTAATTCCCTCCAAAAAATCGTATAAGAATCATACATGATTGAGCTCATGATCTTAACCTCTTCATTTTTGCATGTTCACGTCTTCTATTGAATTTTGTATCATCATCTCTAATTTCATGTCCAGTATATGAAATGAAAACATCATCAAGTGTTGGTTGAGTTAATGAGATTGAATTAATTTTAATTCCGTTACTAGATGAAAATTCAAAAATTTTTGGAAGAACTTCAGTTCCACTAGAAACAAAAACAGTTATTTTTACACCGTCAGATTTTACATTTTTTACATTTGAAATTTTTGAAATATAATCAATAAACTCTCTAGTTTGTTTTTCATCGTTAAGAATAATAGAAATTACTTCATTACCCATGGAATTTTTCATATTTTGAGGGGAATCAATAACTTGTATTTTTCCACCATCTATGATACCTATTCTGTCACATAGTTGATCTGCTTCTTCCATGTAATGAGTCGTGAGAAAAATTGTCATTTCAAATTCATCATGAATTTTTTTAATATATTCCCAAATTTTTCTCCTAGTTTGAATATCCAAACCCACGGTAGGTTCATCTAAAAATAATACTTTGGGTCTATGTAGTAAACCACCAGCAATATCCAACCTCTTTCTCATTCCTCCAGAATAAGTAACAACAGGCTCATTTTGTTTTTCAGTTAATTCAATTAGTTCAAGAACTTCATCTATTCTAGAATCAATTTGATTTTTAGGAATATGATTTAATTTTGCTTGAAGAATTAAATTTTCCCTACCAGTTAGATATTCATCAACAGTGGATTCCTGTTGAACGTAACCAATGTTTTCTCTTACATCTTTTGGATTAATGGATACATCGTATCCATTTATCAAAGCTTGTCCAGATGTGGGTTTAAGCAAGGTAGTAAGAATCATCATGGTTGTACTTTTTCCAGCACCATTAGGTCCTAAAAAGCCAAAAATTTCACCTTGTTCAACATAAAATGACACATCATTTACAGCAGTAACATCTTTGAATGACTTGACTAAGGATCTAGTTTCAACTGAATACAATGAAAAATCCGAGTGGTCGAATTATAAATTGCTAATTATTATTAATAAAAAATTTAAGCAGTGAAAATTCTGAATTTAATATGAATGGATTATGTCAAAAATGTCATTCTTCCAATGTAGAAATTACTATTGAGGATGGGATACCAGTCTGCGATAATTGTAAAGCAAAAAAATAATTTAATGGCAAAAATTATTCAGTTTTTTTGAATTCATCTTTTGTCATTCTCAGGATGATTTTTTCGCCAATTCCCCAAACATCACTTTTTGATATGATTTTTGAATGAACCAACCCATCCGAAATTTCTATAGATTCAATTTCACTTGTTTCAGGATTTCGGTGAATTCGTTTTACTTTACCCAATTTATGACGATCCACATCTAAAACTGGAATTCCAGTTCTTATTGGAGGTCTACTGAGCAACAAAGTTTCTTCTGAAAATTTATCAATGTAATCTTCAGACAAAAAGTAATCTTTGTTAAAACCTTGATGGATGGTCACACCAGCAACTTTTAAGGTATCTTGATTGATGTGAATATGTTTTACTTTTCCATATTCAATTCCTTCTCTATCTATTACTTTTTTTCCTGTAAAAGTATCTGCGATTGTCGAGTTTATTGGAGTGCCTTCGAGTTTTGTAGACATTAGATATTTTTTGAAAATTTATTTATCAAATCGGACATCAGAATTTCCAATCAATCAGGTTAAATTACTTGACAGAAATTAAATGTCATGAGCATTGATGAGCCTATTTTCAGACCTATTTTAATTACAAAAGGACGTAAAACTGGAAGAGAACATAGGGTAGAACTTCGTGCTGTTAGTCATAATGGGAAAGTATACTTTTCAAGACACAGACCGGATTCAGATTGGTTCAAAAATGCCATAACTAATCCGATTGTAAAAATACAATACAAAAATAAAATTTTCATTGGAACTGCAAGAAGAGTAATTGATGAAAAAATGGATGCATTAATTTCAGAATTGAAATATCCAGGGGAAGAAAGAGCAAAAGAGAAAAGAGTTACTATCGAAGTAACATTCAATGAAAATTTGGTTTAAGTAGATTTGAAAAATTAATAGTAATGGCTATATTGTTGAAAAAAATCTACAGGGTAAAATGAATAACAAAGTATCAATTTTTGTGGCAGTTATTTTATCAGTAGTAGTTACATCAATATTTTTTATAGTTCTGGAAAGTAATGATTCAGACAATGAGATAACCCCGTTTGAATCAAATGAAACCAAAATTAGTAATTCAGAATTTTCTCCTAGTAGTGAAATTAAAAAAATAAATTCAGAGATGGAATTAAAGGAAATAATTTCTACATCTTCAAACAATCAGAATTTTTTTGTTGAGCCTAGAATGATTAGAACAGCAATTTTTGAGGAATCCATGGTCATGGATTCAGTGCAAAGTTTACCCACACCATCTGCAATGACAGAAAATTCAAAAATTCAAGGAACTGAATATTCTACGACAAATAATCAAGTAACAGGTGTAGATGAACCTGATTTTATTAAAAATGATTCAAAGTACATCTATATCGTTTCGGGCAATACAATTACAATCATTGATGGGTATCCTGGAGAATCAGCAAAAGTTATACTAAAAACTGCAATCGATGTTGAATATCAATACATAGAGAACATGTTTTTGAACAATAACAGACTGGTGATTTTTTACAATGACCAGAGTAAAGAAGAAATCATTCCAGAATTTGATTTCATGCCAAGACCAACATATCAACCAATTACACATGTAATGATAATTGATGTCTCAGACAAACAAAATCTGAAAATTTTGAAAGATTATTCAATTGACGGTAATTTTTCACAGGCTAGAATGATCGGAGATAACGTATATTTTGTCACAAATAGCTATATTGATTATCAATTTCCTAGATTTCCAATAATTTTTGAGAATTCAAAAAAGATTATGAATCCATCTGCATTTTACTTTGAAAATTCTGAAGAAATGACTAATTTCAACACTATAACTGCACTCAATATTATTGACTATACAATTAATTCTGAAACATTTCTTTCAGGATACTCTGGAACATTTTATGTTTCAGAAAAAAATTTTTACATTACATATCAACAAAATATTCCATATAGATTTTATCAGGATTTAGCCAAAGAGAAATTTTTTGAGGTAATTTTACCATTGTTTTCTAATGAAATTCAAGCACAAATTAATGTAATTTATGAGAATGATAAAACTGATTCTGAGAAATGGGCAGAAATTTCTGAAATTTTAGAATCACATTATGATAAAATGAATAAGCAAGAAAAAGAAGAGTTATTTAAAAAAATTAATTTAGAAATTTCAAAATTTGATGCAAGAGTTCAACAAGAATTCAACAAAACCATTATTCATAAAATCTCAATTGATGGAACTAATTTAAAATATGTTGCAAAAGGAAGTGTACCAGGTAGATTGCTCAACCAATTTTCATTAGATGAGAATAAAGATAAGTTAAGAGTAGCAACAACCCTAGAATATTATTTGGATAATCAAGGAATGATAAGAACAAACGGGATTTATAATCTTGACAAAAATTTGGAGTTAATCGGTAGTTTGGAAAATATTGCAAAAGATGAAAGTATCTTTTCTGCAAGATTTATGGGTGACAGATTATATCTTGTAACTTTTCAACAAATAGACCCATTCTTTGTGATTGATCTTTCAAGTGACACACCAAAGATTTTAGGAGAGTTAAAGATACCCGGATTTTCAAATTATCTTCATCCATTTGATGAAAATATGATAATTGGACTAGGCAGAGATACAAAAATTTCAGAAGATAATAGAGTAGAACAACTAGGAATTAAAATTGCATTATATGATGTTCAAGATGTCAATAACCCTCAAGAAGTGAGTAAATTTGTTATCGGTGATAGTTCAAGTTATTCTGAAGCAACGTATAATCATAAAGCATTCTTTTTTGATAAAACCAGAAATGTAATTTCAATTCCAATTAGTGAAGATATCAAATCAACATCCTCTGGCTTTGCTCCCAATTATCAAAGATGGAATGGCTTCTACATATTTTCAATTGATAAAAATATAGAGTTGAAAGGAACTATAGAGCATTCAGATAATTCACAAGGATATTATGGATTTTCAAATTCAAGAACGTTTTTTATTGATCAAACACTTTACACTGTTTCAAATTCAAAACTAAAAATCAACAATATTGAAGATTTAGTCCCTCTAAATGAGATTCAATTAGAGAATTCTGGACAGTTGATTAACTATATTCAAAAATCACCAGAAATAATGAAATCAATTGAAGTTATACCAAGTGAACAAGAGTAGTGTGTCCTCTCCTATCAAGTTCCACGCCATTTTGCATTTCAGATATTGTGATCGTGAACGAAATGACATCACGCTGTTTTCCATTTTCTGCATGTAATTTTAAATTAAAATCCATTAAATCAAACTCATCTGTTGGAAGATCATTCTCATCAATAAAGGCACCACATGTGGATTCAATTCTAAATCTATCATTTTTAAAATGAAAACCTAATTTTGTTTTTCTGCCCTCTCGTCCATTTGCTTTAACATTTACATCAATTATTCCAGGATGTGATTCAGTATAGCTAGATGTTTTATTTATGAAGACACCAATATTGAATGGTTTACCAGCTGTGGATTCCGCCATTTTTTGAATGCCATCATTCATGACCACATCAACTGCAGGAATTGTTTGAGCAACTTTTGCAATCCAATCATTTGTTTTTGGAATAGTTGCTCTAATTCCCGTTCTTCTTCTATTATCCTCATCTTCTGGGAGTTTATAGTAATCAACCCAGGCTTCATAATCATGAGAAATATCTTCAATGAAATCCATGCATGTCCTCTTATAAGATAAAACATCAGAAGTACGTTCAGATTCATCTTCGATTCGCATTGATTCATCGGTTGGTAGCGCCATGTTTTTTAAAAAAAAATCTTTCTAAAAAACTAATCCTCATGAATTAATGATTTTAATATCTAAATTGAGTAATCGAGATATGATTTTTTCAGAATTAATAGGAGAATTACAAACAGAATTAAAGCGTGATTTAGCACAAATCAGATTCTTGTTAAAGAAAAATCCAGCCTTGGGATATAACAGAATTGTTGAAATTGGTAAAGAAGTGGGTAAAAAATACAATATCAAACTTGTTGTGAATTTCCCTAAAGAAGGTAGAATTGACGAATTTGAAATGTATGGGAAAAGAGATTTGAGTTTAATCGTAGATTTTGAACGAAAACGATTTCCTATTGACAGACAGATAATCAAAGAAAAAGCACTAGCAATTTTAGGTAATGTAAAAACTGAAGACGCCTACATGTATGAAAATAAAGAGGGAGTAAGAATTTTTGATGATAATTGGAAAATAGACATTTTACCACATTCAGTTCACATTTGGACTGAATTTGATGAAAAAGTCACAGAATTCTGTGATTGGTTAATGGAAAATGCGTATCAGATGAAAAGATTGTAAAATTATAGATTTTCTAATTGTTCTAAAAGATCCTGAGCTTCAGAATTTTTAGGATCCAATTGGATGATTTTTTTGCAACATTTTATTGCTGCATCTTTTTCTTGTAATGCTAGATGTGTATTTGTCTTTAGAGTAAGTGTTTCAACATCATCTGGATTTAATGAAATTGATTTCTCAAAATAAGGTAGTGCTTTTTTGAAATCATCTAAAATAAAATAAACACTTCCCATGATAAAATGGAAATCAGAGTCATTTTGATATTGACTCTCAAGACTTTTTCCTAGAGAAATAGCTTCATCATAATCTCCAGATTGTAAAAATTTTCTAATTTGTCTTTTTGGGTGTTTAAATAAACCAACCATGAGTCATCAGGATTTTGTAAATTTTTTAGTAGTTTCCAAAAGTGTCGATGGGTTTGTCAGCCAATTCTTTTGGAGATGAAATCGTCATAATTCCCTCTTTGATTAAAAATTGTAATCCTTGAATAAATGAGGAATCATCAATTGCACCGTCAGCCCACCAACCTGCGTTATTTTTAATCCAATCAGGGATTTGATTAGATGAGCTAGAACCCTGTGATGTTGGAGGAATTACAATAATCTCTTTTTGAATCAAAAATTGAATTCCTTGAATAAATGATTTATCATCGATTGAACCGTCAGCCCACCAACCTGCGTTATTTTTAATCCAATCAGGGATTTTTTCATTTAATTTAGGTTGAATTGTAGGCATGGTGTTAGTAGATGTGCTACCATCTTTAGAGTAAATTTGTAATGGAACTTCCAAATAATCAGATTTGGTGGAAGGTACTATTCCTTCAGGTGCAAGTCCATAAATCCAAATTACATAGTTTGATTTTCCAGGTTTTTCTTTAACAATCATATCCAAAATATATTGGCCGGATGGAGAATAGAGATATTGTCTTCCTTCATCTTGTGCAATTGATCTCAATGGTGTTAAATTATCATCTACAACTAATACATCAAATTGAACTTGGTTTAGAAATTCTGTTTCATCATATTTACTGATGAATTTAATTAACCACTCCATTGGGCAGCCTTCAGTTGGTTGGTCTGGTCCATAGAAAACATGCACCTGATAATCATAATTGGCAGTAGGTTTTTTGAGATCCTCTGTTTTTTCAAAGTTGGTATCACATCCTTGTGCTGAAAAAGTATCAGCAGTTGGGACAATTCCAACAAAAGGATCACTTTGTACATTTTGTTTGTATTCAATTAATTCAAAAATATATTCTGGTGGAGGAATTCCTTCAGAAACATGTGTGTATGTTTTTGCCTTAACTGGAAATGGGAATTCATCTACAATCCAGACTTTACTAGAATAACCACCAGTTTTCCAACTCATTACAACGGTATCCCATGTTCCAGATTGAACTTTAATGGTTTCAAGAGCACTAGGAAGTACCTGTTCGCCTCCAATGTTTCCAATCTTTCCCCAAGATGCTGCTTTGAATGCTTTAGGACCTTTACCAGATTGACCAGTATCAGCAGTTGCAAAAGCAGAAAGCCATGCTACAGAAGATTTGAAAGCTCCTCGATAAACACCTAGTTCTTCACTACCACCAGTTGGTTCTGGTGCAAGTTTACCTAATTCAATTTCACCGACTACGACTTTATTTCCATCATAAACAACAGCCTCTGCTAACCACTTGGTTTCAGTGCCAGATTTTGTATCTCCCTTAATCCATAAATCCATTGAGAATTGAGCACATTCTTTATAATCAACATGACATAGATTGTAAGAGAAAAAATCTCCTTGTTTTAATCCCTCACCTAAATACCAGGTACCTTCTTTATCAACACCGCCCGCTGAATTGAATTGTGCAAATACCATAGGTGTGTTAACTGTACCAAAAAGCAAAATTGCCATTATCGATAAGGATAAAACTAATCGCTTCAATTATAGAAAATAAATTTCCCGCATAGTTAAACCTTATTCAAATAAGCAAATATAGAGGAAAATTTCAGAAATTTCATAATGTGTGATTGTACAAAAGTCCACTTATTTGAAGTTGAATTCAAATTAGATGGAATGAATGTAGTCCCAACTCACAAAAATTGCGGTTTTGCCCTAAACAATAAACAGGCAGACAAATTCCAAAAAGAACTAGTTAAGTCATGGGGCTTCGAAGAAGACGAAGACTAGTCAAAAAGAAAAAAAGTAATAAAATTACTTAGTGTTCTGTGTTTTTGCAAATATCTAATTTACAATCACATGTACTGTCACAGTAACATTCACCTTGCATTGCGCAATCACATTCAGTTCCATTTTCTGCTTGTGCTGCACAACCACATGCTGCGTCTGACATATTATACTTCAAGAATTACTTATTTTAAAAGGTTAGGACTAAACTGACTCTTATTTGGCATAATCTCTAGAATTTGAGAACAGGATTCCTCTAAAAGGGTAATCTGATTTTCAATTAATGTATCATCAGAATCAATATCAAAACCAATTTTCAATATATGGAATAGATCCACATTTTTTTCAATTGAATCCTTAATTTTGAAGAAATTTTGTTTGTTTAGATATCCTAGGTAAAAATAGCAATCTGAAAGCATCGAGTTTTTTATAAAATAATCATAAGTTTGACGAATTAATAATGAAAAATTGTTTTTTTCAACCAAGTCTGAAAATCCAATGGTAGATTTGAGCATCCTTTCAAGAAGAATAGTAGAAGAACGTTCAATTCCAACAGTTTCAGTAATTGTGAGAATTTTTTCGTTAATGGGGTTTTTTTCTAATTTTCTTAAAAAATTTAGCATATGTGTAGCCCCTACTTTTTTTCCATTTAATGATGAAATTGCATCAGATAAAAAAAATGAACCAGTCTTTAACCAACAAGAAGCAAAAAGACTACCATTTTCAAGTGATATTTTTGATTTTTTACATGCAAAAAGAGATTCCATCAAAGAGGTCTTTGCATAATCGTAAATTAGTGAAGAATGTTTTTCGTGGATTTTTGAAATAAATAATTTTAATTCCCAGGAATCATCTTGAATAATTTTAATATTTTCATACTGTAGTAATTTCATAGGATTTTTTTCAGAGAATTTTGCATGATGTAATACTACTAGATCATTTTCAAAATCAATGACTTGAGGAGAATCATCTTTTCCATCAAAAACTACCAAATCTAACCCACAAGAATCAAATGTGTTTTCAGTAATCTTGCAACCACCTAATCCCACAGGAAAATCTTGTAATTCAAGCTGTTGAGTTAATTTTTCCAGATTCATATTTTTTCACAAATGATATTTTCTATAAATGTCAGAACTAGTTTAGTTTTACAAAATCAGTAAACTCAAAACCTTTGCTTTAAATTATCAAGAACTAGAATTTTTACAAGCTCCTATAGTGTAGTCCGGTTAAGCATGCAGCCCTCTCAAGGCTGCGACCCGGGTTCAAATCCCGGTGGGAGCATATCATGAATTTAAATAATAAATTCAAATTATTTGGTTATGGGTTTAAGAGATATCTCATTAAAAGAGGAATATCGTTCAGATAGAAATGATATTGTTGCAGAGTTTTTTTTTCCTTGTTTGAGTCATTGCATAGAGTATGATAGATGTGTTGATTATCTATCAATTGAATCACTTGTAACAATTTCAATTGCATTTGAAAATTTTTCAAGTAAGCAAGCCAAAATTAGAATGATTACAGGTCACAGATTCAAGACCTCCGATTTGACTTTATTTACAAAATTATTCTCAACCAAATATACCAAATCTTTTGAGGGAAAATTGATTAAAAATTCAAAAATTCAAAAATTACAAGATTTTGTAAATAGTGGTCAAATTGAACTAAAGGTTGCCATTCCTAATTCAGAAGAAGTTGCAGACCATTTTTCAGAAAGAATTGGAATTTTTAGAGATGAGGATGATGACGGTGTAGCATTCACAGGCACTTCAAAAGAGTCATTTTCCACACAAACAAGAGATTTTGAATCTGTGGACGTTTTTACATCATGGAATGATAAATCAAGAGTTGAAAGAAAGATGCAAGATTTTGAAGAACTATGGAGTAACAAAACAAAAAGAATGGAAGTATATGATTTCATGTATGCAGTAGAAAAAAATCTTTTAAAATTTTCAGCAGATTGGGTTTTTAGAGATTAGATGTAGAAAACCCATCAAATTTTGAAGTGTTATCAAAAAAATTCATTTTATTTATTTTATAATAAATTACTTCACCACGTCTCTCAATTACTCCAATTATGGGTTCTTTACCCATTTGTGTTATTTGCTGGATCTTTTTTTGTAAAGAGTTAATTTTTTCAGATTGTCCTTCATTCAAACCAAAAATTAAAAATTTTGCACCTTTGTCACCATAGTGACCTCGTTCATAAACTCTAAAATCAGAGCCAAAACCAAAACCATCTTTTACGACATAGCCTCTTGTTCGGAGATCTCTATAAATTAAAAATTTAGTTAAAATTTCAGGATCTTCATTTTGACAAATATTCATAAATGAATCAAAATCAATTTCCTTTTTTGATTTCTTGAGACAAAGTTTTTTTGTATAAAGCAGATAGAGTGTTTCAAAAGACCTAAGAATTAAAACACCATTTTCCTTCTCACCAAATCCTTTCAATTCAAGTTCAAGAATTGTTTCCGAGTCATCTATGATTACCTGTTCAGAATCTAATTTTCCAAAAATTTGAGTTGAATCATCCATTATGAGTAAAACTTCTAAATTTCAATATAAGTATTGGAAAATTAGATACAACCATGACTAACCCTAAAATATGGGCATTCTTGGTTTGATTTATGCACGGTGCCAATTATAGAGATGGAAACGGTCAAGTTTTTACTCGAAAAAAATACATCAAAGGTAAACCAAATATCAAAATTGCCAAGTTCCAGGGTGGAAAAAGAGGAACTTATCAGTACTGTGTTCAATTATGTATCAATGAAAAGATCCAATTAAGACATATGGCAATTGAATCTACCAGATTGGCAGCAAATAAAACATTAGAACATACCACAGGTGAATCAGGATATTACTCTAGATTAAGAATATACCCACACAATTTACTAAGAGAGAATAAACAAATTGCAACTGCCGGTGCAGATAGAATTTCAGAAGGTATGAGAAGATCATGGGG
>VMBT01000467.1_pt1 | contig 26078 bp, 30 predicted proteins | sample 4404301 | NCBI WGS metagenome assembly VMBT01 (sample SAMN12238535, study PRJNA552566) | marine metagenome | isolation source: Coastal seawater | place: USA: coastal Georgia, Sapelo Island | collected 2008-08/2009-08
GTGATAGATTTAGGCTAGCTGCCGCTTTAGCAAAAGAGTTAGTTTCTGTTAATTCTATAAATGCTTCTATATCACCAATTTCAATATTAATGCGCATCTAGCATTAATAACAAACTGCTATTTATTTCAAACTGTTATTTTATCGCAAGTGTACCTTTTACTGCCTTTAACCAGCCATTATAAAGGTATTTAACTTCTTTTTTGTGCAGTTTTTGAACAAACACTTTTTCACTTTTCCATTTATCAGAAATTTCTTCTATGTTTCCAAAAAGCCCTGATTGATAGCCTGCCAAATAAGCAGCACCTAAGGCAGTTGTCTCAATAATTGTTGGACGGTCAACATTCGTTTGAAGAAGACTACTTAAAAACTGAAGAAAAGATTCATTGTTAACCATCCCTCCATCAACTCTAATAACATTTATTTTCATACCACTATCTTTTTCCATTGCGAGAAGTAAATCTTTGGTTTGATAGGCAACACTATCAATGGCTGCCTTTACCATCTCTGGAATTCCGGTATTTCGCGTAAGACCAAATATAGATCCTCGTGCCTCACCATCCCAATAAGGAGCCCCTAATCCAGTAAAGGCTGGAACTAAATAAATCTTTTGAGTTGGGTCAGCTTGATTATATAAATCGTCTGTTTCACTTGCTGTGTTTATAAGTTTCAAAGAGTCTCTCAGCCACTGTACAGCTGCGCCAGCTATAAAAATACTACCCTCCAGTGCGTAATAATTTTTATTATCAATACGATAGGCAATAGTTGAGAGAAGTTTATTTTTAGATAGTTTAAGCTCGTCCCCTGTGTTCATAATCATAAAACAACCTGTGCCGTATGTAGATTTTACTGAACCGGCATTAAGACATGCTTGACCTATAGCAGCAGCTTGTTGATCACCAGCTACACCACCAATCTTTATTTCTCCTCCAAATTTAGATGTAGTGCCAAAATCATCAGCACAATTTTTTACTTCCGGCAAAATATGTTCAGGGATTTCAAATAATTTTAATAACTGAGAAGACCAAGTATTCTTTTTAATATCAAAAATCATAGTTCTTGATGCATTAGTAGCGTCAGTTACATGGCTTTTTCCTTCAGTTAAATTCCAAATTATCCAAGAGTCAATGGTCCCAAATAAAAGCTCACCTTTATCAGCAAGTTCTTTTGCTCCATTAATATTTTCTAATAACCATTTTATTTTTGTAGCGGAAAAATAAGAGTCAATGATTAGCCCAGTAATTTTTTGAATTTTTTCTGATAGACCTTGGTCTTTGAGTTTATTGCAGTACCCTGCTGTTCTTCTATCTTGCCAAACAATAGCATTATATATTGGTTTGCCAGTTTTTTTATTCCAAACCACTACCGTTTCTCTTTGATTGGTTATTCCAATACTAAGTATTTCTTTTGAGGTGATTTTTGCTTTTTCTAATACATCATTAACCGTATGATAAATAGTATTCATGATTTCCTCAGGATCATGTTCCACGCATCCATCTTTTGGAAAAAATTGTTTAAATTCTATTTGACTGGTGCCATTTATCTCAAAATTTTCATCAAAAAGCATAGCTCTAGTTGATGTGGTTCCTTGGTCAATGGATAAAATATATTTAGTCATCTTAATTTCTTATCGTTCTTGAAATTATTTGATTGATTGTATTATGAATTTCTTTCGTATTAAACTTTATTCCAATCTTAGTTCGTCTGAACAAAACATCCTCAGCATTTTTGACAAATTCTTTTTCAATCAAATATTGTATTTCAAATTCATATAACGTTTCGCATATTTTAATACCTTTTCCATTTATTATATCTAAATACTTGAGAACTTCTTTTCCAAGACCCCCATATGTTTTTGCAATTCTGTTTAAAGTTTCTTTATCTAATCGACTGTCATCGAGGGCAATGAACTCTTCATTCCCAGGTAATACCTTATTATGTGTCCAGTGAAAAATTCTTTTATTACTATGATTATCAATTTGATCAACTAATTTTTCAGATAGTTTTCTAAAAGTTGTAAGTTTGCCACCAAAAATATTTATCAATGAATTTTCTTTAAGATTTATATCAAGATGATAGTCACGAGTATTCTGTCTGGCACTTTTATTTTTTTCACTAATTAATGGCCTAACTCCAGCATATTTCCAGAGAATATCATCTTTGCTTATCTTATTTTTTGAAAAATTATTAACACAGTCTAATAAATAACTTTCCTCTTCTGGAGTTATTTGGGGGTTAAAAGGGCTATCTACCTCTAATTCAGTTGTACCAATCAAGCTATACTTTTCTAAATATGGAATAATAAATACTATTCTTTGATCTGATTGTTGAAGAATGTATGCATGACTCCCTTCATATAATTTATTTGTTACAATATGACTACCTTGAATGAGTTTAATTTCGTAATTTGAAGTTTTTTTAAAAACATTTTGGAAGCTATCTAGAATCATTGGGCCGGAGGCATTTACTAAAATTTTTGAGCGTAAAGTCTTCCCATTGGATAAATAGATTTCCCATAGGCCATTTAATTTTTGAACTTTTTCAACTTTTGTATAATTATAAATTTCAGCCCCACGATTTTTTGCATCTAGTAAATTCAAAAGAGTAAGTCGCGAGTCATCTATTTGTAGATCTGAATATTGATAACCAAATTTAAAATCATCTGAAATAAAATTATCTAATTGAGATAAATTTATTTTTTTTGATTTAGGCAATTTAGATTCACCTGCTAAAAAATCATAAAGTTTAAGACCAATTTGAATAAGCCAACTAGGCCTTAAAGAGGAGACATGAGGTAAAACAAAATCTAAAGGCTTAGAAATATTTTTTGCAATATGAAAAATTATTTCCCTTTCCCTAAGAGACTCTCGAACTAATTTAAATTCATAGTTTTCTAAATATCTTATACCGCCGTGTATTAATTTGGTTGACCAAGAAGAAGTTTGAGACCCAAAATCAAACTGCTCAGCCAATCCTACTTTATATCCGCGTCCCGTAGCATCTCTTGCTACGCCAGAACCATTAATTCCTCCGCCAATAATAAAAATATCAAACATGTTTATTCTTTTTAAATAATTGAAATGAAAAGAACATTTATAAGTAATGATTTTTATGAAAAATTTATAAAATAAATAAAAAAAAGTTTGACTTTTATCAAAATAACTATGAATAACGCATAAATGAAAAAAATTTTAGTTATTGGAGCGGGTTCTTGGGGTACGGCTTTAGCAAATACTCTGGCTTATAATAATAAAAACGTTTTTTTATGGACTGAAAAACAAAAGATCTCCGATCAAATAAATAAAACTAAAATCAATAAAAAATATTTTAAAAAAATTTTACTTCATAAAAATATTACATCTATATTTGGAAAAATTGATCCTAAACTATATAGCTTTATTTTTTATGTACTGCCAGCCAAGGCCTTTGATAAATTTCTAAAAAACTATCTAATTAATAATCAAGTTATTAATTTTATTATTTGCTCGAAAGGTTTAGGTGAAAAAGGAGAGTTTGTTTCTGATTTAGCAAAAGAAAATTTGAGAATAAGAAATTTATTTATTTTATCTGGTCCTAGTTTTGCGGATGAGGTTATTTTAAATAAACCAACAGCTCTTAGTTTGGCAGGTAAAAAACATCATGAAACAATAGGTATACTTTTTCAAAGTTCGAACTTAAGACTTTATTATTCTAGTCATATCAAAACATTAGAATTCTTAGGGATTTTAAAAAATATTTACGCCCTTGGTGCCGGAATAATAGATGCTTTAAATTTAGGAGAAAATGCTAAAGCTTCATATTTGACTAGATGCTTATATGAAATTAAATCAACTCTTAAGATAAAAAAATTAGATCAAGAACAATTATTTTCATTAGGTGGAGTGGGAGACTTATTTCTAACAAGCAATTCCTCTAAGTCACGTAACTATAATTTCGGTTATAGATTAATTAAGAATAAATTAAAAAATTCTGAAAAAATAACTATTGAGGGTTTAAATAGTATTCATGTCATAAATAAAAATAAAGATATTGATTTTAATCAATTACCTATACTCAAAACAATTTTTAATATTATAAAGGGTAAAAATCCTCAGACTGAAATTGAAAAATTACTAAAAAGAAAATTTAAATTTGAGTAAAAATTATCTATAGACTCTTTTTAAATCTAAACCTAGTTTGCTAAATTTTTTCTTAAAACTATAAAACTCTTTGTTATGTCTAGCTGAATTTTGTTTAAGTATTAATTTTTGATAATAATGAACCATTTCATGGCCTAAAATTTCAGCAAATTCTCTAAAATTTTTAAACTTGTTATGAATAGTGATTTGATGACAGTGCTTTAGAGCATATGGGTTAAACTCAAATAATCCAAGCGCCCCATGCATTCTTCTGATCATGATTTTAGGCATTTTTCTTAGTTGGTTTTTAAATATTTGTCGGTTTAGTATTTTATACACCATAGGTATTTTGCTTGAATTCGGTTTGTAACCTCGGTCATCACCGTATTGTTCAATCAAGGCTGCGAGACTTTTTGTTCTTGGCATATTATTTAGCTAACAAATAATCTTAATTTTTAAAAAATCAAGCAGTTTGATTAATCAGGATTTGCCAAAAGATAGTCAATATATTCAATAACTTCTTTGAATTTTTCATCGGGAATATCTTTGTAACTTTGTTCAAACTTTTGCTTAATACAAATAGCGATGTGGGCGTAGGCATTTCTTCCCTTGGGGTGAAAAGGGGAGGGTTTTAAAAGAGGTTGAAGTAAATCACCAGTAGATTGAATTTTCTTCCAAATAATCTTTCTATTTTCCTCATTCAAATTTAAAGACCGTTGGGAAAAAAAGACTCAAGAATAAGTCTCATAACAGCAAAACCAATTCCACAAAAAATTATTATAGTTATTAACTGTTTATTAATCATGATGTATAAAAATAATTAAAATGAAAATTTTTTCCATCATTATTTTATTAATACCTAATTTATTATTTGCAGAAATTTTAGATAAATTTTCACTTGCTTGTATTTGTGATAAATCAATTAATGCCTTAAAATATTTTGACTGTAAACAAAAGGTATCAGGTACACAATTAGATATATTAGATAATGAAATTGAGACTCAAGTTTATAGCACCTTTGATGAAAAAATTTATCAAATGCAAAATTCTGGCAGTGATGAATTAAATCTCTTTTACGAAACTGAGGATTATATCTCATCAATGATCATCAATCAGGATCTAGAAATGAATTTTTCTATAAATTATAAGGACTATAATAAAAAATGGTCTTATGATTTGAAGTGTGTTTCTTTAAAAAAAGAGTAATTTAACTCTCAAAATGCTAAACAGATCTTATATCTTTCCCTTTTTTATTTCTCTAAGTGGCTATGTTTTTATGGTCTCAATGGATACTGTTATAAAAGTTTTAGGATCTAATTATCCTATTTTGCAGCTTTTATTTTTAAATGCTTTTTTCTCTCTAATTCCTTTAACTTTTTTTATTATTAAAAATCATGGAGTGCATTTTTATTTAAACCAAAATTATAAATTCCAATTGATCAGAGGAATTATTCATTCATTTGGTTTTTTGTTTGTTTTAATGGGTGTTTTAAAATTACCTTTATCAGTTGTTTATCCTGTTCTTTTTAGCTCGCCCTTGATGCTCTTGGTGATGTCCCATTTTTTTCTAAGTGAAAACATCAATATCATTAGAATTTCCGCCATTATTCTTGGTTTTACAGGGGTATTAATCTCTGCAGAACCATTTGGCTCTAATGAAGTCTCCTTATCAGGTATATTTTTTGTTTTTATCGGTGCTTTTTGTATAGCTTTAACCAACCTCATCACCCGTAAATATTCTGCTCTTTCTTCCTCATTCTCTGCCTCTTTTTTCAGTATGGTAGTCAGTGTCATTGCCTTTTTATTTGCGATGAAGTTTTCCTTCGTATCAATGACATTGGATGATCTTTTGTTATCAATGTTTGGAGGGATCATTGCGGGTCTTGGTATCAGCTCAATAGTATATGGATCAAGGATGTTGCCGGCATCTATTTATGGAATGACCAGTTATTTCCAACTAATTTACGGAGTAGTCTTAGGTTGGCTTGTATTTCAGCAACTCCCAACTACTTTTAATTATATAGGCATCATTTTTGTATTCTCTGCAGGGATCATTTTATTTACCTTTGACAAGAACAAGTCATGAGGCTTCAAGTAATTATTCCTTTAATAATCCTTCTTATTTTTTCTTATTTAATTTTTATTTTTCCATTTGAGGTTATTTCGTCATGGCTTGGTCGATCTACGTCATTACAAGAAACTATTTTATCGACAGCTTTTGTATATTTGGTCTGTCTTTATTACTTTCGCTCAAAAAGTAGTAATAAAATTGTTAAGTTTTTTGTTTATGAAGGAATGGGAATAGGAACCATATCCCTTTTTGTTGTAATTTTTATACTAATGGTCTCCTTAGTTGTAACCATCAATGATGCTCAAAAAATATTTATTTTTTTTATCATCTTTTTTCCTTCAATTATCTATGGATTTTTTAATGCCAAGAATGTGAGTGTAAAACAACTCAAATTTTCTCATTCTAAAATCAAAAAGAATCTTAATTTTGTTTTTTTAAGTGATATTCACATCGGATCAAACAGTCCAAAAATCTTAAAAAAGTTAATTCCACTAATTAACCAACAAAATCCAAGCTTTGTTTTAATTGGAGGTGATTTAATTGATAGCAGTTCTTTTAAAATTCAAGATCTTGATGAAATGAAAAAAATTAATGCCCCTATATATTTTGTAACAGGCAACCATGAGTACTACATAGAGGATAGTCAAAAACATTTAAATGATTTTAAAAATCAAAATATCAAAGTTCTAGATAATGAAAGCGTGTTGGTAGAACAAATTAATATAATTGGTCTTTCAGATAATCAAAAGAAAGAGAATAAAATTAATAAATTTGAACAATTATTTGACACAAATTATTTCAATTTATTACTTGTCCATCAGCCTTCTATTTGGAATTCATTGAAAGAAAAGGCAAATCTGACTCTTTCTGGACATACGCATAATGGTCAAATTTTTCCTTTTAACTTCATTGTCAAAATACAATTTCCCCAAATTTACGGTGTTTATTCTCATTTAAAAAATTATTTATATGTTAGTTCTGGTGCAGCGACGTGGGGTCCAAAAATTAGAATTGGATCGAAGAATGAAATCTTGAACATTGAACTCACTAATAACTCCTAATTATAGTTGGAAAATAACTTTCAATTGTTATTGTAACTAGGTGAGAATTTTATTTTTGTTGTTTTGTTTCTGGGGATCTCAACTTTTTGCTGATCAACACGTTTTAGAACAAGAAAACTTTGAGGCATGGCAGTTTGCTTGCGTTCAAGAACAATCTCAAAAATTATGTGATCTCAGAGAATTGGTTTTTGACTCTAATACCAATGAGGTTGTTAGTTATCTTTCGATAACTATTAATCCTGATGCATTAACTCAAATGCAAATTGCTTTCCCACATGCGGTAAATTTAAAGAGCCCGGTTCAATTACAAATTGATGACAAAGATCCATTAGAATTAGGTTATGCATACTGTAATCAAAGCGCATGTTTTATTGCAGAAATTATTGCTGAGAACTTTGTAAATATGTTTAAGGCTGGAAATCAGCTTACTCTCAAAGTACTATTGTTGGATAATAGGGAAGCTACTATTACATACTCTTTAGCAGGCTTTACAGCTGGCTATGATCGTTTGAACTCAGCAGTAAATAGCTAATTAATTTTTTCGGATAAGTTTAGTTTATTTTTAATCAACACAAGACATATCAGTGAAGGTATGACCATCAGCGCTGTAATGATAAAAAATAAACCCCAGTTACCTCCCAGCCCATCTACCATGGCACCTGATGATGAAGCTAAGAGCGTTCTTCCCGCTGTTCCTACCGAAGCTAATAAGGCATACTGAGTAGCAGTAAAACTTCTATCAACTAAAAGTGATATAAACGTCACGAATGCTACTGTTGCAAATGCTGCAGCTAAATCATCAAGAATAACAGCTAAAGCAAATAAGCCTTTAGAAGGACCAGCCCAAGCCAAGACTGAAAATAGAATATTTGTTGCCGCCATCGCTATTCCTGCAATGATTAAAGTTTTTACTATTCCAGATCTCATTGCTATGGCGCCACCAATAAGAGTAAAGACAATAGTCGTAATCCAACCTAAAGCTTTCGAAAAGATCGCAATATCGCCTTTTGAAAATCCTATTTCTTTATAGAAAACAAGACTCATTCTTCCTAAAAAAGCCTCTCCTATTTTAAATAAAAAAACAAAAGCAAGGATGGCAATACCAATTTTAACTCCATTATTTTTGAAAAAACTACTAAGGGGATTTGCTAAAACATTATTTAAATAAAAAAATAATTGTGAAATAGAGTTATTCTCACCAACTTTCTTAATATAAAGAGAGAAAATATAAAATAGACCTCCAATTATAATGAAGGTCACACCTCCATTAGTGAACCAAATTTTTTCAAAAAAAAGCCCAATCAAATAACACAAGGCACCCACAGCTGCAAAAAGATAACCAGCATTCATTAAGCTTTGGGTATTTGTATTAGAGCTATCGACTTGTTGCATATGCTGAAAACGCTCTTTATTAGACTCAGGAATAAAAGTTAAACCTATGTTACATAAAACGATTATTGCCATTAAGAATATAAATGTTACTTGCCAATACTGATCTACACCTGAGTTTTGAAGTTTTTCAGCTATCTCTAGACAAATAAAACCACCCAGTTTAAAACCTGTCCACCAACCAACAACAGCCATTGCTGCACCAGCGGCCATACTTGAGGATTCCTCTTTATTGATTTGTTCAATACGAAGTGCATCAATTGTAATATCTTGGGTTGCAGAAGAAATTGCGATGGCTAGTCCCACTCCAATGATCAACGCAAGATTTTGTGTTGGCTCTAAGGAGCTCCATATAATTAAACCAATAAGAATTACGGTTTGCATAAATATAATAATCGATTTTCGATGACCAAGTTTATTAGTTAAGAAGGGTAAACGTAGACGATCAATAATAGGGGCCCATAAAAAATTAAAGGCATATACTCCAAAAATTAATCCAGCCCAACCTATCGTACTTCGACTCAAACCCTCTTCTTTTAGCCATAAAGATAGAGCGCTACCAATCAATACCCATGGAAATCCACTAATAATACCTAAAAGTAAAATGCGGAACATACGACGATCGTAGTATGCTCCAAATAAAGACTTTAATTTATTTGAGTCTACCGAAACCGAATTCATTTAAATAATGTTAATGATTAAAGTAAGAAAGAAAACTCTTAATCAGCAAGAGAGCTTAGATATTTAATTAAATCAGCTCTATCTTGGTCTTTTTTAAGACCATTGAAATTCATTTTGGTGCCTTCAATGTATTTTTTTGGTTTAAGCAAGAATTTATTTAATTCCTCTACACTCCAATCACCACCGAAATTTGCTAATGCACCCGAATAAGCAAAACCCTCTGAAGCAGCTTTTGCTCTATCGACAATACCCCACATCGCTGGTCCAACTTTATTTTCGCCGCCTTTATTGTTGGTATGACATGAAGCACACTTCTTAAAAAGTTTTTCTCCATTTCCCATATCTGCTGATGCAAGCAATGGAGTAATTTCTGGTAAGACAGCAAAAATATCTACCTCTTCAGCTTGTGCACCAGAAGAGCTAACTTCTGGGATATCAATTTGGTAAGCTAGTTCTTCAGGATATTCTGGGTGGATAGCCATATCCGCTACTTTAGAAAAGACAGCTGCTAGCAGTAAAGCTAGTATAATTGCACCTAGAATTTTATTAGTTTCCATATTAAAAGTTGAAGTTTATGTTTAAATATATAGCACTTAAAACGGATTTTTGTCGCATTGATGGATGATACAGTTATTTTAATTCCTGTTCGATTACAGGCTACGCGATTTCCAAATAAGCCTTTTGCTAAAATTGGCAACTTGCCAATGTTGCACTATGTTTATAATTCTGCTGCAAATTTTTTTTCAAACGTCTACCTGGCAATTTGTGATCAACCTGTAGAGGAGTATTGTACAGAGCATAACATTCAATACATTATGACAGATATTAATCATGTCTCTGGAAGTGATCGAATAGGCGAAGCAATCAAAATTTTAGAAAATCAAAATGATTTTAAATACATTATCAATCTTCAAGGAGATATGCCTTTTATTAAGGAAGAATATATTAAGGCCCTTAGAGAAAAACTTTTATCCTATGAAATGTCTACCCTAGCTTGTCCTTTTAAAGATTTAGAGGAGGCCTCTAATAAGTCTAAAGTTAAAGTGGAGATAGAAGAGGGTGGAGAGATTATCGCAAAAAACTTTTATCGAGAGATTAAATCGAATAAAAAAATTAATGAGAATGTTTTTCATCATATTGGGGTTTATGGATATCAAAAAGATTTTTTGAAAAAATTTATTTCATTGTCTCCAACCAAAAGAGAACAAGAGGAAAAGTTAGAACAACTAAGGGTTATTGATGAAACTAAAATCAGTGTTGTTCATATAGAAAAAGAAATTTTGGGTGTTGATACCAAAGAAGATTTAGATACAGTAAACCAGCAAATTCAAAATCATGTCTAAAAAAGTATCATTTCAAGGTGTCGAAGGGGCTTATAGTCACTTAGCTGTTCAAGAATTTTTCCCCGACGCTGAGGCTGTTCCTTGTAAAACATTTGAATTAGCAATTACTGCAGCTGAGTCTGGCAACGTTGACTATGCCATGATCCCTATCGAGAATTCTGCTGCAGGCAGAGTAGCTGATATTCATCGACTTTTACCTAAATCTGATTTGCACATTAATTTTGAGCACTTTCAAAAGGTTGAGCACAAGCTTCTAATTCACCCTGAAACTCAGCAAGATCAAATTAAAAAAATTATTAGCCATGAGCAGGCTTTGGCCCAATGCAGTGAAAAAATTCAACAACTTGATTATGATATTTTAATTGGCGCTGATACGGCCGGATCAGCCAAATATATCTCAGAACAAAAAATATTAGATACAGCTGCAATCGCCTCAAGTCTTGCAGCAGAAATATATGAATTAAAGACAGTCGATGAGAGTTTTGCTAATTCATCCAATAACATCACAAGGTTTTATGTTATGTCAAAAAATGAAAATAAAGATTTTGATCCTGATAAAACTTATATCTCTTCCTTTTTATTTTCTGTTAACAATACCCCTGGCTCTCTATTTAAAGTCATGGGTGGGTTTGCTACCAATAACGTTAATATGATTAAACTAGAAAGTTACAATTATGGTGCTGACTTTGTGATTACACAATTTTATTGTGAAATTGAGGGTCATCCCGATCAAGAAAACACAAAATTCGCACTTGATGATATGTATCACTATTGTTCAAAAGTTAGAAAATTAGGTGTTTTTGAAAAATCTGCTTATCGCTCAAGACAATAACTTCATATTTGATATTATAACTGCTATAAAGTAAGCCGAGAATTACATGGGCGGTGTTTTTTGCTAATCCGGTCAGGTTCGAAAGAAAGCAGCCGTAACATAGAATATCGGGTCGTGTAATTCTCCTAAAAAAAATGAAACATCAATCAGATATTCTTGCCTTAAAATACCGACCTACTGATTTTAAAGATCTTATTGGTCAAGAATACCTTGTCGAGACAATCCAAAAATCTATTGAACTAAACAAAATACCCAATGCCTATATATTTACTGGGATCAGGGGTGTAGGTAAGACAACCACGGCAAGAATAGTTGCAAAGATGTTAAATTGCACAGCTTTTGATCAAAATAACAAACCAGATTTAAGTAACTGCGATCAAGCGAAGGCCATTAGTGAAGACCGACATCCTGACGTTATTGAAATTGATGCCGCCTCTAATACTAGTGTCGAAAATGCAAGAGAAATAATTGAAAATGTAAAATACAACCCTGTTTTAGGTAAGTATAAAGTCTACATCATTGATGAAGTTCATATGCTTTCTAAGAGCGCTTTCAATGCGCTCCTCAAAACATTAGAGGAACCTCCACCGCATTCTAAATTTATTTTTGCAACTACTGAAATTTCTAAAGTTCCAATTACAATATTGTCTAGATGTCAGCGTTTTGATTTAAGACGCATAGATAAAAAAACCCTTTTCTCCTTTTTAGAAGAAATTGCTAAAAAAGAAAAAATTTCAATATCCAAAGAGGCATTAAATCTAATTGTTAGAGCTAGTGACGGTTCTGTTCGTGACTCTTTGAGCATACTAGATCAATCAAATATTTTTAAATCCCAAGATGAAATTCAAGTCGAAGAGATAATCAATATGTTGGGCTTTGCAAGGCAAAGTGATTTATACAATTTATCAAAATATATTTTAGAAAATAATCTTCCAGAAATTATTAAAATGCTCAATGACATGTACCAACGAGGTTCTGAGACTTCAAAAATAATTGAGGATTTAATGAATATTGTTAATTGGTCTTGTAAATTAAAAATTGATAAAAATTTGATTAATGATGAATTTAATACTGAAGAAGATAATCAATTTGCCTCTTACGTTACCCAATACGATCACGGAAAGTTAAATATTTTCTGGCAAAGTTTAATGAAGGGCTATGATGAGATTAAAATTTCTCCTCATCCTCATACTACCTTAGAAATGGTTCTCTTACGGTGCTCCTTTTTACTTAGCGATCAAAATTCAGACGGATCTGACGAAAAAAAAAAGTCTGAAATAACCCCAACTCCATCGAAACCTTCTCCCATACTTGATCAAGCTGTTCAAAATAAAATTGATGCCCCCGAGTCGTTATCACTAAAAGATAGAATTGCGCTACATCAAAAATTTTTTCAATTCTATGGTCAGAACTTTTCCCCATTGATGGCAGGTATTATTATGGAGAATTGTGAAATAATTGAGTTTTCAGAAAAGGAAAAGAAATTATTGATACATGTTGTAAATGAAAATTTTGAAGGAGGCGAAGAGTTAAAAAATAATTTAAAAAATGAATTCGAGCTTTCTATTGTAGTCAAAGAAAATATCGATACTTTGGAGTCTATAAAAATGCTTTACAAAAAGGAACTTATTGCAATTGAAACTCAATCAGAGGATTTTCAAAAAGTCCTTGCTAAATTTCCGAATGCAAAGATTATAGATATCGAAGAAGTAGAAAGAGGTGACCAGAATGATGGGTAATATGGGCGGAATGATGAAAAAAGTCCAAGAAATGCAAGCAAAAATGCAAGAAATGCAAAAAGAGTTAGAGAATAAGACGGTGGAAGCAGAGTCAGGTGGCGGAATGGTTAAAGTAACTATGAATGGAAAACAGGTTGTCCAATCCATTAATATTGATCCCTCTTTATTATCAGAAGATGAAAAAGAAGTTTTAGAGGACCTAATCAAGGCAGCGCTCAATCAAGCAAAAGAAAAAGTTGAAGAGATGTCTGCAGAAGAAATGAAAAAATTAACTGGAGGTTTACCATTGCCTCCTGGAATGAAGATGCCTTTTTAATTTGGCTCAAGACGAATTACAAAAACTTATCAACTTAATTTCCCGTTTGCCTGGAATCGGCCAACGCTCTGCTCAAAGAATAGCCTTATATCTTATAAAAAATAAGCAAGAGTTAATGCTTCCCTTGGGAGACAGTGTTAAAGAGACGGCAGCGAAAGTTAGGAAATGTGAAATTTGTGGGATGTTAGATGTAAATTTACCGACCAAGATATGCTCATCAGATACAAGGATAAAAAATACAATCTGTATAGTCGAAGATATGGCAGATGTATGGGCATTTGAGCGATCAGGTTTTTATAAGGGGCAATATCATGTCATTGGAGGTCTTTTATCAGCATCAAAAAATTTTACGGAGCAAGATCTTCGCTTACATAAACTCAAAGAGAGAATAGAAAAAAATAAAGTAGAAGAGGTTATTTTAGCTTTAAGCGCTACTATTGAAGGCCAAACTACAGCCTTAGTTATCCGAGATTATTTAGAAAAGATGAATTTAAAAATTACTCAGTTAGCATATGGAGTTCCTGTGGGAAGCGAAATCCATTATCTTGATGATAATACTTTGGGCGCTGCTCTGGAGTCTCGTAAAAATTTAAGCTAGTTGGGCTATTATTTTTGGTGAAAAAGTACTCGACTTTTTAGTTTCAAGATCAACATTTAAATTTAAAATTTTATAGTCCGCAATCGTTTCATTATTTTCATTTAACATTTTTAAACCCACTATTAATTTCTTTCCTTTGCACATTAATTCTTCAAGAGAAATAATGAAGTTTTCATAAAGATTAATTTCTTTTCTATAATTAATTTCGCATTTGATGACGAAAACACCTTTTTGTTCTTCAATAGCATAACGATAACCTAGATCCATATGTTCTAAGAGAAAGTCTGAACTCTCCTCAAAACATTGAACATAATAAGCCATATTCATATGCCCGTTATAATCAATCCAATCTTCTTTTACTGTTCCTTGAGAGACTTTTATTGGCAAGCTGAGTTTTTGATTTTCTTCTAAAAGATTTTGTAAATTATTAAATATTTTCTCTTTTTTATTTCCCATATTTTTTGTTTTTATCCTATATTACTTTTAATGCTCAAACTAGTATACGCACCCGATCCTATTTTGAAGAAAGAATGCCAACCTCTTGCTCAAGTAGATGATCATCATCGCACTTTGATCCAAGAGATGTATGAAGTGATGTATGAGGCTAACGGTGTTGGATTAGCAGCTCCTCAAGTTGGTTTGGATATGAGAATTTTTATTGTAGATGCAGCGGCACGTGAAGAAGAAAAAACTCCTATTACTATGATTAACCCAAAACTCATTTCTATCGAAGATGATTTAGTTCCATATGAGGAGGGATGTTTATCTTTTCCTGAACACTTTGCAGAAATTGATCGTCCAGATAAATTGAAGATAGAATACATTGATGAAAATAATCAAAAAAAAATACTTAGCACAGATGGTTTTACTTCTCGAATAATTCAACATGAACTTGATCACTTAAATGGAATTTTGTTTGTGGATCATTTGAGTCGTTTAAAAAGAGATGTGATTATTCGAAAGATGAAAAAGTTCAAAAAAGAAGAAAAAATTGTTTAATGAAAAAAAAACACCGTCTTATTTTCTTTGGTTCTCCTGATTTTGCACTACCTCCTTTAAAAACATTATATTTAGGAGGATATGAAATCGTTGGTGTTTATACCCAAGAACCAAAAAAAAAATCAAGAGGTATGAAGGAATTAAAAACACCTGTTCATCTTTGGGCAGAAAGTCAGTTATTGCCAGTTTATTCCCCTTCAAAGTTAGACAAACAATCGCTTGAGGAATTTGAATCATTAAAACCCGATGTAGCTATCTTATTTGCTTACGGGAAGATAATTCCTTCGGAATGGCTTAACGTCCCGATATTCGGTTTTATCAATATTCATGCTTCATTACTTCCTCGCTGGAGAGGTGCTGCGCCTGTTCAAAGAGCTATTGAAAATAATGACAAAAAAAGCGGTATTACGATTATGAAAATGAATGAGGGTTTAGATGAAGGCCCAATTATTGCTAGCCAAGAGATAGCTATAAATTCTGAGACTAATGGACAAACATTAATAGATCAAATCAGCCATGACTCCTGTTCTTTGCTTTACAATAACTTAGAAAAATACCTCAAGGGATTGCTTTCTCCTGTAGATCAAGATCATGAAAAAAGTACGTATGCCTCAAAAATAAATAAAGATGAATCTAGATTAAATTGGAACACAGATGCGAAAATTTTAGAACAGAAAATCAGAGCATTTTATCCTTATCCTGCAACGTGGTTTAGTCATAAAGGTAAAAGATATAAAGTATTAAAAGCTAAGGTATCATCCTTCGAGGGAGAGTCGGGGAAAATTTTGCAATCTCCATTGATTATTGGATGTAAAAAAAATAGCTTAGAGATATTAGAGATACAAGCTGAAGGAAAAAAACCTCAATCAATAGATCAGTTCCTTTTAGGAAATAATAACTTTGAATTCAATTCTATAATTACGAATGACTAATATAAAATTAACAATTGAATATCATGGTCTTCCTTATTCGGGATGGCAGTCTCAAAAAAATGAAAAAACAGTTCAAGATGAAGTTCAAAAAGCAATTTTTAAATTTTCAGGTGAAAAAAAAATTATTCAGGGTGCCGGAAGAACTGATGCCGGTGTTCATGCTTTAGCGCAATGTGCTAATTTTATATTAGAAAAAGATTTTAGTGAGTATCAAATTTTAAGTGGTATTAATTTTCATCTTGGAAATGAAAAAATCAAAATTACTCAGGTAGAAAAAGTAGATGATGATTTTAATGCAAGATTTACAGCGAAGCTTAAAACTTATCATTACCAAATTTATAATTCTATATCCCCATCGGTATTACAGGATGAAATTAGCGTTCACATAAGACAACCTCTTAATGTTGTTGCCATGAGAGAAGCAATTCAAAATTTTATTGGCAAACACGATTTTAGCTCTTTTCGAGCGAGAGGATGCCAAGCAAAAACACCAATTAGATCTATTAATATGACTGATATAAATCAAGAAGATAAGAAAATAACCTTTATTTTTCAGGCACAATCTTTCCTTTATCAGCAAATCAGAATTATGGTAGGTAGCTTACTAGAGGTTGGTTTGAATAATCAAAAACCTTCCTGGATTGCTGATTTATTAAACCAAAAAAACCGTTCTTTAGCAGGTCCAACCATGCCTTCCAAAGGATTACTTCTTAAGGACATTCAGTATTGAATATCTTAATTTACACTCAATGTTTTGCTCCCAAACTAGGGGGGATTGAATCTGTGATGACTAATATTGCAACTCAATCTAGTAATATGGGGCATAGTGTGAGTGTCTTGGCTGATGGATCAAAATCAAAGAGTTCATCTTTTGACAGCCAACAAAACTTTGAGATCAAACGATTTGATCAAATTAAATTTTTTAGAAATAAGATTAAATCGAGTTTTGCTAATGATTTACTAAAGAATAAAAACTTTGATTTAGTTTTTTTTGATAGCTGGAAATCAGTAGAACATTTTAATAATCCAATTCAAAATAAAAAAATATGTTTGATACATGGTAATGAAATTCTAAATCTTAAAAAAAAAGAACGTATCATTAAATCTCTTAAAAAAGTTGATAAAATATTATTTAACTCAAATTTTACAAAAAATTTATTTTATAAACAATTACCAGAACTTAGTGAATTACCTAGTATGGTTATTTTCCCAGCTTTTATTGAAAACACTAATTATACAGATGATGAAAAGAAATATGATTTATGCACGATTGCTAGATTAGAATACCGCAAAGGTCATCATTTAGTCTTAGAAGCTTTAACAAAATTAAAAAAAGAAAAAAATCTTATTTTAACTTATGCAATTCTAGGAGATGGTCCTGAGCTTTCAAAATTAAAAGACCTCGTGGTTAAAAATAATTTACTTCATCAGGTTGATTTTATTAATAATAAAAATTCATCAGATATTTATAAGCAGAGTAAAATTCATGTCATGCCAACCATTACCACACCAGACAGCATCGAGGGATTTGGTATTTCTAATGTGGAAGCTGCTTCCTTTGGGCTACCTTCTATCGTTAGTTCGAGCGGAGGGACGCCAGAGTCAATTGATCAAAATGGTTATGTTATCAATGAAAATGATATTAATGAGCTATCAAATAAGATTTCAGTAACACTTGAAAATTATTCTGAATTATCAAAAAAAAGTCTTCTTTTCGCTAAGATTTTTGAAAAAAATACAAAAATAAAAGAATATTTAAATTGTTTTAACGATTGACTCGTAGGAAGTTTTATCCAGTTGACCAGGATCGTCCAGAATAAGTTTAGTAACTTTTAAATTATCAACCAAAATTATTGATCGGATTAGACGATTGCCCATAAAACTTTTCTCATGATTGCGAACTAAATTAGATTTTTGAAGAAACTCCTGATTACCATCCGATAAAAACTTAATTTTTGATTGACCTAATTCCTGTCTCCATAAATCTAATACAAAAGGATCGTTTGTTGTAATACAACAAATCATATCAATACCTTTTTCATTCATCAGATCCTCACAATTCTTTATATATGGTGGTAAATGTTGATTATGACAGGTTGAAGTAAATGCTCCTGGAACACAAATAACTAAAACTTTTTTATTTTGAAAGTGTTCAACTAAATTAAAGTTTTGCATTCCATCAGAGTCAACAGAGCGCAGAGTAATGTTAGGAATTAAATCCCCTTCATTCATGATTGAAAAAAGTTTTCTAAGGTTTTGTAATAAATTTGCTCAGTTGTTTGGAGGTCACTGATCGATACACATTCATTGACTTTGTGTAAAGTTTTATTGATTGTACCGAACTCAAAAACAGGACAAATTCTTTGCATAAATCGGGCATCAGAAGTACCCCCACCTGTATCTTGCTTTGCTTCTAATCCAGTCACATCTTTGATGGCATTTAAACAATGTATAGTAAACGGATCATTGAATGCTTGAAATGGCAGACCTCTAAAAGTTAATTTAAGTTTATACTGGCAATTATTTTCACCACAGATACGAGTAAGATGCTCGTTAAAATAGGCCTCAATTTTTTCTTTATCCCAATTATCATTAAAGCGCATATCGCCTACTGTGATTAACCTCTCTGGGATAACATTCTTGGCCTTATTATTTAAGTTTACTTGTGTAAATTGAAGGCTCGAAGGTTCAAAATATTCTGCTCCTTGGTCGAGTACTTGGTCATCAAAAAAAGAAATTATTTTGGATAAGCAATGGACAGGATTTTGAGCTAATTGAGGGTAGGCGGCATGACCTTGTTTGCCAATTACCTCAATTTGAACATCAACAGCTCCTTTCCTTCCTACTTTAATTTGATCGCCGATCACTTTTTCAGAAGAGGACTCTGTTGCTATGGATCCGTCAATGCGGATATTATTTTCTTGAAGCCAATTAACAACTTTATCTACACCATTGATTGAGTCAGCCTCTTCATCTCCAGTAATAATAAAACTAATAGTTCCATTAAAATCAGGGTGATCTTTGATGAATTTAAATACACTAACCATACTCGCAGCAGTACAACCTTTCATATCTTCCGAGCCACGACCATATAAGTAACCATCTTTAATTGTAGGTTCAAAAGGGTGGGTATCCCAATCTTCTATATTACCAGGTGGAACTACATCCACATGACATAAAAAATTGAAATGCTTTCCATTCGTCTGAGGTGATCCATAGGTTGCCATTAAGTTAATCACTTCATAGCTTCCATCGCCATCAAAGTTTAACTGCTTTGTATCAAAACCTTGTTCTTTAAAAATTTTAATTAGAAAGTCAAAGATATCTTGCTTTGCTGGTGTAACTGAATCGAACTCAATGAGCTTTTTTGATAATTCAATTGTATCTAGCATTAGTCTCTAAGTAATTCGTTAACAGAAGTTTTTGATCTTGTTTTTTCATCAACTGTTTTCACAATGACAGCACAGTAAAGAGACACATTTCCTTTTGAACTTGGCATACTGCCAGGGACAACAACAGAGTAAGGAGGAACTGATCCCATATGTACTTCTCCGGTTTCTCGATTGATGATTTTAGTCGAGGCACCGATAAAAACTCCCATAGATAAAACTGAACCTTCTCCAACAATTACTCCTTCTGCTACTTCTGATCTTGCACCGATAAAACAGTTATCTTCAATGATAACAGGATTAGCTTGAAGGGGTTCTAAAACACCGCCAATACCTGCGCCTCCAGAGATATGACAGTTTTTTCCCACTTGAGCACAAGATCCAACTGTAGCCCAAGTATCAACCATAGTTCCTTCGTCCACGTAGGCACCAAGATTAACAAAACACGGCATTAAAACGGCACTTTTAGCAATAAATGCGGACCGACGAACAACACAATTAGGAACAGCACGAAAACCAGCATTTTGAAAATCTACATCCGTCCAATTTTGAAATTTTGAAGGGACTTTATCCCACCAAGAAGTATTTCCTCCTTTGACGGTTGGTCCATTATCAATTAACTCCATGTCTTGGATGCGAAAACTTAAAAGAATGGCTTTCTTTAACCATTGGTTAACATGCCACTCACTATCTTTTTTTTCACAAACTCTGAGTTGACCTTTATCTAAAAGATTGAGTGCATCGAGCACTGAATTTTTTGCCTCTTGATCATTTATAAAATCGATTTGATCTTTGTTATCCCAAAGTTTTTCTATTGTTTCTTGGTTACTCATTGTTCTCCTAGTTTATATTAATTAAAAAATTTTCTAAGTTATCTGTGACCTCGGTAATATAACCTTTTTCATCAATAATTTTTTGGATATCCTCCTGCTGATTAACATCTTTATTGAGATTATATTCAAGATTATTTGTAACCCAGACAGTTTTCCATCCCATAGCGTGAGGTTCTTTTAAATTGATATGTAAATCCTCAAACATTGCAGTTGATGAATTATCTAAGTTAAATTTTTTTTGAAAGGCATCATAAACATCTTTATGAGGTTTTGGGAGATAATCACTTTCAGAAATATCAAAACATCCATCAAAAATATTATTCATCTTTAATTTATCTAAAACTTTTTCTACATGTCCGTAATTAGCATTTGTAAATATATATTTACTACCTGATAAATTTTTAATCGTTTCACCAAGCTTTTCATCGGGAGAGACAACATCATAATTAATTTGATGGACATAATCTAAGTAGTCATCAGGATCAATCTGATGTTCCATCATTAACCCTCGTAGAGTTGTTCCGTACTGATGATAATATTTTGATCGAAGTGCCTGGGCTTCACCTGAGGCGAGTCCTAATTTTTCTTCGATATACCGACCCATCAAAACATGAACTTTATCAAATAATCCACACTCTGCTTTATATAAGGTGTTATCTAGGTCAAATACCCAATTAGTTACATTATTCATAAGCGTGATAAAGTAATGCTTTCTCTGTTAAATTCAAAGTTAAATTATAATATTTCTAGGATTTTCTTCTGGAGCTCAAAAATATTGTCATTTGTTTTAGAACTAACTGTTAATTGATCATAATCTGCGAGTTCATCGACATATACTGACTTTTCTTTTATTTTTTTATCGCTTTTTGTATAGCAAATAAAAATTTTATCTTTAATAGACTGCATTGCGTTGATCATTTCGATATCAATTTTTTTTGCACCTAGTCCATTATCAATTAAGACAAAAATCTTTTTTAGATTTTCTCTTGTTGTTAGGTATTGGGAAACCAAATCAGAAATTTTATAGGCTTCTTTTTGAGAGATTTTAGCAAATCCATATCCTGGTAAATCCACGACCATCAACGAGTCTCCATGATTAAAAAAATTGATTTGGCGAGTTTTTCCTGGGGTATTCGAGATGTGTGCTAATTTTTTCATAAAGACCGCATTGATTAAACTAGACTTTCCTACATTGGATCTTCCAATAAAGGCTACTTCAGGAAATACAACATTAGGATATTGTCTTGGTTGTGTTGCGCTTAAAAGAAAGTCTGTCTTTTTTTTGAAATAACTAGTTACGTTATTCATCAACTATTAATGATTTTTCTCTGGATCACATATTGTTGTGCCATCGATAAAACATTATTAGTTGTCCAATAGATTACTAATCCAGCTGCAAAACCACCTAAAACAAAGGTAAAGACAATTGGTAAAAACATAAATATTTTTGCTTGCATCTTATCTACTGGTGCGGGGTTTAATTTTTGTTGGAGGAACATTGAAATTCCCATGAGAATGGGCCAAATACCAATATTAAATAATTGAAGAATTCCTGGAACGCTCCAATCAACAAAACCAAAAAGAGTTAATAGTCCCAAAGGATCTGGCGCAGAGAGATCATGGATCCAGCCAATAAAAGGCGCATGTCTCATTTCAATTGTTACAAACAAAACTTTATACAAAGCAAAGAAAACAGGTATTTGTAATAAAATAGGAAGACAACCTGCGATCGGATTTGCTTTTTCTCGTTTATATAAAGCCATCATTTCTTTTTGCATTCCAGCTCGATCATCACCGTACTGTTCTTTTAATCTTTGCAGTTCAGGACCTAATTTTTTCATTTTGGCCATGGACTTGAATGATGCTTGAGCCAAGGGGAAGAAGCATATTCTCATTAAGAGTGTAAAAATAATAATGGCCCAACCAAAATTGCCAACGTAACCAAAAATAAATTCTAAAACATGGAAAATAGGTTTGGTTAAAAAGTAGAACCAGCCAAAATCAACCGAGCGATCAAATTCTTGGACGCCATACTCATCCATATACTGTTCAATAACACTAACGATCTTTGGACCAGCAAAAAGCTTGAGATTATGAGAAATATTATCTCCATTCCCCACAACAATTTTGGCTCCTACTAAATCTGTTTGAAAGTTATCAATATTTTCAACAAAACTATAGCTATAGGTTTGCTGAATAGGTTCATTTTGATTTGGGATGATAGCTGTCTGCCAGTACTTATCGGTCATGCCTATCCATCCACCAACAGAATTTAATTTGATTTTTTGTTTTTCTTTTAAGTCATCATAATCATATTCCTCTAACACCCCATCGGTAACAGATAAGGGCCCTTCATGAAGAATAAAAAAGTTTTGCATTTCAGGGAGGCCTTGTCTTTTCGATAGACCAAAAGGATATAAATCAAAGGATTTATCAGAGTTATTAATGACTCTTTGATCAACACTAAATAGATAATGTTCATCCAGAGTTATAATTTTTTCAAACGTGATGTTTTGTGAATTGGTCCAAGTTATTTTGACCGGATCGTTAATTCCAATAGAGGATTTATCTGCAGTCCATTTAGACTTACTACCAGGTAATTCTATGGAGCTATCTGGACTCACCCAACCGGTATCAAGATAGTAGGCATCTTCTGATCCCAGGGGATTTAAAAAACCAATAAAATCTGAAGTAGGATCAAGAGTTTCTCTGTACTCTTCTAAGACTAGATCATCGATAAAGCCTCCCTCTAAATTAATAGAGCCTTTTATTTTAGAATTATCAAAAGTAACTCTAACTGTTTCTTCTAGCACTTGATCTCGATCAAGTAAAATAGCCGAAGTGGTACCTTGAATATCTAGACTAACAGATTCCTGTGCATTGTTCTCTTCTGTTACGGGAGCTCTTTCCGGTTGAGGTACTAAGAGCTGAAATCCAAATATAATTGCCATCGAAATAATGATAGCTAGAAATAAATTTTTTTGATTTTCCATTTTATTTTTTAATAGGGTCGTATCCGGAAGAACCTAACGGATTACATCTTAGTATACGATATGCTCCTTTGGTAATCCCCTTAAAAACACCATATGTTTTAATAGCCTCAATTGTGTATTCGGAACAAGTCGGTAGGTGTCGACAAGTGTTCGGCAACATTGGAGAGATTGCTAATTGGTAAAACTTTATGGGAAGTATAAAAAGAGTTTTCCATAGATTGAGAAGGTGTTTAATCATTTGATAAAAATTTTTCAATATCCTGTTTTAAATCAATAAAAGGTACTTTCAAGATTGTTTTTTTTAATATTAACACAAATTTCACTTGATTGAGGGAGTTTATTAAAGCAGATGTACGAATTGCCTCACGAGTTCGGCGTTTGGCACGATTTCTTTCTACCGCATTCCCCAGTCTTTTACTGGCTACAATACCTAACACGAATTTTTCAGTCGTAGAGTCTTTTAAAAGAAAACCATTAAAATTTGGGCTTTTATAAAAAGTTCCTTTATTTCGAATTTGAGAGAATTCTGAGGATTTTTTTAGAGTGGGAAGTCTCAAGTACTAAGCAGATAATTTTGCTCGGCCTCTAGCTCTTCTAGCATTAATAACTTTACGACCACCGACAGTAGCCATTCTGGAACGGAATCCGTGTCTTCTTTTTCTTACGAGTTGACTTGGTTGATATGTTCTTTTCATTATTATGTGCCTTTAAAAAAGTGTTCATACATTTAACAATTATTGATATGAAGTCAATAAATAAAATACCAATATGTTGATAATCAAAGATATTTACAACCTTCACACTTATTTAAAAGCCTATAGGGATAAAGGGTACTCCATCGGATATGTTCCTACAATGGGAGCTCTTCATGAGGGTCACGGATCTCTTATAGAAAAATCCCGTAATGATAATCAAAAAACAATCATATCTATTTTTATTAATGAAAAGCAATTTAATGATGCTCAAGATTTTGAAGCGTATCCAAGAAACAAAGGAGATGATTATAATTTTTGTGAGAAACACAATGTTGATATAATTTTTGAACCAAGCGCCGAAGAAATTTACCCGAAAGAATATAAATCTATTCAAAATTCTCATTTTAAAAATATTTTATGTGATCAATATCGACCTGGTCATTTTGATGGGGTTGTTACTGTTCTCAATCGATTATTCAGTATTATTGAAAGTGACAAAGTTTACTTTGGTGAAAAAGATTTTCAGCAACTAAAAATTGTTGAAAATTTAATTAAAGAAAATTTTCCAAATTTAAAGTTAGTTCCTGTTTCTACTGTCCGGTCAGATGAAGGGATCGCCTTATCATCTCGCAATAGCAAGCTCAGCAAGAAGCAAATGACAGACTTTATCTCATTTCAAAAAGAGGTTATTCAATTTATTGCTCATTTAGATAAAAAAGCAGATTTAATCGAAGCTAATAAAAAAGCTGATGAATTTATAAAATCTTATGAAAAATTTGATTATTTTGAATTTAGGAATGCGTCTAATTTAAGTTTAGAAGGCAGTTTAGTTGAGGCTAGGTTGTTCTACGCAATTTATAAAAGCGGTGTTCGATTAATTGATAATCTAGAACTTTAGAATGGCGGTTCTGCAAGGATTCGAACCCTGAATTCTTGATCCGTAGTCAAGTGTGATATCCGTTTCACCACAGAACCGTGGTTGATTTATATCCTTTTTAGACAAATAATAAACTCCTATGAGAAATATTTTATATTTAATTTTTACTTTGTTTCTTTTAAGAGGTTTTTTTCAATTGTACGATGGTAATTCATGGACGCTATCTTTTGGGTCAATGATCTTCAGCATTCTGGGATTATTCTTCTTATATAATAAGTATGAAATGAAATATGTAAGTTTTTCTCTAATTCCCTTGTTATTGGTATTTATGATTAGTCACTAATAATTTTTAAAAAATTTTGATAAAGCATTTTGCATTGATCTTGCATTATTGAAATTTCAGCATTTACAGCATTTTTCATTTCTGGAAGAGCATCAGATCCAAGAGACTGTTCTAAAGCATTTTTATACTCTGGAACTGCTGCCCAATCATCAACGGTACTATTACGTATCTCAACATGAAATTGAATTCCGTAAGCAAATTTTTTATAACCAAATATTTGATATTTAGTTGTGGGCGATGAGCCTAAAACAGATACGTCCTTATTATTTTCTAATCCAGCTACTTCATATGAGTGCCATTGCAAAGCTTTAAAAGATTGAGGTAAAAAATTAAAAAGAGGGTCTGTTTTGATATCTTCTTGAGAGTGAATATCTAACACTCCAATTTCTGAAGGACTTGATTTTACTACTTGCCCTCCGAGTACTTCACCTAATAATTGACAACCTAAGCAAAATCCTAAAAAAGGCTTTTCTAAATTTAAAACATATTCACCTATCGCTTTTTTTTCAGGAATGAGCCAAGGATATTCTTGTTCCATATGGGTATCCATTGGCCCGCCCATGCAAAGCATGGCATCAAATTCATTTAAGTTTGAAGGAATAGCATCTCCTTCATCAAGTTGAATTGTCGTCAGAGAGTGACCATCCTCTAGTAGAAAATCTTTAAAAGTTCCAGGATCTTCTATTGCTATATGTTGAAGAGATAAAAATTTCAAAGTTTAACTAAAAAAAATAATTAAAACCAATTATTCCTAATACTAAGGACATGAGAAAAAGGTTGATGCCTATAATGAACCTTCCTCCCATTCCCACTTTATGGAGTTTTGGAATTTTCATTAACTAGGTTTATTCTTTGTCGCCACCGGTAACTG
>VMBT01000471.1_pt1 | contig 25933 bp, 29 predicted proteins | sample 4404301 | NCBI WGS metagenome assembly VMBT01 (sample SAMN12238535, study PRJNA552566) | marine metagenome | isolation source: Coastal seawater | place: USA: coastal Georgia, Sapelo Island | collected 2008-08/2009-08
CGATCACCCTTGATATCGCAATGGGTGGTTCAACCAATACCATCCTGCACTTGTTGGCGATTGCTCAAGAAGCCGAAATTGATTTCACTTTGGCGGATATTGATCGAATGTCTCGCGTTGTACCGCAGCTGTGTAAGGTTGCACCGAATACACCGAAGTACCACATTGAGGATGTGCATCGTGCCGGTGGCATCATGGCAATCTTGGGCGAGCTAGATCGTGCGGGTAAATTACATACGGATGTGCCGCATGTGGGTGGCGAGAGCATGGCCGCTGTTTTAGATCAGTGGGATATCATGCGTTCACCCTCAGATGAAGTGAAGAAGTTCTACATGGCTGGCCCTGCGGGCATTCCAACGCAAGTTGCCTTTAGCCAAGACACCCGTTGGCCATCGCTTGATGATGACCGAAAGGAAGGTTGTGTTCGCTCACTTGAGAATGCGTATTCGCAAGAGGGTGGTCTAGCCGTTCTATTCGGTAATTTGGCTGAAGATGGCTGTGTGGTGAAAACTGCCGGTGTGGATGAATCTATTTTGGTCTTCGAAGGTCCAGCGCATGTCACCGAGTCGCAAGATGAAGCGGTAGATCACATCCTGAATGATCAAGTTAAAGCCGGTGATGTTGTCATCGTGCGTTACGAGGGCCCTAAAGGTGGTCCGGGTATGCAGGAGATGTTGTATCCAACCTCTTACATCAAGTCGAAAGGCCTCGGTAAAGCGTGTGCGCTTTTGACGGACGGCCGTTTCTCAGGTGGTACCTCAGGCTTATCGATTGGTCATGCTTCACCAGAGGCTGCCGGTGGCGGCAACATCGGTTTGGTGCGTGATGGCGATATGATCCGTATTGACATTCCTAATCGCTCTATTGATGTGTTGGTCGATGAGACTGAGTTGGCAGCGCGTCGCGCAGAACAAGACAAGAAAGGTTGGAAGCCAGCTAAAGATCGTCCGCGTGCAGTGTCAGCTGCGTTAAAGGCGTATGCATTATTGGCAACCGCTGCAGACAAAGGCGCGGTTCGCGACCTTTCTCAACTCGAAAAATAAGGAACACGCATGAGACTTTGCGATCGCGACATCATCAAATCACTCGATGAGGGTCATATTTCGATCACCCCACGTCCTGATAACACAAAGATCAGTGGCGTCAGTGTCGACCTTCGCTTAGGTCATCAGTTCCGTGTTTTTAGCTCACATACTATTCCCTATATCGATTTATCTGGCACTAAAGAGTCAGTGAATAAAGCGGTTGAGAAGGTGATGGGTGATGAGATTTATGTCTCAGGTGAAGAGACTTTTGTGTTGCACCCGGGTGAGCTGGCATTAGGCATCACCTTGGAGTCAATTTCTTTGCCAGATGATTTGGTGGGTTGGCTTGATGGCCGATCCAGCTTGGCAAGATTGGGTTTGATGGTTCACGTTACCGCCCATCGAATTGATCCAGGCTGGGAAGGTAATATCGTCTTGGAGTTCTTTAACTCGGGTAAGTTGCCTCTCGCTTTACGTCCAGGTATGGGAATCGGTGCAATGAGTTTCGAAACCATGTCTGGCCCTGCAGAACGCCCTTATACCAAGCGTGAAGATGCGAAATACCGACATCAATCAGGTCCGTTGGCATCGCGTATCAGTGATGACGAGAAAGGCGATTAATTAAATCCGCGTAACTCATCAGAAGGCGGGTTAACTCGCACGCTTTCGATGCGATGACTTTCACCTAAATTCATCACAATGCGCGCTCTGTTCGGTAGCGTTTTGAGCATATGTCGTGTGGTACGTTCATAGAGTGCAATAAAACGAATCACTGCTTCAGGTGACATGGCACCGGAACCACCGGCATTATCTTTCGTCGCTTCACGCAGCTTTTGCTCTTGTAGCTCGCGATTACGATAGATTGTTTCCATGCCGCCAACTTGGATAACAATTAACTCATCGAGTAAATCAAATAGCTCTGCATAATCTGTCGCCAGATGATGATTGAGTGTTTGGCGCCAAACGCCATCAGAGTCTTCTTCGCGTTCCCGATCATTAATAGCGTGCTTAAGTTCATCATCCGTCTGTGGCTCGGCAGCAACGAACCAACCTTCAAATAAGACGACATCAACCGGTGCTAGGGTGGTTGTCCATTTAGATTCCTGTACACGATCACCTTCGCCGTTAAAAAGTGATTTATCAAAACGCGGGATCGAGCATGCGCCACTGCTTAAGCTTCGCAGTGTTTTGAGTGTATTAATGGCAAGTGTTGTGTCATGTGTACCAGCAACAGAGCGGGTGGCAAATAGGGGATGAATGGACTCAGCCATGGCATGTCGAGCAGCATAGGTTTTGTAAAAGTCGTCAATTGATACGCCAACTGCGTGTAATCCAAATGCTTCTTTAAGCACGATCTGCAGCAGATAGTTAAGTGTTGTTTTGCCAGAGCCTTGACCGCCATTAATCCCAATAATGGGGGCGTGCGAGTGTTGATCAAAAACCTCAATTCGTCGCTGTGCGATATGCAGCGCAAGTGGGATATACAAGGTAAAACACTCGGCATGCAGTGGCTTGTTGATTTTTAAATCACGTGCTTTTGCTTCGAGTGAGTTGTAGCACTTAGCAAATAAGTCTAGCCATTGTTCAGCATCAAAAGGGGCGATTAAGCTTGCTGCTGCAATGAGTTCTGGCTGGCTGTAGAGATAGTTCAGCGTATTTTCGCGATGTGCATCTTTATCGCGTAGATACTCACGAAGTACCTCAGCTAATTGTTCGAGTTGATCAGCAGAGGCGGTAAGTTGTTCCATAATTAATTAGCGAGTGGCCACTGAATAGGGCTTGAGAGTGTTTGTTGATCAAATAGCACCTGGTTGTTATCTAGCTGTAAGCGCCTATCGGCAAACCAACCAATCACGGCAGGAAATATGCCATGTTCAACGGTAAGCACACGCTTCGCTAATGTCTCTGCAGTATCGTTTGCTTCAACTAGGACTTTTGCTTGAGCAATCACGGGGCCACCATCAAGCTCTTCGGTCACAAAATGCACACTGGCACCAGCTTCACTGTCACCGGCATCGATAGCGCGTTGATGTGTATTCAACCCTTGATACTTGGGTAGAAGAGAAGGGTGGATATTGATTAATCGCCCTTTGAAATGTGTGACGAACCCTTCAGTCAGAATGCGCATAAAACCTGCGAGCACGACAAGGTCGGGTTTGCATTGATCAATCACCTCAATCAATGCGGCATCAAAGGTATCCCTATCCGCATATTGGGTATGATCGATAACGTCTGTGGTAATACCTGCAGCTTCGGCACGCGCCAAGCCTTTTACATCCGCTTTGTTACTGATTACGCGACAGATTGACGCGTTAATGCGCTTATCAGCACATTGATCAATAATCGCTTGAAGGTTGCTACCGCTACCTGAGATCAATACGACCAGTGAGGCGGTGTGGCCCATCGATTAAACGTATTCGACGAAGGCTTCGTCTTTATCCGATGCTTCAATGCGTCCCAGTTCGAACACGGTCTCGCCTTGTTCTTCGAGGATGCGTTTAGTTTCTGCAACATCATCTGGCGATACGCAAGCCACCATGCCAACACCGCAGTTGAAGGTGCGTAGCATTTCACTCTCAGCAATGTTGCCGCGAGACTGGAGCCATTCAAAGACCGGAGGTAATGCCCACGCGTTACGTTCGATAACGGCCTTACTCTTTGCTGGAAGTACACGAGGTAGGTTTTCGGTTAAGCCACCACCGGTGATGTGAGCCAGTGCGTGAACGCGCACGTGCTTAAGTAGCTCAAGCAATGGCTTCACATAGAGATGAGTAGGTTCAAGCAGTGCTTCACCGAGTGTTCTGCCATCAAACGGTGTGTCTAATGATTCACCGCTCACTTCAATCACCTTGCGCACCAAAGAATAGCCATTGGAGTGTGGTCCTGATGATGCGAGACCTAATAATACGTCGCCCACTTTGACTTCATCTGGGTTCAAGATCTGATCTTTTTCGACAATGCCGACGGCAAAGCCTGCGAGGTCATAATCTTCTGCGTCATACATGCCAGGCATCTCAGCGGTTTCGCCGCCGGTTAATGCGCAGCCTGAGCGTGAGCAACCTTCGGCAATGCCGGTAACGACATCGGTAGCGGTATCAACATCTAAGTGACCGGTTGCATAGTAGTCCAAGAAGAACAATGGCTCTGCGCCAGTCACGATGATGTCGTTCACACACATGGCAACCAAATCAATGCCGATGGTGTCGTGCTTCTTCATCTGCAGCGCAAGCTTAAGTTTGGTACCAACACCATCGGTGCCAGAGACCAAGACAGGTTTTTTGTAACCCTCAGGTAATTCAAACAACGCACCAAAGCCACCAAGGCCAGAAAGAACGCCAGGGCGGAAAGTGTTTTTGACGACCGGCTTAATACGTTCGACTAAGGCTTCACCTGCGTCGATATCGACACCGGCAGCGGCATAACTCAGACCAGTTTTTGGGGTAGAGGGTGAATCGCTCAAGGCGGGCTCCAGAGAAGGGTTTAGCTAGGCTGTGAATTTTACCTTTTTAGGCATCATTTCGCATGCGTCGTTTTGCCCTCGGTTGAGGGCGAGCTGTTACACTCTATCCTATGAAATGGCTTCGACTTTGTGCATTGATTATTTGTGTTTTGCTGGCCCCAATGGCGCTAGCAGTGGATGTCGCTGAGCTCTACAAAGCGGAAATCCAGGTGCCGGATGATGGCGACCAAGCTCGGGCGAAAGCGCTGGCCAGTGCCCTAAAAAAGGTTTTGATCCAGGTTTCTGGTAATCAAAAAATAGTTGAACGCGATGAGGCGTTAGTGATTTTGCCGCAGGCGGCTGATCTCTTGCAGCAGTACAGCTACCGTCACGAAGAGGTAGCGGCAGAAGATTTGATCGACGAGCAGGCGGGTAAACGCTTTTTTCTACAAACCGTGTTTGATCGAGAAGCGACAGAACGCTTGATGCGCAGTCATGGCTTGCCGGTTTGGACGGGAATTCGTCCGCAGGTTCTGCTTTGGACCACGCTTGAAAATAACGGCGCGCGTCAGCTGGTGAATCTTCAAGAATCAGTGGAGATCAGCGCAGAGCTCGAAGCGCTCGCACAGCGTCGTTCGATGCCGTTGCAGATTCCTTTGATGGATCTCACCGATCAATCGACCCTCACTGCGGCGGATCTGTGGTCGGATTATCGTCCTGCGATTGATAAAGCCTCTGAGCGATACCCGCATGATGTGATCACGACATTAAAACTATCACCCACTGTGCAAGCAGAATGGCTGGCGCGTTGGAATGTTTATCGCGGTGATCAGTTGATTCAATTTGAAACCCAAGCACCTGCTGCGCAAGCAGCTTTGATGGATGGTTTGAATGAGCTGCAAGATCGGTTATCGGATTTAGCTGCGCAAGAGGTGGTCAGCGATGAGCCGATTAAAGTGTCGATGTGGATCGATCCGGTCGACTCGGTGCAGCTTTATTCAAAGGTGATGTCGCGATTGCGCAATGACCCAACGCTGACGGATCTGCAATTACACGTGCTCGATGGCACGGGTATGCAGGTGAGTGTGAAGGTGCGCGGTGGTCGTCAAGAGCTGGAAAAGTTGCTAACGCGTCAGGCTGAATTTGGCGTAACCCCCATGACTGCAGTGCAAGCTCAGCAAGGGGTGGATCTAGTCTTGCAACCTGAATTAATTACTAAGGGTATTGCTGCTCAGTAATGCATCATCTGCCTAATATCATCAGCTTTTTGCGTATTTTATTAGTGGCTCCGATTGTCTGGGCGCTACTTAACCATCGCTATGACCTAGCCGTCGTGTTGTTTGTTATTGCCGGTATATCTGATGGCGTTGATGGCTATCTCGCGAAGCGTTTTGGCTGGGAGTCACGCTTTGGCGGTGTGCTAGATGCCATCGCTGATAAATTGCTATTGGTGAGCACCTTTGTTGTGTTGTGGCTCTTGGCGGTGTTTCCACTCTGGTTGGTAGCTTTGATTATTTTGCGTGATCTTTTAATTGTGGGTGGTGGAGTGATCTACAACCTCAAGATCGAGAAGTTCAACGCCGAGCCAAGCTTAATGAGTAAGTTAAACACTGTATTGCAGATTATTTTAGCTACCGTAGGTGTGTTGAGTTTAGGACTACTTAAAATTTCTCCAGTGGTTATTGATCTCTTAAGCTGGGCAGTAGCAATTACCGTTGTCTTGAGTGGATTTGGGTATGCCAATACATGGGGGCGACGTGTGGTGAAAAGGGACAAGCATGTTTAACAAACAACTAATGACCTGGCTTTGGGTGCTAGCAATAGGTGCTGGCTTGTACGTGTTATCACCCATCTTGATGCCGTTTGCTGTGGCACTATTACTGGCCTATCTTGGTGATCCTCTTGTGGATCGTTTAGAGGCGATCAAATTGCCGCGTACCTTGGCAGTGGTCATTGTCTTTGTGGTGATTGTCGGTTTATTGGTTGCCGCTGTGATGGGTGTAGGCCCTCAGCTTGAGTTGCAAATTAAGCAATTGCTTGCGGTGTTGCCTGAGTATGCAGAACGGATGAAGTTGCTGATTGAAGAGTATCTTGGCCAATCTATGTCGCTAGAGTCACTACAAGAAGATTCATTCAAGGACTCATTGGCAGCACACTGGCAAACAGCGGGCGGTGTTTTCGGTGTTATCTGGCAATCGATCTCTAGCTCGACCCTGTGGTTTATCGCATTGCTAACCAATCTGTTGTTAATCCCGGTGCTAACGTTTTATTTGTTGCGTGACTGGGATCGTTTAGTGGAGCAAGTGCACGCTTTGTTACCACGTGATTCGGAAAAAACCATCAGCCGATTGGCAAAAGAATCCGATGAGGTTTTGGGTGCCTTCTTGCGTGGTCAGTTAGTGGTGATGTTTGCACTGGGTGTGATCTATACCACCGGTCTTTGGATGTTGGATATTAAGTTCGCCCTATTGATTGGCATGTTGGCTGGCGTAGTGAGCTTTGTGCCATACCTTGGTTTGATCGTAGGCATTACAGTCGCATCACTGGCTGCTTGGCTTCAGTTTCAACAAATTGACGTGCTGCCTGCGGTGATGGCAGTGTTTATTATCGGTCAGCTTATTGAAGGTTTGGTTTTAACGCCGCGTTTAGTGGGCGAGCGTATCGGTTTACATCCAGTCGCTGTGATCTTTGCGGTGATGGCCGGTGGTCAGCTCTATGGTTTCTTTGGTGTGCTTGTCGCGCTACCCGTCGCTGCGGTTGCTGTGGTGTTGATGCGTCATGCTTTGTCGGTTTATCAGCAAAGCAAGGCTTATACAGGGGCTAAAGACTGAGTCTTGGTTTCACAAACGGAATGGTGAGTTGGCGTTGTTCTGCCAATGAGTCATGGTCAAGCTGATCAAGCAATTTCACGAGTGCATGTAGATCGCGTGAAAAATGCGTGATGATGTAATTGCCAACATCTTCACTGAGTGTGAGTCCACGCTCTTGCGCTTTTTTAGTGAGAACAATTAGACGCTGCTGATCATTTAGTGGCTTTAAATCGACATTCACCCCCCAACTTAAACGCGAACGCAGATCCGGAAGTTTGATTTGGGTATTCTTTGCCGCATCTTTAGCGCTGACTAAAAGCTTTGCTTTGCGATCTTTCATACGGTTGTAGAGGTGGAAGAGGGCTTCTTCCCAGGCAGCGTTGCCTGCGATGGCATCGATATCATCAATGGCAATAAAGTCTAATTGCTCCATGCCCTCAAGCATTTGAGGATCAAGCTCATGGTGTTGAGCTAAAGGAAGATAGGCTGCACGAAGACCTTGAGCTTCTGCCTCGCGCGTTTGGGCGAGTAAGAGATGTGTCTTCCCGCTCGCTTGATCGCCACTGACAAATAACTGCCATTCACCACTGCCATCGCGCTGCGCAGATAACATAGCCGCTAAGCTTGGGTTGGCATCAAACAGATAACTACCCAGTTGCGTTGATTTGCCCAGGCTTAAACCGAGCGGTAGTTGATCAGCCATTGTTTTGGCGATTGTCCGCGCGCCAACGAATGAAGAAGCTTGCGGTGAATAGATAGGTGACCGCAAGAAGGGTTTCGAGCATGCCCCAAACCCAGAGATGCGACTCGGACCACCAGCCCATACCGCCATGCACGATATAGAGAAGGCTGATCAAGGTGCCCCATACAATCGCTTTATCGCGACCATGCAAAATGCCGCGCAATGGAAAGAGCAATGGCAACACCATCACGACCAACATGAAGGACACTTGGTTTGGTTTGAATTCACCTAAGCTAATGGCCCATGCCATACCAAATGCAATCATACCTAGGTAACTGCAAAGTGATAGCCAGCGTGTCAAAGTGACTTTCAACTTAACCTCTAAGCTTGTTGGCTAGCTCGCCAATTTGTTTGCCCAGCGCTTGTGCGATCGATTGTTCGTTCGCCGTGAGCGTTACGCTGTTGTCAGCACCAGAGACATGGCTAGGTCCGTAAGGCGTGCCGCCTGTGGTAGTTTCTAGCAATGCGGGCTCGTTATAAGGCACGCCAGTGATCACCATGCCGTGATGAAGTAATGGCAACATCATCGAGGTAAGGGTGGTTTCTTGGCCGCCATGCATACTGGCCGATGCAGTGAAAACACCTGCCGGTTTGCCAATCAGGGCACCGCTCATCCACAGACCAGAGGTCTGATCGATAAAATATTTAAGTGGTGATGCCATATTGCCAAAGTAGGTTGCACTGCCCAGTGCCAGACCATCGCAGGTTTCGAGCTCTTCTAAAGTCACATAAGGCGAGCCATCAGTCGGTACGCCCGGTTCGGTTGCTTCACACTTAGGCGAGACTTCAGGAACGGTACGTAGCATCGCTTCATTACCGGTCGACTCAATGCCGCGCGCGACATATTTTGCCATGTTGGCAGTGCCGCCGTGGCGGCTGTAATACAACACAAGAATATGACTCATTAGAGAATCTCCAAGACTTGCTCAGGTGGACGACCAATGGCTGCTTTGCCGTTGGTGATAACGATAGGGCGTTCTATGAGTTTCGGTGTCGCAACCATGATGTCGATCAAGGCGTCATCAGAGAGCGATTCATCATCGGCGCCAGTCTCGGTGTATTCCGCTTCACCCTTTCGCATCAGCTGACGTGGCGAAAGACCTAACATGCCAAGGACGTCTTTCAATTCAGACTTGGTCGGAGGTGTTTTGAGGTATTCAACAACATCAGCGTTAACGCCTTGCTCTTCTAACAGCGCAAGCGTTTGGCGTGACTTGCTGCAGCGCGGGTTGTGAAAAATTTTAACCGACATAGATTTCTCCCTATTACAGCGCTGAGTTTACCAAAGCCTGCCCTATGACGGCGGGGTGCAATTCATTCATCGTGGCAGGGTCATTTTCAGGTCGTAATGGCTAGTACTGAGCAGCGCTCATCACTATATTCATCGCATTCCTTAGAGAGGTTACGAAATGATTCGAGCATTACTGCTTTTTTGTTTAATGATCACGCCGGTGATGGCCGAGACGAAGGCGAGCTGGGTGGACTTGGATGGTAAAACGCACAAGTTGTCTGATTACCAAGGTCGCTGGGTGTTGGTGAATTACTGGGCTACCTGGTGTCCGCCCTGTATGGAAGAGTTGCCAGAGCTAGAGATTCTGCATTCGCAGCACAGCGATAAGATTGTGGTGCTCGGAGTGAATTTTGAGGATTCTACCCCAGAGCGCTTGCGCAAATTTACCGATGACCTGTTTCTTTCCTATCCGATTCTGCCGGTCGGTTTAAATCCGATGCCGCATGAGCTGGTGGGCGAAATTCCTGGATTGCCTTCGAGCTTTTTGGTGAATCCAAAAGGCGAGGTTGAGGTACGTCATGTTGGCTCGCTGACAGCGGACATGGTGCTTGACTTCATTGCCGCTCAGGCTCAATGATTAACGCATCGAAATAATGTATCGCGATGGAGCGATTGGATGAAATTTTTCAGCCGTTTTTTAGTAACTCTTTTACTTATTAGTAGTAATGCTGTTTTAGCCGCAGATCTACCGCGTGACCCACACAAGTTTTTCTTTGATGAAAGCTTTTGGGATATGAAAGAAGAGCTAGAAATTGCCAAACAAAAGGGCAAAAAAGGCATCATGATAATGTTCACGATGACGGAGTGTCCTTTCTGTCATCGTATGAAAACGATGGTGCTTAATCAGCCTGAAGTGCAGGATTACTACAAAAAGAACTTCCAACTATTCGAAGTCGATATCGAAGGCGATGTTGAGTTAGTTAACTTTAAAGGTGAAAGCACAACCATGAAGGACTTTGCTTTCAAAGAATATCGTGTCCGAGCAACACCGGTTTTTGCGTTCTTTGATTTGGAAGGTAATTACATTCCTCGTTCGCGTTTTACCGGTGCAACCAAAAACAAAGAAGAATTTAATTTGCTTGGTAAGTATGTCTTAGATAAAGCGTACGAGAAAGAAGCCTTTGCGCGTTACAAGCGAGCCAACCTCAAGTGAAGTTAGTGCGTTCTCTTCTTGCTGCGAGTCTTTTAACCTGCTCGTTTTCTTATGCGGCCGAGTTAGAGCCTTTACCAGAGCCGTTGTCACTAGAGGCGGCACTGACGCTTTCAGCTCTCACGCCTGCGCAACAAGCACAGATGGCCAATGAATCATTGGCGCAAGCACAGCTATCCGGTATTGAAGCATCAGATGATGCGACGATCGATTTTCGTGCGCGTGCGCGCTGGATCGACCCTTCTTATAAGTCTACAGACCCATCACACAATGACAGCAGTGCCAGTATCACAGTGCGCAAAGAGTTGTATGACTTCGGTCAATCTGAGACTGAGCTGGCTTCTTCGCAACAATCTGCAGAAGCTCAAGCGTTTGAAACACAGCGTCAAAAGCAGCTTGCGCAGTTAGCAGTGATGCGTGCTTTTTATGATGTGGTTTTATCTGACTTGGCATTTGCGCGTGATAATGAGTGGATGGCCATTGCTTATATTCAAGCGGATCGTGCCAAGCAGCGGAACGAAATGGGTCAAGTAAATGATGTGGATATGCTCGCTTTAGAAGCTATCTCACAAGAGGTCCGCCGCCGTCGTTTTGAAAGCGAATCTCGCCAACGTTTGTCACGTGCGCAGCTCGCGATTGCTATGGGGCGTCCAGGTGACCTTGTATCGACTGTTGCTCGCCCTTCGGTTGAATTGCCTAAAGAAGACCCAGAGGATTTTGATGCCTACTGGAATGATGTGCTCAAAAATAACCTGCAGTTAAAGCGATTACGCCAGCAGCGTGATGCCGCAAAGTTGGCCGTGAAAGCTGCGAAACAAAGTGATGGTCCACGAGTAGTGGGCGAGCTGGACTCGTTAGTGATGAACCGCACGACAGGTTCAACCCATCCGTTTGCTGCAGGTCTGCTTTTTGAGGTGCCATTGTCACGCGGTGGTCGTACTGATGCTGCAGTTGCTTCTGCAGAAGCAAAAGTGACCTCAGCTGAAGCGGCATTACGTTTAAAAGAGTATGAGTTGCGTGAGCAAGCGCTCAAGCTCTGGTTGGCCCGTAGTGACTTGCGTGCTCAGCTACAAGAACAAAAAGCCAAGGAAACCTATCGCGATGTGTATCTTGATCGCAGTCGCGCCTTGTACGAATTGGAATTAAAAGCGGATCTCGGTGATGCGATGACAAAAACCTCTGAGGTTCGTTTAGATATTGCACGTGTCTTGTTCGATTGGGCAATGAACGAAGCCAAAATTAAAGCCATGGTTGGTCGTCTGGGGGAGGCCCAATGATGAAATCACTTTCAGTCGGTGCTGCATTAGCACTCGCAACATCATCTTTGATGGCAGCTGATCTTGAAGGTCGTCTCGCCTATGAACAGTCAGCGGATCTTGCTTTCGGTAGTGCCGGTATTGTGTCTGAGGTAATGGTAAAGCTCGGCGACAAGGTTAAAAAAGGCGACACCTTGGTTAAGTTAGATGATCGTGCTTATCGCGCTGCCGCTAAAGCAGCTACGCTAAATCTCGATGCAGCATCATTGAACTATGACGAGGCAAAGCGTGAATATGATCGAGCAAAAGAAATGTACGACCGCACAGCTCTTTCTGAGCATGAGCGCGTGATTGCCGAGATTGCAGTACGCCGCGCTGATGTGGAATATGCTCAGGTTCAAGCGGCTAGCACTGAAGCGCAAATGGCGCTTGAGCAAGCGATGATTAAAGCACCGTTTGATGGCATTGTTTCGTGGGTTGAGACAGGTGTTGGCGAGTACGTAAACAATGCACTGGCAGTGAATGCTCAGGTTGGCGTTGTCAATACCGGCTCAATGATCGTATTAGCGAATATTACAGCTGATGATACGGCTAAGATTGGTCAGTCAGTTTCAGTCACTGCTGGTGGTAAAAGCTTATCGGTTGAGTCAGTCAGCGTTTCAGTTGAAGCTGATCAAGCGGGCACATACCCGATAGTTGTGCGTGTGAAAGCGGCTGAGGGTTTGCGCGCAGGGCAAGCAGCAATAATCTCTTACTGATTTTCGAATAACTCAGCGATTGCGTTTGGGTTCTCAAAGGTTGCTCTCACTACTTGAGTCTCTATCTCGCCGTTTGGCAGCAAAGCGAGCAATCGAAAGCCGGGTGGTACTTCATCAACATCAAAGCGTGTCGCTTTCGGGGTGAACTGCATGCAAGTGGATGGCGTTGCTAATAAACGTACCCCTTCATAACTGGCATCAAACTCTTGATGCACATGTCCCCAGACAACCGCTTTCACCTTATCTGATTGTCGCGCAAGCTCCATTAGGTGCTCACCGTTATCAATGGTCATGCGATCAAGCCATGCACTTTTCGTAGAGATCGGGTTGTGATGCAGGGCAATCAAGACGTGCTTTTCGGTGGCTTCAATAGCAGTGTGAATCAGATCAAATTGATCATCACTAATGTGTCCACCAGATTGTCGTGGAATGGTTGAGTCAATCAGTACCAATCGCCAATGCGGTAAATCGACGATCTTTGGTGTGCTACAGAAATCACTCCGAAAGCCTGCTTGCATCGCGTCGTTTTCATCATGATTACCGGGTAGTCCGAAGGTCGGTATGCCGAGTCCGTCAAAATGCCCTGCGAGGACCTGATACATCTCAGCAACACCCTCATGCACAAGATCGCCGGTGGCCAAGCAAGCATCCGCTTTCCAGTCCATGCGTTTGAACAGGGCGAGCGTATCGATAAAGCTCGCGTCCATGTCCACGGGCACAAAATAATCCTCTGGGATCGCGCCAAAGTGCGTGTCAGTCATATGTAACAAGCAGGAAGATCCAGCAGGCAATTGATCAGGCTGCAATGTGCTATTGATCTGTGGCGTCTTGTCGAGGAATTTTAAAACTATCGCAGTCTTGTCAGACATCTTTGGCATTGTGATAACGTTAGAACAGTGGAGCAGCTTATCGCCTCTACCAAGTTTCGCAAGCGAGATTAGCGATGACCTTAAGTGAGTTGAGATACATAGTGGCAGTAGCAAGAGAGCGTCATTTTGGACGCGCTGCTGATGCGTGCTTTGTCAGTCAGCCCACGTTGAGTGTTGCAGTAAAGAAGCTTGAAGATGAATTAGGCGTATCGTTATTCGAACGTCGTAAAGGTGATGTTAGCGTCACTGCGATTGGCGAGCAGATTGTGACTCAAGCGCAACAAATCCTTGAAGAAGTCGGCAATATTAAAATCATCTCTGAACAGGGGCGTGATCAGTTATCAATGCCGTTACGCCTCGGGGCTATTTACACCATCGGTCCGTATCTTTTGCCTGACCTGATTCCAGAGCTGACTGAGATCGCACCCAACATGCCATTGGTGATTGAAGAAAACTACACTTCGGTACTGACTGAAAAGCTCAAACAAGGTGATCTCGATGCAATTGTTATCGCATTGCCGTTTGATGAGCCAGGTATCGAAACTATCCCGCTGTATGAAGAGCCTTTTGTGCTGCTGATTCCAAGCTCACATCCCTTAAATCAAATGGATGAAGTCGAAATGGATGCGATGGCTAAAGAAGATGTCTTGATGCTTGGCAAGGGGCATTGTTTCCGAGATCAAGTGCTCGAAGTCTGTCCAGACTGCGTGCAACGCCGAAGCGATGGAAAAGCAGCGCAATCTCTTGAAGGTAGTTCGCTTGAGACGATTCGCTACATGGTTGCGGGTGGCTTGGGTGTGACGGTTTTACCGTGCTCAGCAGCAGGGGCGGATCGCTTCTCCCAACGTCTTGTCTCAGTCAAACGTTTCGCGGGTCATGCGCCAAGTCGTACTGTCGCGATAGCATGGCGTAAGAGTTTCCCTCGTCCAGATGCCATTGAGACGCTCAAAAAAGCCGTAACTGCCTGTTCTATAAGCTGTGTTGAGATTCTCTGAACAAGCTTAGTTTATGACACAATCATTTCATTCTTATCGATAGTCTCTGTCTATTACAGGCATAGCTACAAATCATTTCACTAGGCCGATACTGGCCCCTATAGTTAATTCGCTAGCGGTCAGCAGGGTGCTGATCAATAACAACTCTGGAGGAAACTATGTCTCTAAAAGGTTCAAAAACTGAACAACACTTAAAAGACGCATTTGCAGGTGAGTCACAAGCTAACCGTCGTTACTTGTACTTCGCAGCAAAAGCAGACGTTGAAGGCTACAACGATGTAGCAGCGGTTTTCCGTTCAACTGCAGAAGGTGAAACCGGTCACGCACACGGTCACCTTGAGTACTTGGAAGAAACCGGCGATCCAGCAACTGGTTTGCCAATGGGTGGCACCGCTGACAACTTGAAAGCGGCAATTGCCGGTGAGACTCACGAGTACACCGACATGTACCCAGGTATGGCGAAAGATGCTCGCGACGAAGGTTTCGACGAGATCGCAGATTGGTTCGAGACACTAGCGAAAGCTGAGCGTTCTCACGCGAACCGTTTCCAGAAAGCTCTGGATAACTTGGACGGCTAATTGTTCGTTCTGGAGAGGTCGTATGGCCTCTCCATCTCCCAAATTTTAGGAAGATGACTATGTCACGCGAAGGTAGTTTAGAAGCACCAACAAGACACAACTTGGATTGGACTAATCCTGAGTTTTACAACGAAGACAAACTCTTCGATGAGCTTGAGCGTGTGTTTGATATTTGCCACGGTTGTCGCCGTTGCGTGAGCTTATGTGAATCTTTCCCAACATTGTTTGACTTGGTAGACGAGTCAGACACCATGGAAGTCGATGGCGTTAAGAAGGCCGATTACTGGAAGGTTGTCGATCAGTGTTACTTGTGTGACCTGTGTTTCCTAACCAAGTGTCCTTACGTGCCACCACATGAGTGGGATCTCGACTTCCCGCATTTGATGCTGCAAGCCAAAGCGGTCAAGTTTAAGAAAGAAGGCGCGAGTTTCCGCGACAAGACACTTTCGAGCACTGACACCTTAGGTAAGTTCGCGGGCATCCCTGTCGTTGCTGGTGTGGTTAACACCATGAACAACAATGGCGCCTTCCGCAGTGTTTTAGAAAGCACCTTTGGTGTGCATAAAAACGCCACCTTGCCAAAGTTCCACAGCAAGCCATTGCGTAAGCGCATTGCCGCTGATGATGGTGCAGGCGCTGAGCCAGCAGGTCCTACTACGGGTAAGGTCGCTCTGTTTGCTACCTGTTATGGCAACAAAAACGATCCTCAATCCGGTGAAGACTTAGTTGCAGTCCTGCGTCACAACAACATTCCTGTCACCTTGGCAGATAAAGAAAAGTGCTGTGGCATGCCAAAGCTTGAGCTCGGTGATCTCGAGTCAGTCGCAGCAGCAAAAGAGGTGAATATTCCGGCATTGGCTAAGTTGGTTGATGAAGGTTGGGACATCATGGCGCCAGTACCCTCTTGCGTATTGATGTTTAAACAAGAATTGCCATTGATGTTCCCGAACGATCCAGATGTGGCAAAGGTTCGCGATGCGATGTACGACCCATTTGAGTACCTGATGCTTCGTCATAAGCACGGCAAGCTCAACACGGACTTCAATGGTGAAGTGGGTGTAGTCGCGTATCACGCAGCCTGTCACCAGCGTGTGCAGCGTATTGGACCTAAGACCCGTGAGTTCTTGGAACTGATTCCAAATACGAAGGTCGACATGATAGAGCGCTGCTCAGGCCACGATGGTACCTATGCGGTGAAAAAGGAGTTCCATGAGAATTCAATGAAGATCGCGCGCCCTGTCGTGAATCGAGTAAAGAAGGCAGAGCCAAACTATTACTCAAGTGACTGTGCGATGGCGGGTCACCAAATTGCTAACGGACTAGGCGATGGCAGTGAGCCAAAACACCCAATCACCTTAGCCCGAATTGCTTACGGTATTTAAGCGAGATAACTGGAGTTAACGATGGAAAAACTAGCAAGAGAAGATTTATACACGTTAGAAAAGTACGCTGAGATGCGACCAGAATATCGCGCTCAGGTGATGGCCCATAAAAAGAATCGTCGCCTTCAAATTGGTCCAAACGTGAACTTGTATTTTGAAGATCGTTTGACCATGCAGTATCAGATTCAAGAGATGCTGCGTATCGAAAAGATTTTTGAGGCCGCAGGTATTCAAGAAGAGATAGATGCCTACAACCCGCTGATTCCAGATGGTCATAACTGGAAGGCAACCTTCATGGTTGAGTTCCCAGACCCAGAAGAGCGCAAAGTGGCACTGGCTAACTTGATTGGTATCGAGCGTCATGTGTGGATTCAGGTAGCTGACTTCGCGCGTGTGACACCCATCTCAGATGAAGATCTAGAGCGTGAAGATGAGACAAAAACCTCATCCGTTCACTTCATGCGTATTGAGCTTACGCCAGAAATGGTGGCAGCTGTTAAAGATGGCGCGTCGATTAGCATGGGTATCGATCACCCTAACTATGACTACGCCATGGAACCAATTCCCCAAAACATCAGAGATTCTCTAGCGGATGATCTGACTGTTTAATTGTCCTAAAGCAGATGGATATTGCCGGCCCTCGGGCCGGCTTTTTTATGTCTTGAAAAAAACTTTGATAACGCAAATATGGAAATTGAGCAGATACTAAATCCAGTTATTTTGTCCTAGGTGGCAGCATGAAAAAGTTATTGTTTTTAGTGAGCGCTTTTTTGTATTCCATAGGTGCTCATTCATATGAGTCATTGCACGAAATACAAACGACTCGAGGTGAATCACTTAAATATCTGTTCCTTGAAGGACAGGGTGATGTGCTCGCGAATGTTATTTTGTTTCCGGGAGGTCATGGGCGAATTAAAGCCTCAGAAGATGGGCCAAAGGGGTTGAATGGAAACTTTTTGATTCGGACCAGAGGCCAAATGGCTGCTCAAGGTTTTAATGTAATTTCTGTGGATGCGCCTTCAGATAAACAACAGTCAGGAAAATTAGGAGGGATGTTCCAATCAGGTTTTCGCCGATCTACTGAGCATGCTTCAGATATTAGGGATTTGATAAAGAAAATTAAGGAAGAAAATAGTCTACCCATATGGCTTGTCGGGACCAGTAGGGGAACTGAATCGGTAACAAATTTTGCTGTTCGTAATAGTGATCAAATACACGGCATTGTTTTGACATCGAGTATTGTTGAATCTAATCCATTGGGGTGGGGGTTGGCTGAATATGATTTGGAAGAAATCACAGTGCCAACTTTATTTGTGCATCATGAGAAAGACGGTTGTGACAAAACACAAGCAAGTGGCATCCCAAGGATTGCAAAAAAACTTTCTAACGCACCATTGGTGGAAGTGAAGATTGTTACTGGCGGTAAAAAAGGAAAGCCTAAAAAGGTGTGTGGTGGAAAATCACACCATGGTTACTTAGGCGTTGAAGACAAAGTTGTTGGGATAATGGCTTCGTTTATAAAGGAACATTAATCCGCAAAATCATCAATCACCACATACCCCAAAGCACGGTACTGATTGATTTGTGCAGGGCCTGACGGCGCGACATCGACATAATCAGGGAAGTCTTCGGCTGTCATGCTGCGCCAACTGGCATGCACACCGCAAACATGTACGTGGATGTTCTTTTCGCCAAGATCTTTCACGGTGTCGTGCAAGCTTTTGTACTTGATTTGATTCTTTTTGGTGAGTGCGAACTGCTCGCTACCATGTGACACCACAACGATATCGAGACCCGCAAATTTAGCGTGTAGCTTGTCGATCGCTTTTAGCAGCATGGGTTTAGTGGCGTACCAGCTATCACCGCCGGCTTCGACGATTTCGAAGACAACCCCTGGGGGTGCTTCGTTGAGCTCGAGTACGTCTTTGAGAGATTCAGCGAATGCTGAAGAGGAGAGCAGGGCTAGTAAAACTAGCCCTGTGAGAAAGGGGTGCTTAGAAGCCGCCGGTGTCGGTGAACAAGCCCACGCGCAAGTCTTGCGCGGTGTAAATTTCACGACCATCCACTTCCATACGTCCATCTGCGATACCTAATACGAGTTTGCGAGCGATTACACGCTTGATATCTAAATAGTAGGTTACTTTTTTCGCAGTGGGGAGTACCTGACCGGTGAATTTAACCTCACCAACTCCAAGGGCACGTCCGTGACCTGGATTACCTAACCAGGCGAGGTAGAAGCCAACACACTGCCACATAGCGTCCAAGCCCAAACAGCCTGGCATCACTGGATCGCCAGGGAAGTGGCAATCGAAGAACCAGAGGTCTGGAGTAATGTCGAGCTCAGCTTTGATCTGACCTTTGCCGTGCAAGCCGCCTTCGTCAGTGATCAAGTTGATGCGATCCATCATCAGCATGTTAGGTACAGGTAGCTGTGCGTTACCTTCACCAAAAAGTTTGCCGTGACCACAATCCAGTAGTTCTTCACGGGTGTAGCTGTTCTGAGTTTGTTTTTCCATGCTGTTACATCACTGTTTATATTGAATTGGGTGCGAGTGTCACTGTTGATGCTCGCGGTGTCAAATGGCTGCTAAATCAAGCAGATGTTAGTTCTGCATTGATCTTATTGCGCAGTGTTTCAACGAAACCTTCGAGTGGCATCATCTCGTTATCGTCTGCGGTACGCGCGCGATACTCAACCTCACCGTTATCTAAGCTGCGATCACCAATAACTACACGATGTGGAATACCAATCAATTCGCAGTCGGCAAACATGACACCTGGTCGGGCATCACGATCATCAAACAACACATCAATGCCGGCATGTTTCAGTTCGTTGTAGAGCTTTTCAGCAGCTTCACGAACCCGCTCAGACTTCTTCATGTTCATGGGGATTAAGGTCACTTGGAATGGCGCCATCGCGGTTGGCCAAACAATGCCGTTGTCATCATGGTGTTGCTCAATTGCAGCACCTACAACGCGAGATACACCAATGCCATAACAACCCATGGTGGTAACAATAGATTTACCGTTTTCATCTAACACAGTGCAGTTCAGCTTTTCGCTGTAGGTCTGGCCTAATTGGAAGATGTGACCCACTTCGATACCGCGTGCGATAGTGATCTTACCTTTACCACATGGGCTTGGGTCGCCTTCGATGACGTTGCGTAGATCAACGATCTCGCCAAGCTCAACATCACGACCCCAGTTAAGGCCGAAGAAGTGCTTGCCATCTTTATTGGCACCGGCTGAGAAGTCGTTAGCGACGGCAGCAGCACGATCGACTAGGACTGGCATGTTTAAACCAACAGGGCCAAGTGAGCCTGGGCCTGCACCAATCGCAGCACGAATTTCTTCTTCGGTCGCCATTTGGATCGGGTCAGTCAATAGTGGGTGCTTAGCTGCTTTGATTTCATTTAGCTCGTGATCACCACGCATGATGATGGCAACAAGCTGGGCATCAGCCTCTTCATTTGCGCGAACGATCAGTGTTTTTACGGTGCGTTCAATCGGTTGTTTGAATTGCTCAACAATCTCATCAATCGTTTTTGCGTTTGGTGTATCAACGGTGCGCATCTCTTCGCTAGCCGCATCGGCTTGCGCTTTAGGCGCGAGTGCTTCAGCAAGTTCAACGTTAGCGGCGTAATCACTTTCGGTTGAGAAGGCGATGGCATCTTCGCCGGCATCGGCAAGTACGTGGAACTCGTGTGAGGCGTTACCGCCGATGCTGCCGGTATCTGCAGCGACTGGACGATAGTTCAAACCACACCGCTCAAAGACTGCGCAGTAAGCTGCGTGCATGGCATCGTAGGTTTCTTGCAGTGATTCAGCATTCGCGTGGAATGAGTACGCATCTTTCATCAAGAACTCACGTGCGCGCATCACGCCAAAACGTGGGCGACGCTCATCACGGAATTTAGTTTGAATTTGATAAAAGTTGATCGGTAGTTGTTTGTAACTGCTGAGCTCATTGCGTGCTAGATCCGTAATGATCTCTTCGTGAGTTGGGCCAAAGCAGAAGTCACGACCATGGCGATCTTGCAGGCGAAGAAGTTCAGCGCCGTATTTTTGCCAGCGACCGGACTCTTCCCATAACTCAGCAGGTTGAACCGCAGGCATCAGTACTTCGAGCGCACCAGCTTTGTTCATCTCGTCACGCACAATCGCTTCGACTTTTCGCAGCACGCGAAGGCCGAGTGGCATCCAGGTGTAAAGACCGGCCGCGAGTTTGCGGATCAGGCCCGCACGCATCATGAGCTGATGGCTAGGAATCTGCGCGTCGGCAGGAACTTCTTTCAGGGTTTGCAGCGGGAATTGAGAGGTACGCATGAATAGAGATCGGTTTGTGAGTTACAACAAACCGTAATTCTATCAAGCGTCGGGGCTTTTGGGGCTGTGACTTACAGAGCGCCGATTGAGCGGAAATACGGGAACCAAAAGCCAATCAGGCCAGCAAGTACGAGCAAATCAGCACGCATGCGGGTGCGGTGCATAGCGGTGATCTCGGGCTCGCGCTCAATCATAAAGACGCGATTCATCAGCGCATCGAGTGCGAGAACAAAAATTAGCATCACAGTGACAGATGGGGTGATGTAAGCGGTGAAAATACCAATGCCCTCAGGCTTCATGTCCGCAAAGAACGCCATGGGATAGCACAAGATACTCAAAACGAGCAGACCAATTCGAACGAGGCCAAGTTGTTTCAAAAGCATACGGATCTTCCGGTGACGTGTTGGTGTGTGACTGTTACTCTAATGAAAAAAGAGTAACCCGAATTTCCAATGACTGCATTGCCAGAAGAACTGATAAGCCAATTGTGTGACCTAATCACGCGTTTGCGAGAAGAGTCTGCGGCGTATCAAGAGAATCATGAAGATGGTCAGCTTTGGTACAACCGAGGCTATGCCAATGGCATGGTTAAAGGCTTGGTTGAGCTGCTTGCCGATCAGCAGCCTTGTGGTCAATCGCTAGATGATGAGGCAGATCTTCAAGGTCACGAGGTGATGGCCTGGGGCCAGGCATATCGTCATGGTGAGCAGATGGGTTACAAAGAAACATTCGAGATAGCGGGGCAGAAGTAATGCGCATAGTGTCTTTTAATATCAATGGCGTGCGGGCGCGTCCACATCAACTCGAAGCACTTCGCGATACCTACGACCCTGATGTAATTGGTCTGCAAGAAACCAAGGTAAACGATCCTGATTTCCCGCTCGAGATGATTCAAGAGATGGGCTACCACGTTCGTTTTTACGGGCAGAAGTCGCACTATGGTGTGGCTTTGTTATCAAAAGAAGAGCCGGTTGATGCAATCTTGGGTTTGCCGAGCGATGACGATGACGCGCAACGCCGATTAATTACTGGTACTTACAAAACTCCAAAGGGTGAGCAGCTCACGGTGATTAATGGTTACTTCCCGCAAGGTGAAAGCCGTGACCATGAAACTAAGTTTCCTCACAAAAAGCGTTTTTACGAAGAGCTACAAGCGTTACTCGAATCACAGTATTCAGCTGATCAAGCTTTGATGGTGATCGGTGATGTAAATATCGCGCCACAAGATGCTGACATTGGTATCGGTGATAGCAACATGAAGCGTTGGCTGCGTGATGGTAAGTGCAGCTTCTTGCCAGAAGAACGCGAGTGGTTTGAGCGTCTGCAAGGTTGGGGTCTGCATGACACCTTCCGCACGGTGCATCCATCGGTTGATAACGTATTTAGCTGGTTCGATTACCGTAGCAAAGGCTTTGATGCCGATCCGAAGCGAGGCTTACGTATCGATGTATTGTTGGCAACGGCCATGCTAAATGACAAAGTCAAAGATGCCGGTGTTGCTTACGATTTGCGTGGTATGGAAAAGCCATCTGATCACGCACCGATCTGGGTTGATCTGGATATTTAAATCAGCTCTGCAATCAGATGTTCACCATCATCGTTGATGGCGTTGATACGAACGCTTCGGATCGTGTTTCCAAGATCCTCGTTTGAGCTAACAGCAACGCGCAAAAAGTTAGGTGTGTAACCGCGCCATTGCTGATCTTCATTTTGACCTTCGAAGAGTACGTCAAACTTGGCGCCAAGGTAACGCTCAAAGGTTTCGCGTTTATGTTGCGCAGCAAGTTCATGCAGTTGTTCACTGCGAATCCGTTTGGTCTCACGTGGAATTGGCATAGGCAAGGTTGCTGCCTTCGTGCCTTCACGCGCTGAGAACGCAAAGATATGAATGTGACCAAACTTCAATCGCTCAACAAATGCGAGCGTCTCTTGCCACTCATCTTCTGTTTCGCCAGGGAAGCCGACAATCACATCGGTGGTGACATTGAATTCAGGAATCGCTTGGCGAGCTTGTTCGATCAGCGAGCTGAACTCACCGGTCTTACAGCGACGGGACATTCGACGCAGTACGCTATCTGCGCCAGATTGAATGGGTAGATGAAGATGCGGCATCAAACGTGGGTTACTGAATAACGCCCAAAAGTTTTCGGGCAAGTCCCATGGCTCAACTGAACCTAATCGAATCCGTGGAATACTGGTTTTTGCCAGTACAGTCTCGACTAATTCGTAAAGTGATGAGCCGTTATCACTGCCATAGCCACCAAGATGCACACCAGCTAGAACCACTTCGCTAATGCCATCGGCATGCAGTGCGTTGATCTCATCGAGTATTTCACCTAGAGGGCGACTGCGTTCTTCACCACGCGCGATGGTTACGATGCAGTAGGTACAACGATAACGACAACCATCTTGCACTTTAATGAAGGCACGCTGACGGCCGCGCTCTAATAAAGAAACCTCGCCAGGCTCTTGAGCGGATACCGGCATGGTGGGTAGTTCGAGTGCTGATGCGGCAATATCGACCAGTCGATCTTTCTCGTGGTTACCGACAACCAGATCGACACCGAGTTCATCGGCAGCTTGGTCGGCTGATAGGGCGGCATAGCAACCACTCATGATCAGTTTGGCATTGGGGTTGTTACGTTGTGCGCGACGAATTAAGTTGCGTGATTTTTTTACCGACTCAGAGGTTACCGCACAGGTATTGATCACAATGATGTCGGCGTCGCCAACGTCCTTGCAGGTCGAAATGCCGCGCTCACGAAAATCTCGTGACCACGTTTCGAGTTCGGCCTCATTGAGTCGGCAACCGAGTGCCTGCAAGTGAACGCGCATGCTTTATCTGATACGTTAGATCTATAGAATTGGCGTATTCTACGCATGTTCATCCCCAAGCAATAATGCGGAAAGCAAGGTAAACGCTTAATGGACTCTATCTGGATCACAGCGATCGTAGGCTTACTGGGTGTTATTCTCGGTGCTGGCCTAGCGACATGGTTACGTCGTTCATCGGATGGTGATGCTGATCCAGATGCCCTTGCGAAGAAGATTGAGCAATCCCGTGAGCAGCAACAAACCGCACTCCATAACGCGATCTCTCAGCTCCAAGCGATCTTGTCAGACAAGGTCAGCAATATCGAAAAACAAACTCAGCAAGATGCCAGCGCGTTGCGCGAGGCGATGTTTGAACGTTTTGAAGGGCAGCGCCAGGCGATTAGTAACTCATTAACTGAGAATCGCGAGAATCAGCAACAGCAACTGGTAAAGACCTTGGGTTTGCTCAGTGAGCAGATGCGCCAAGAGATGAAGCAAACCTCAGAGCTGCAAAATAAACAGCTCGAATCTCTCACCCGAACCAATGATGAGCGCCTTAAAGAGATCAGTGGTCAGGTAGAAAAGCGTTTAAGTGTGGGTTTTGAGAAAACCACCGAGACCTTCACCAAGGTGCTTGAGCATCTAACGCGAATCGATGAGGCGCAAAAACGTATCACCGAGCTGTCGGGTAATGTGGTCAGTTTGCAAGAGGTGCTTAACGACAAGCGTTCGCGTGGTGCTTTTGGTGAGGTGCAGCTATCAGGTTTGGTCGCGAATGTACTGCCAGCAGATGCTTATGAGATGCAGGCAACCTTGTCTAACGGTAAGCGCGTGGACTGTCTGCTTAAGCTGCCAGAGCCAACGGGTAATGTGGCTATTGATGCCAAATTCCCGCTCGAGAGCTACAAGCGGATGATGGATATCGATGCGGCTGAGGTGGATCGCACAGCGGCAGCGGCGCAGTTCAAAAAAGACATCAAAAAGCACATCGACGACATCTCAAGTAAGTATCTGATCGCGGGTGAGACGGCTGATGGTGCGGTGATGTTCATTCCCGCAGAGGCGATTTTCGCCGAAATTCACGCCAGTTTCCCGGATCTTGTCGACGAATCTCAGCGAGCTCGCGTTTGGATGGTGTCGCCGACGACCTTGATGGCGGTGCTGACAACGGCTCGAGCTGTGCTCAAAGATGACGCGACGCGTAAGCAGATGCATATCATCCAAGAGCACCTGCGACGTTTGGCAGAAGACTTTTCGCGCTTCCAGAAACGAATGGATAACCTGTCCAAGCACATCGATCAGGCGCAAAAAGATGTCGGTGAAATTCACACCTCGGCGAGCAAAATTAGCAGTCGTTTTGAGAAGATCGATAAGGTCGAAATTCAAGCACCAGAGGATAAGCCGTCCTCGCTCCTCGACTGATTTGCGCAAATCGATGATTTGAGAGCGTTTTTTCTCTCAAGCCTTAAGGTTTTTAATACAGCTAACTATTGACCTCGCAGGCGAATATCAGTACTTTGCGATGTTTCGAATTGCCCGGTCTCACCGGGCATTTTTTCCTGATTTAGCGGGACATTCCCGCCAACCGGAGGTCACACGTGGAACTCAGTGGTGCTGAGATCGTCGTTCAGTCTTTGAAAGACGAAGGGGTAGAGTATGTTTGGGGTTACCCAGGCGGTGCTGTGCTGCATATTTACGATGCAATTTTCCAGCAGGAATCTGTCCGTCACATTCTCGTCCGCCACGAGCAAGCAGCGACTCACGCAGCAGATGCCTATGCACGTGCGACCGGTAAGCCAGGTGTAGCGCTTGTAACCTCAGGTCCTGGTGCGACCAATGCGGTTACCGGTATCGCAACCGCTTACATGGACTCTATTCCACTGATCGTGATTACCGGTCAGGTGCCAACACCCGTTATCGGTTCGGATGCATTCCAAGAGGTCGATACCATTGGTATTACCCGTCCGTGTGTAAAGCACAACTTCTTGGTTAAAGACCTTAAGGATCTCGCAATGACCATGAAGAAGGCGTTCCATATCGCAATGTCAGGCCGTCCGGGTCCTGTGGTTATCGATATCCCGAAAGACATTACTGATCCAAACATCAAGATCTCTTACGATTATTCTCAAGCTGTTGATATGCGTTCTTACGCGCCGGCTGAGAAAGGTCACTTAGGTCAGATTCGCAAAGCTGTCGACATGATGATGGAAGCGAAGCGTCCTGTGGTTTACACCGGTGGTGGTGTGATCATGAGTGAAGCATCTGATGAGCTTCGCGAGTTAATTCAGCGCACTAACTTCCCTGTAACCAACACCTTGATGGGTCTGGGTGCATATCCTGCGACTGACGAAAAATTCCTTGGCATGCTCGGCATGCACGGTACTTACGAAGCCAATATGGCGATGCACGAAACTGACGTGTTGATTGCTATTGGTGCACGTTTTGATGACCGTGTTACCGGCAAGCTTGCAAGCTTCTGCCCTGATGCGCGCATCATT
>VMBT01000472.1_pt1 | contig 25917 bp, 25 predicted proteins | sample 4404301 | NCBI WGS metagenome assembly VMBT01 (sample SAMN12238535, study PRJNA552566) | marine metagenome | isolation source: Coastal seawater | place: USA: coastal Georgia, Sapelo Island | collected 2008-08/2009-08
CTGTTAATTGAAACCGACTCCCCATTCCTTGCTCCAACTCCAATGCGTGGCAAACCAAATGAGCCAGCATATGTAGTCCATACGGCTAAGGTGCTTGCTGATTTAAAAGGGATTTCAATAGAAACATTAGCCCAGACAACCACAGAAAATTTCACGCGTCTCTTTCCGAAAGCAGCTGAGCTCGCAAAAGCATGAAAGTGAGGATTTTAGGCGCCGGAGCATCATCCGGTGTCCCGTATGTGTCTGGTGATTGGGGACGATGCGATCCAAGCGAGATAAAAAATAAGAGAAGTAGAGCAAGCATACTTATTGAGAGTAACGGCCAACGAATTGTTGTCGATACTGGTCCAGATTTCCGTGCACAGTTCCTTGAGGCAGGCTCAGGTCCAATTGATGCTGTTATTTATACTCATGCACACGCGGATCATGTTCATGGAATAGATGATGTTCGACACATTAACTCAATGATGAAGAAGGAAATTCCGGCATTTGGGTACGAGGAATGCCTGACAGAAATTGCACGCAGATTTAATTACGTCTTTAAGCCAGTAGAACCAAGTCAAGGTTGGTTTAGACCTGCAATGATAGCACATCCCATTGAAGACGGTGCAGTGTCCATTGGCACATCTAATCTACAGGTATTTGAACAGGACCATGGCGTTTGTAGGACCGTTGGCCTTCGAATTGGACAAATTGGTTATTCCACGGACGTTGTACGTCTGAATAACGCGGCACTTGATACGTTAAAGGGTATAAAAACTTGGATAGTTGGATGCTTGAGGCGCGAGGATCATTTTGTGCACGCAGGGCTTAGTCAGGTGTTGAGATGGGCGGATGTTATAGGACCAGAACGCGTAATCCTGACTCATATGAATGCTACGATGGATTATGCTGAGTTAAGTGCGGAATTACCATCTGGGGTTGAGCCTGGATATGATGGCTTAGAGATATTTGAATAATTTCCCATAATATATCTTATCGGACTTACATATATAGCAAGCGGAACTTTATCTTAGTCTTCCCCTCGCCAAATTTTCCTGCGATCTTTAAGAAAGTTGCACGAAACAGCGGAGCCCAAAATCTTGGCATACGAAACGATCCTTTATGAAGAAGATGGCCCCATCGCTTGGATAACACTCAACCGACCTGATCATGGCAATATGTTTAACCAAAGGATGTGTCATGAACTAAGAGATTGTATGAATGAAATTCGCCGGGAAACCCGCACCCGTGTTGTTGTATTAACTGGTTCTGGAGATCGCTTCTTTTGCATTGGTGGAGAAAAAACCGGTCTAGAAGATACACTTCTCTACCCAGGTGTTTTGCCAACTCTTGAAATTTATGAATCTATTGAACGGCTTCAGAAGCCTGTAATTGCGAGTGTTAATGGATATGCAGTTGGTGGTGGCAATGTTCTTCAAGTAGTATGCGACCTCACAATTGCTAAGGAGTCTGCAGTCTTTAGGCAAGTTGGTCCAATGATGGGGTCGTTTGATGCTGGTTATGGAACTTGGAAACTTGAAGACCTTGTAGGATCCAAGCGAGCCAAAGAAATGTGGATGTTGAATGACAGGATTTCAGCATCTGACGCAGCAGAGAGAGGCTTAATTAATCGTTGTGTTCCAGACGATAGCCTTCGTGAAGAGACACGAAAGATGGCGTTAGCAGTGTCAGAACGTGGGCCTTTTGCATTAGCAGCAATCAAGCACGCGTTCCTGGCGCGTCATGGCGGCGTTGCTGGTCTATCTAGAGTAACGCATGACCTACTTCTTCGGCCATTCTTGGACACCAAAGAGTCAAAGGAACTAGGTAGTAGTTTTAGAGAAAAACGGAAGCCTGATCCTTCAACTTTCGGACATTAAAAGAATGCCTCCACGCCCCGTTGGCCCCCTCCTCTCATTACATCACCCTGAAGTAGCTCAGACCTATTATAAGCAGGGTCTTTGGACCTCTGAAACTTTTAATGATGCCCTTGAAAGACACGCAAAAACGAGGCCCAACGCTTTTGCAATTCGTGATTCCTCGAGGCGATTAACGTGGAGTGATTTTGCCGAGCTTGTTCGACGTTATGCAGGACATATGGCAGCTAAAGGGCTGGCGCCAGGAGAACGTGTTGGGATTAGGCTCTCCAATCGTGTTGAAAGTGTGGCGTCATTCTTAGCTGCAGCAAGAATTGGAGCGGTTGCAAATCCTTCACTACATCAGAATTATGTAACAGAGGATGTCATTTCTCTTCTGAAAAATATTGGTGCCAAACTTCTAATTACAGAGGATAATTTTGGTGTTGATAGTGGAAAGACAGACCTAGCGGAGGAAGCAAGAAAAATAGAAGGAATGCGGCATATTTTTCGTATTCCAGCTGGTAGGGACAGTGGTGGCCAATTAGATGTTCAAATATCTGAACCTAACCGTTCCGATAGCCCAGATGCAGTATGTTATTTAGCCTTCACCTCAGGGACTACAGGACATCCCAAAGGGGTTATGCACTCAACAAACACGCTAATGGCGAATGCGAGGGATTTAGTGCGTGATTGGGGGCATACGGAAAATACGATTTTACTAAGTTTATCTCCCCTAACCCACCACATTGCATGGGTAGCCGTATCTCAAATAATGGATTGCGGCGGTGAATTGGTGCTTAATGATCCACCAGATGGAATGACTGCGCTGGAATGGATGTTAGAAACCCAAGCAACCTACGTGATGGGCGTCCCCACACATGCGATGGATGTTCAGGCAGAAGCTCACCGCCGCGGCCTGGAAAAGCTTGGTAACGTGTCAGTATTTTATATGGCTGGCGCGCAAATTCCTCCAGCGGTAGCAGACAGATTTCGAACACTGGGCGTACTACCGCAAAATGTTTATGGCATGAGTGAAAACTCGTCTCACCAATACACTCTCCCTGCCGATCCAGACAAGGTAATTACTAATACCTGCGGTCGTGGCGGACCGGCCTATGAAATTAAGATTGTGGACCAAAGCGATCCTGATAAAGAAGTAAAAGATGGAGAAATTGGGCAAATTGCCGGTCATGGTGCTTGCCTTATGTTAGGATATTTTAATAACCAGAGCGCTACTGAAGCATCATTTAACCGACATGGCTGGTTTTTATCCGGTGACCTTGGTCGTATTGATCAAGATGGGAATTTAATAGTTACCGGTCGCTTGAAGGACATAATAATTCGCGGTGGGCATAATATTCACCCCGCCAAAGTTGAAGACATTGCTGTCTCCCATCCCTCAATTGCAAAAGCAGCAGCTTTTGCTGTTCCAGATGAGCGGTTAGGAGAGAAGGTTTGTCTTGCTGTAATGCCCTCTGGGGTTGAAGCTATTCCAGAAGCAGAACTTATTCTGGAACACTTAGCTGTAGGAGGACTTTCTCACTATGATATGCCGGAATATTTTTTGATTTTAGACGCCTTTCCTCTGACAGCTTCTGGAAAAATCTTGAAGCGTGAGCTCGTTGAAATGCTTAAGCGTGGTGAAATCTCTCCCAAACAATGTCGATATAACAGACCTCAATGAATACCTTTTACTTATTGGGTAATTGACATTGGAAATGTGTGATATCCACGAGCCCTATATTATATATTTTTAGATTAGCACTTGATGGCAAATTATTGAAAATATTAACTTTTCCGCCGAAGATTCCAATCTCTGCCGTTAAAGTCCCAATAAGCTAACTGTTTTCCTTCTTCCATCCACTGCCGCCATCTTCCCCGTGCTTTATCACGTGCCGGAGGATCCTGCGCATCGAAAAGATAGACGCATTTTTCATAACGTTGCCAATTACTTGGCATAGCGTCATCTATCATAATGAGTTTTGAGCGTGGGTCTTCTGTTTCAGTGACAGAAATCCAAACAGGGTGCTCGTTGGATTCACCATCACCTTTAGCTCCGTGTGGAACAAAGCTTGTCGGTTCGAAAGTCCATAACCCACCATCTAGTTCGGCTACACGCTCCTGGTCTGCACACAAGACCATTACATGACCAAGTTGATCTTGAGATTCCAGATAATGACCAAGAGCTAAAAATAGTGGACGGCCATCAGAATTAAGAAATGCTACTTGACCTTGTCCATTATTCATACAAATCGCCTAACTTTCATAGTCTTGAGCTATCAATCTATCTAACAAACGAACTCCAAAGCCTACCCCACCTTTTGGGGTGGTTGGTTTGGCTTGGTTGGTCCATGCAACACCCGCGATATCAAGATGGGCCCAAGGAGTGTTATTGGTAACAAATCTTTGAATAAATTGCGCAGCCGTAATACTTCCTGCCTCTCGCCCACCCACGTTTTTCATATCCGCAACGCTAGAGGAAAGCTGTTTGTCGTATGCGTTGTTGAGCGGCATACGCCAAACTGTTTCACCGGAGGCTCTCCCTGCACTGTCTAATTTTTGAGCTAAATCATCATTATTGGAAAACATTCCGGCATGAACGCTGCCAAGCGAAATGATAATTGCTCCAGTGAGGGTTGCTAGGTCAATTATTGCAGAGGGATTAAATTTTTTCTGAGCATGCCAAATTGCATCAGCCAGTACGAGCCTACCCTCGGCATCAGTGTTTATCACCTCTACGGTCTGTCCTGACATAGTCTTTACAATGTCACCTGGCCGCTGAGCATTTGCAGATGGCATATTTTCGACAAGTCCAATCACACCGACTACGTCTGCTTTAGCTTTTCTGCCTGCTATAGCAGCCATTGTACCTACAACAGCCGCAGCTCCACCCATGTCATACTTCATATCTTCCATACCGCCGGCTGGCTTTATGGAAATACCACCAGTATCAAACGTTACGCCTTTGCCCACTAAAACTAAGGGCTGCTTTACTCCTTTTCTGCCTCGCCAGCGCATAATAACCATTCTGGCAGGTCGAGCACTGCCCTGAGCTACTCCAAGCAACGCCCCCATTCCCAACTTCGCCATATTTTTGTCTGTGATAACTTGCACTTCAACACCTAACTCTCGAAGTTCAAGGCATCTAGACGCAAAACTCTCGGGGTATAAAATGTTTGGTGGTTCTTCGAGAAGATCTCGGGCTATATGCACACCATCTGCGATTTTATCGTTACTTGCGAAAAGTTTACGCGCTTCTTTATTATTTTTTAATTGCATCCTTACCGAATTAAGCGAGGCCCTGCCCTTATTATCCTCTTTCGATCTGTATTTATTAAAGCGATAAGATGCCAGCTTCATACCAAAGGCTATCTCTGATGCAATTATCTCATCGGCGATGGCTGAACCCTTTGGCGGTGTGCAATCGATTGTTACTTGGCTTACGCCACTATTTGATAATCGGGAGAAAAGTTCACCGCCAAGATTCTGAGCATCAAGAACGTCGAAATCATCAGGTTTTCCAATACTCAGAGCTATGAGACGTTGGTATCCCAAGTCCTTACCTGTCGGAAGGTCAATACATTCGCCTTTTTTACCCGTATTTCCAAATGCGACTAGCCCACGACTCACCGCACCATTAAGCATGTTATCAGCAGAAGCAGCCGGCTCACTTAACGTTTGGCCATTTCCAAACAGCGTGACATAAGCCCCAGCTTTTGGTATCGAAGGGGTAGTAAATGAAAAGCGCATTTTGACTCCAGCCTTAAAAATCTTAACTAGTAGGTAATCATAAGCTTACAATTGATTTTGCTCTACTGCCTGCGTCAATCTTATGCCTTTTTGTTGCATATAATTCATCGCCATCTTTCAAAAATTATCGCATACATTTCATAGGATATTTATTCCTCTATGGGACTAATGTTGAAAAAAAGCCTAGTTTCCTTGATCGCAATTTTAGCCATCTGGTCACAGGTGTGCGTTCCTGTGAAGGCTCAGCAGCTTGTTGGCCGGATAGTTGCTTCCGTTAACGATGATGCGATAACCGACTTCGATATTGATGCTCGTGCAAGATTGCTTCTTGCAGCCTCTAATGCTCAACCGAACGCTGATTCAATTTCTCGGGCAAGCAGAAGTGCTCTCAATGAATTAATTGATGAACGTCTAAAACTTCAAGAGGCTAAGAAGCTAAATATTGGGGCTACAGATGATGAGATTAAGGCTGCTGTCCGCACGATTGAAAAAAATAACAATAAAGCGCCTGGAGGTATTTTTCAGGACCTGACCCAGTTGGGTGTGCCCATCGATACATTTATTGAAAGAATTAAAGCCTCAGTAGTTTGGCGCAAACTCCTTCGAACCCGAGTATTGCCTCAGGTTAAAGTTGCGCAAGCTGAGGTAAAAGATGCAATTGAGCGAGCTGAAAATTCCGATGGCAAAGTGCTTGTGCGAATTGCTGAAATTTTTATTCCATACGGGGATGAAAGCGCTCGTTCTAAGGCACTGGAGAAGGCGGAAGAGTTAAGAGCAAAAGCAAAAAACACGAATGCCTTCATGCAACTTGCAAAACTACATTCACGAGCCCCAACCGCCACAGTTGGTGGAGACTTGGGAGAGATACAAGTAAGCGCCTTAGATAAAAAAATTGGTGCCGTTGCTTTAGAGTTGTCACCTGGTTCTACCAGTCCCCCAATTGAAGTCTCCGATGGCGTTTATGTCATTCATCTAATTTCTAAACGGAACCTCACAGAAATAAATTCAGGACAGGAAAAAGTAACACTTGCGCAAGCGTTCACTCGTATTCCAAAGAATGCAACAGTTGATGAAATAAGCACTACTCTAAAACAAACCGTTGGGAGCGCCGACAACTGTGATGTATTTGATGCAGCGGCGAAACAAATTTCTTCCAATCAGCCCCCGCGAATTATCGATGCAAATATTACTAATCTACCAGAATTTGTTCAAAAATACGTTATCGGAATGGAAATAGGGCAACAAACTCCTGCCCTACGAATTAAAGGCGGTGTAGTGGTTTTGATGATGTGTGATCGTAAAGTATCAGAACCTACATCCCAATCAGAACAGCTTATTTCAGATTCCTTGCAGTTTGAGCGCATTGAACGGCAAGCTGAATCTTATCTACGTGATCTTCGCCGTTTGGCACTTATTGAAATCAATCGGTGAACCAAAGAACATGACTAAACCAATTGCTATCACAATGGGCGATCCTGCTGGTGTCGGTGGCGAGTTAACTATTTCAGCGTGGTTGGCGAAACATACTAGTTCGAACGCCTTCTATGTTTATGACTGCCCTCGCCGACTTCATGCATTAGCTAGACATCTTAAAGTTGATGTAGCAATTGCTGAAATATCACAACCAGAAGAAGCATTTTCCTGCTTTTCCAAAGCTCTTCCTGTGCTACCGATTACACTGCCTAGTTTGCCAGTTCCAGGACAGCCCGATCCTCAACATGCTGAATTTGCCATTCAATCTATTGAGCTTGCGGTGAAAGCATGCATGTCTGGGGAAGCTGCTGGAGTGGTTACAAACCCAGTATACAAAAAAAGTTTTTATGACGCTGGATTTAAATATCCAGGACAAACCGAGTTTGTCGGTGCAATCAGTGACCCATCAGCTCTGCCTTTGATGCTTCTTGCTGGCCCATCTCTAAAGGTTGTGCCATTAACAACCCACTTACCATTGATTGACGCAGTGAAGTCTGTAACGTCAGAACGCATAATTACTGTATGCACCGCAATGGCAAAATCTCTTGCTCAAGATTTTGGATTTTCTCCGCCAAGGATCGCTATAAGTGGCTTAAATCCGCACGCAGGTGAAGAAGGCAAAATGGGTCGAGAAGAAATTGAGATTATCGAGCCAGCAATCAACGCATTGAAAGACCGCGGTGTATCTGTCGTGGGACCATTAAGTCCTGACTCTATGTTTCATAACGAAGCACGAGAAAGCTATGATGCCGCGCTTTGCATGTATCATGATCAAGCTTTAATTCCTCTAAAGACATTAGACTTTTACTCGGGTGTGAACATAACACTAGGATTGCCGATAGTTAGGACATCGCCTGACCACGGGACAGCATTCAATATTGCGGGAACCGGTAGTGTAGATTCTTCAAGTTTCCTAGCTGCTATTGAATTTGCGGAAGCAATTTCAGGTCGTCGAAACGCAACCCAGTCCAATGCCATTAGCTAATTTACCGCCAATCCGCGAAGTAATTCGTGCTCATGGTCTTTCTGCTGACAAACGATTTGGACAGCACTTTCTGACTGATCCTAATATTCTGTCTCGGATTGCGGCAGCAGCAGAACCTTTAAATCAAGGGACAATTATTGAGATAGGCCCAGGACCAGGAGGGCTAACGCGCGCACTGCTAGAACGAGGCGCGTCTAGGCTAATAGTAATTGAAATAGATCCGAGATGCGCTGAAATAGCTAGAGAGATTGCTGAAGAGGAACCTCGTTTAACCGTAATTGAAGGTGATGCATTAGAAATTGATGTGGAAGACCTTGGTCCCCCTCCAAGGAAAATTGTTGCAAATTTACCGTACAATATTGCAACACCTCTGCTTATAAAATGGCTGCGCACGTCAGCATATCATTCTGATGCAATAAATCTCATGACGCTTATGTTTCAGCGAGAGGTTGCCGATCGTCTGCTAGCAAAACCTGGCCAAAAGACTTACGGACGTCTTTCTGTTCTTACACAATGGCGAACGATCGCAAATAAGGTGATGGACTTACCAGCAGGTGCCTTTACGCCACCTCCTAAGGTGCGTTCTTCGGTTATAAACTTAAATCCTTTACCCGCTTTGGATGACCCGGATTTATTCCAAGCAATGGAGAGAACAACTGCTGCAGCGTTTGGCCAGCGTCGAAAAATGCTGAGGCAATCATTAAAAGCCATTAGAAACTCTGAAGAAATCCTAAAAATTGCGTGTTTAGACGGTTCAAGGCGAGCTGAGACCTTATCTACTTCGGAGTTTGTAGCTTTAGCGACTGCGGCTGGATAACTCCAAACCTTCCTCTCTAATCCGCCTTATCGCCTTATTGGCTGCCTCTTTACCGTAGCGCTGACCAATTAACTTACCTTGATCAATTCCAATTGAAGCTATTGAGCGCATTTGAATTAGCGCTTTTTGTCCAAGAGAGCTTTCATAAAAACTGGATATTTCATTAAGCTCCAAGGTGGAAAAGCGATCTTTGTAAAGCTCAATTGTGGCATCCAGCATGGCATTCACCACCTTTGGCATAATTGCTTCAAATTCTTCATCTAAAATATCAAAAGCTCTTCCAGGCATGCCGGGATTGCTCTGCTGTAACTGGCCCATAACACCGGCTATTTCGCTTTGATACTGTGCAAACGCAGCTTCTCTAAAATTAGTAGCAGCTGCTAAACGAGCTGCTGCAGCATGATGTAATTGCTCAGCAGTTTCTGTATCTATGCGAAGAGACTGTGAACTTACCGCACCACTGAAAACCACAAAAAAACTGAAAAAAACAACAACCTTTGATGCGAAGAATTTCATTCAACAATCTCTTAGCAATATTGAGGAGAGCCCTCCTCTTATATTTGAAGGAAGCGCTGTTGGTCTCATTGTTACCCGATCGACAAAAACGTGCACAAAAAAACCCTGGGCTGAGGGTGTTAAATCATTATCGGCAAATAAACCCACTTCGTAACGAACACTTGATGTCCCTAGATGAGCTACTCTTAACCCACAATTAATAATTGACGGAAATGTAACAGGCTTAAAATATTGACAGCCACTTTCAACAACAAGCCCTATAGCCGCGGCATGATCCTTGTCGTGCGAGCATTCAGTCACCAAGAAGCCTGTTAAGCAGCTATCGATAAACCCATAAAATGCCATATTGTTGACATGTCCGTATGAGTCCATGTCAGCCCAACGCGTTTGAATTTGCATGAAGTATGTAAAATCCGAACGGCTGAGAGGTTCGCCTGACATACCTGCTCCTTAAAATAGGTTAAATTGCTGAAAAATGGCCAAATGCAAATGGCCTCTCAATAGCTTTTTGTTATCGTTAAATAATCAAAGATATTATAATTTCTGATACAATTAGGTCTTATTTAAAAATAATGATTCAGCGGCATTTAGATCACCTTTTTTTCGATCTATTTCCAGCTTAACACGCCCAATTTCGGCTTCTAAGTTTTGCATTAGTTCTTCTAAATCAACTACAGAGTATGATTCTAAATTTTCACCTATTCGATACCGTAAATCTGGCCTGGGCTCATCTTCTTCAAACATTAAATATCTCCATCTACGCAGCAAAGATAACAAGGCTAGACGATATTTTTAACCCTTCGCACATCTCCATCACGAACCGTTCGTCCGATCCGGTCTGTATATTCCAGTACTTCAATGGCAACGTTACGCCCAATGCCTGCTTCATCCTTAAAACTCTGAGCTGTAAAACTTCCATCACTATTTTTAGAGGCAACCTTAGCGGCAATTTTTACTAGCTCATCGATTGCCTCATGAGGGAAGAAACGATTATTTGCCACAGGCGCGACTAGCCCCATCCGTGCTGCTCGTTTCAGTAATGCTTCAATTGGCTTGTGATCAACACCAATCAAATCTGCCAACTCTCTAACACGTGGAGGACGCAAATTGCCTTCCTTTAGCAGTGGCTCAACCTTATTCCATAACTTTCTTTCTTGATCCGAAAATTGCACTGTATGCGTTTTTAACGCCAGGCGCCCGCCTGCGCGAGTAATATTACCCGCACTTGCCATACTATCGATGACTGCCCCAAAAAGGCGTGTATCAGGGATATCCGCTAGTGTTTGTCGTAATGCTGGGGCTGGAGCGCCAACATCTTCCGGGCGTAACTTGTGCCATTGCTCTAAACTAGAGAGAATTTGTTGTTGAAGATTAAAAACAACTTTTGGGGATGCTAAGATGGCCGCAATGCCTTCTCCAAGCTGAATATGCGAAACTGCCTTTAAAACTTTAGCCTTCATCGCATCTGACAGATTGTATGACTTTGAAAACGTCAGCCAATCAACGACAGAGCCATTTCCCAAAATATTTGAAAGTGCGAGGTCGGGATCAGCAGTATTTAAAGCAATAAACCTATTTTTTACCCTCCAACGTCGATAAGGGGGAGCTGGATCAAGGATGCGCCCACCACCAAGTGTTGATTTAGCCTGTTGGTCTCTAATGACAAAACGTTCCCAACAAACTGCTGGTATAGTTTTTTCAAGGATGACACGTGCAAATGCTGACTGCCCTGGTTCTAGATTTCGGTGCTCAAGTAGTAAGATACGACCTGGAATGTCAGCAGATCCATGATGGAAATGTACTTTTTGTCCATCCTGAAAACCTTTGCCATCCAGGGCTTTAGCTGCAGCTGTTACGTTGACATCTAATCTGGAAGTGCTCAGTAGCGCCTCTTCCGCAACTAACCAATCACCACGGCTAACATCTTCAAGTGAGACACCGCTTATATTGATTGCCAAACGTTCACCGTCTCTTCCAGCATGACTTTCAAGATTTTGTGCATGTATTCCGCGCACACGGACTTGTTTTCCTGAAGGCGCTATACAAATCTTGTCACCAATCTTAACCGCGCCCGCATACGCTGACCCCGTAACTATCAACCCAACTCCCCGCATTTGGAAAACACGGTCAACAGCTAGTCTAAAACGCCCTTCTGCCGGAGGCCGAATTAACGATTTTGCTGTTTGGTGCAGGTGCCCTCGTAAGGCTTCGATCCCGTCTCCACTTATACTGGAGACCGGAAATACTGGAGAATTTTCTAAAGGCCCTCCCACCGTGAGGTTCTTTATATCTTCAATTACTCGATCAATACGCTCTTTGTTAGCTAAATCAGTTTTATTAATCACAATAGCACCGACTGGTGCATCGAGAAGATTTAGTATTGCTAAATGTTCACGAGTTTGGGGCATTACCCCATCGTCGGCGGCGATAACTAATAGGGCCATATCTACACCGGTGACACCTGCTAACATGGCTCGAACAAATCGTTCGTGTCCAGGGACGTCAATAAAACCAATACGTGTTGCTGAAGGTCCGGTCATGTAAGCAAAACCAAGATCAATGGTCATGCCTCTTCGCTTTTCCTCTGGCAAGCGGTCAGCATCAACACCGGTCAGTGCCCGCACAAGTGATGTTTTGCCGTGGTCAATATGCCCTGCAGTGGCGACAATCATTTAAAATTGGACCTATCGACATTGGCTTTAATTGCAGAAACGTTGTCCAAACATCTACAATCCAGCCAAAATTTTTCTTCGTGAATTCTACCGATTACTGGGGTGGGCAAATTTCGAAATTGCAATGCAAGTTTTTTAAGCTTTCCACCCGAAGCTTTTGTTGAAGAATTTCTGTGTTGAAAGGTCACCGCAAAGCTATCTAAAACGTCAACAGGTAGTGCTCCGGATCCTATCTGACTCTTGCATGATGCTACTTCTACTTTCCACTCTGGAACATATGAACTTAAAACCGCAGCTAATGTTTCTGCAATTTCCCTAATTTCGGGCCCTTTACGAGATAAATACCGAAATGTTGGCAAGCTTTCTGCCAATGTCTCATCATTATCATACAAAGCTAATGTTGCTTCCAACGCTGCCAAAGTAATTTTATCTAATCGAATTGCGCGCTTGAGTGGATTTCTCGAAATTTTTGCAACTAGGTCTTTTCTGCCCACAATTAGGCCAGCTTGTGGTCCCCCCATTAATTTATCGCCAGAGAAACTGACAATGTCAGCGCCATCCAATAATGCCTCTTGAACTGTACGCTCATAAGGAAGTCCCCAACGCCGCAGATCAACTAAAGCACCAGCTCCTAGTTCATCGTAAAAAGGTATTCCATGCTCATGCGCTAAGGCAGCTAGATCTTTCTCGGCAACGGATGAAGTGAAACCTTGGATAGCAAAATTAGATGGTCTAACTCTTACTATAATACCTGTTTTATTTGATATGGCATTTGCATAATCACTGAGATGTGTTCGATTTGTAGCCCCAACTTCACGCAATTTAACTCCGGCTCTTGCCATAACTTCCGGCATTCTGAATGAACCGCCAATCTCCACCAATTCTCCGCGTGAGATGATAGCTTCCTTACCCCTACTTAAAGAATTTAGAACTGCCATCACCGCTGCTGCATTATTATTTACGGCTATACCAGCCTCAGCTCCAGTAAGGCGCATTAGCCAGGTTGCGACATGACTATCCCTCTCTCCCCTGGCACCACGCTTCAAATCATATTCTAGATTTATAAAACCGGCGGCATTATTCATTGCCGACAGAGCAGCATCAGATAATGGGGCCCTACCCAAATTTGTATGAAGAACAGAACCGGTCAAATTGATGACTGGTTTGATAGATTTAACTTTTCGCTTCGCCAGCGCTAAAGCTGCAGAGCCAAATATTTGTTCTTCATTCCCCTCGTTATTAGTCCTACAAAAATCCACCGCGGCGCGCAGCTCCTCTGTCGCAGCCTTCCTGCCGTAAACGGTGATTAGATCCTGCCCCTCTGTGGCGCGAAGGAGCGCATCAATACTCGGAGGCCGCCATGAATGTAGTGCAGGTTTGCTCATAAGCTAGATCACACAGAGAGGTTAGGTAAGGAATATCTAGAAGTTAAATTTCGAGAAGTTAAAACCATCCCGTTTAGTGCATCATATTTTCTAGGATTAATCGTTTTGATCAAAATTCCCTCAGCCAATTGCATCTCTAATTCGATAGTAGGCAGCAACTATTGATAAAAACCATGGATTTCCGCTGTACATGGGCATTGTTGGAAAATTCATTCCATCCAATGCTGTAGAAGCAGCAGGATCATTTAGCATTCGAAGACCCAATTTATGACCAAGATACGTGCTCATTGCCACACCCGATCCGAGATATCCGCATGCGTAATGAACACCATCTATCATGCCAATGTGCGGCAGCTTATCAAAAGTAAAGCCAAGTTTTCCGCCCCAAGCATGTGTAATTTTTGTTTTCTCTAGCTCTGGCCACACCTTCAACATAAAGTTGCGCAGATAAGGAGCAGCATCGCTGGCCTCAGAATTTTTCAGGAGTGGCCTGCCACCCATAAGTATCCGCCGCCCGTCATGACTTGCTCGGTAATAATGAACCGTCCGCTTCGTATCAATAATCATATTTCCTCGCGGAATAAGCCGATTAACTTGTGCTTCCGGCAATTCTTCAGTTGCAATAATTTGACTAGCTACTGGAATTATACGGTTAACCAGCTTAGGTAATACGCCATCAGTATAACCATTGGCTCCGATAGCAACCTGCCCTGCCCTCATGACCCCCCGCGCGGTTCTAACAAGAATAGCATTTCCTTCTCGGTTCAAAGAAGTCACGGATGTTCCATCAATTATTAGACCACCAGCAGTTTTAACTCTCTCTAGAAGGCCTTGATGAAATTTAGCTGGGTGAATAACTCCATCTCTAACATTAAAGCGACCACCATAATAAAAGCTTGAGCCGATATGCTCCGACTGCTGCGAGGCTTCAATTATTTCCACCTCGGCCCCCAGCCTAGAATGCAGGGTATCTGCTTCTGCCTTGAGATAATCTAGTTTATTTGGCTTGTGAGCGCCCACATATCTACCAGACCGAATGAAATTTGCTTGAATTTGCTCCCGCTCGAGCAAAGCCTCCAAGTAATCAACGCTTGCTTTTCCTTCAAGCCATAATTGTTTTGCTCGGTCAATTCCAAGCATTTTTTCAGTGTTTTGATACGAAAGTTTAAATGGAAAGTTTCCCACACCTCCTCCGTTGCGAGAGCTTGCACCATGGCCTGCTTCTGCAGCTTCAAATACAACTACTGATTTTCCACCCCTTAGTGCAGTCAGAGCAGCAGATAATCCAGTATATCCAGATCCAACGATAGCTACATCCGCCTCTTTTGGGATTGGTCTGGGTTCACTCTTACAACGTGGAAATTCTTCCCACCAAAATGGCTGGTAAGTGGTTCCTGTGAGAGGGTCCTCAGACATTAATTAACCTTCCAACCCCTTCATTAAGCGCAGGGGATTATACTCAAGAACACAATCACCTCTTTGTGTGACTACCCGATTAAGAGTTCTCACAAGACCTCTTCCGCCACGACTAGCAGCACGACTTTCAATAACCTCAATTTCAACATGGATCGTATCGTCTACTAACGTTGGGCCCTTAATATCCAAAGTCATACCCAAAAAAGCAAAACCTGTTTTTTGCAGCGTTGACTGCATGACGAGCCCTTCTGCTACTGAAAATACGAGAGCACCGGGAACTATGCGCTTACCCGTAGGTGAGTCATGTTCGATGTACTCGAGATTATTAAAAAGGACTTCCTGCATTCCTGTTACACCAATGAATGAAATCAAATCACTTTCAAAGAGTGTACGTCCTATTGTTTTGAGTTTACGTCCCACGGGCAATTCCTGCCAATAGAACCCCGTTCCAAGTTCCTCGAAATCGCCACCCACAGGAAAATCTCCTCTTCCACTGTTTTTCAACTCTATCGTCTATTACTCTAAGAAAAACATAGTGTCATAGAATATGATCCCAAGACCACCACCTCTTCCCAGAATAAAAAGTCCTTGCGTGAAGGTGTGTAGGCTTGATTCCAATACTCAATTCTGTGAGGGATGTGGGCGAACTTCAGATGAGGTGGCGCGATGGATTAGGATGACTGAAGCTGAACGAGACGCTATCTTAGCAACCCTTCCGCAACGGCTGGTCAGTATCCGGTAGTTATTTCAAGTAAAATTCCATCTGGATCACGAAAATAAACCGAACCCTTTGTTGTAGTCCCGTTTAGATCATAACTAATCCCCTTAGCTTCAAGGGTTCTAATAATTCTCGCAAGTTGGGTTGAGCTAGCCTTCATAGCCAAATGATGCATTGACCCAACACCCCTGACTGTCTTGGCTGGACCTTTTTTTGGAAAATCAAAAAATGCCAAAAAATTCTTACCACCCATGTCTAGAAAGATATGAGTCGAACTCGGCTCATCTCTATTTGGCAAAATTTTATTGAGCGTCATACCCACAATGTTTGTATAAAATTCAATGGTTTGTTCAATGTCTGAACAAATGAGAGCTAGATGGTCAACACCACCAGTTTGTACTGAAGAAGATCCGGCGGGTTGATTGGTTGGATGAAATTTTTGAACTAAAGCAGCCCTTTTCAATTCATGATCAATTTTCATTGCATTGCTCGCCAAAGAATTTTTCCTACTTTCAAGTGGGATCAGGCGCAATGCGGACAAGGAGTTTTCCAAAGTTGTCACCTTGGAACAACTTAACGAAACCAGCAGGTGCGTTTTCCAAACCGTTTATCCAATCTTCTTTATATTGAATGCGACCATCATCAATCCATTTCGCCATATGCCTTAAAGCATCTGGCCATAAATGATAAAAATCATAAACCAAAAAGCCCTGCATTCTTGCGCGCATTGGAATAAAAAAGCGAGTATTTCTAGGAACTAGTTCTGGTTCGGTTAAATTGTATTCAGCAATTCCACCACACACAGCAATTCTTGCTCCAACTGCTAGGTTTCGTGTGATTGCATCGAAAATATTACCGCCAACATTTTCGAAATAAACATTGATCCCGGTTGGAGCCTTATCTTTAAGCGCAACATCGAGATCGTCGGTTTTATAATTTATACAGGCATCAAACCCCAAATCATCCACGACATAATGGCATTTAGCTTCCGATCCTGCGATGCCAATCACACGGCAACCCATTATTTTTGCAATCTGCCCTACGATTGCACCCACCGCGCCAGAGGCAGCAGATACAACCACAGTCTCGCCAGGCTTTGGTTCTCCAACATGCAGTAATCCAAAATAGGCTGTCATCCCTGGCATACCAAGCACACCGTTTGCAGTAGATATAGGTGCTAGAGCCCGATCAATTTTTCTAAGACGCTGTAGAGGAGGAGTTGAGTATTCTTGCCACCCTAATGTTCCCTCAACTATGTCTCCAACCTTGAAGTCCGGATGCAGTGATACCGCCACCTCACCTACACCACCGGCAGTCATTACTTCGCCAATCTGAATGTTTGGGGCATAAGTAGCGACAGAATTCATCCGACCCCTCATGTAAGGATCTAAAGACATAATTATTTGCCGAACTAAGACTTGCCCTGGTCTAGGCTCAGGTATTGAAACTTCTTCCAATCTGAAATTATCAGCGGACACCATCCCATTTGGCCTATTAGCTAAAACTACGCGGCGATGGGTCTTAGGCAAGGTCATAAACGTCTTATCCCTTTAAACCTGCAAGTTTGGCAAATTTTTCTAGTTCAGTCAGATGCGACTTTGGGTCTGGTAAGTCTGAATCAATTGTTCTGAAACTAGCATGTGTCATGCCCAGCTCTTGCCAATTTTTAAGATCCGATTCCCAAGCCGCATCGCCTCTATTCCAGTGATGGATTGTAGCGTTAAGGCCATATGTTTGGGAGTCACGACCAAACTCGGCCTGCCATTGTGAAATCCGTTCAAGCAAACGTCGAGTCTCATCATTTGGTTCAGATCTAGGATTTAAAGAATAGCCATCGCCAAGGCGCACAGCGCGGCGAACAGCATTTTCTTCAAAAGCACCTATCCATATTGGAATTGGTTGTTGAACTGGTTTTGGATTGATCCCCATGTCATTGATGTCATGAAAGTCACCCTTGAAAGTGATGGCTTCTTCTGTCCAAAGGCGCCGCATTACCTCAATTTGTTCCTCAAAACGACGCGCCCGCGTACCGTACTGCATTCCTAAACCTTGGTACTCTTCAGGACTCCAACCAATTCCACACCCTAGGCGTAAACGCCCTCCAGATAATTGGTCTACTTCAGCAGCCTGCTTAGCAACCAGAGTTGCCTGACGTTGAGGCAATACGAGTACAGCTGAAGCAAAGGTAATTTTAGTTGTCAGTGCTGCCGCATATGAGAAAAGTGTCAATGGCTCATGAAAAGAACGATCCACAGTGTAATAATGAGCCCAAGGCGCTCCCTTGGATTCACGATTACAAAGCACGTGGTCAATACAAAGGACGTGATCGTAGCCTAGACCTTCTGCTGTTTGAAAAAAGTCTTTGACCATCGACATATCATCGCCGATTTCAGAGTGAGGGAAGACACATCCTATTTTCATAAGTTACAATTCCTTGTTGGGCTCTAGTAGACAGGTAGCTAAAAGATTAAAACTTAGCCTAATTAAGCTAGTATTTTTTTAGGAACTTTAATTTTGCGTTTGTTGCCATCCATCTGGATCGGCAAGAAAAGCCTTAACTTCCTTAACTACATCAGCAGAAAAATATCCATCGGACTCAGCCACCCTTATAATGTCTGACCAAGTGGCAAGTTCATGCAAATCGACCCCAAGCTCTTTAAGGCTAGTGCGGCTTGCGGGAAAGATACCATAGTGAAAGACTACAAACGTGTGTTCCACACTTGCGCCAGCAGTTTTCAGGGCGTTGATAAAGTTAATTTTACTTCCTCCATCTGTGGCAAGGTCTTCAACAAGAACCACACGCTGTCCTTCAGAGAGTACTCCCTCTATTTGAGCCATTCGGCCAAAACCTTTGGGTTGCTTTCTTACATAAAGCATGGGCAATCCCATTCGTTCAGCTATCCAGGCTGCAAAAGGGATGCCGGCAGTCTCACCTCCAGCAATCGCATCGATACTTTCATAACCAGCGGCTCGCTCGATAGATTGGACTGCCAAATCCATCAAACGTGATCTTGCACGAGGAAAGGAAATTAATTTTCGGATATCCACGTAAACAGGGCTTTTACGTCCCGATGTAAAAACGAATGGATCTTTTCCGTCATACGCATACGCGGCTTTTATCTCGAGCAATATGCGGGCGGCTTCATCTGCAACGGCTGTCATGGAGTGGCGATTTCCTTAATGGCACTTGGTCTGTATTGTTACGGGCTTATCAGCCCAGATCGGCTGATGTTACCATCGAGATACCAATGTTAGAAACAATTCTTCCGGGTTTAACACCTGGTGCAATAACTTATATCGCAATTTGCGCATTTCTTTCCGCAGTATTTCATAGTGTGAGCGGTTATGCCGGAGGCCTAATACTCGCAATTTGTCTTGCTCCAGTTATTGGCGTGAAGGCAACTGTACCAGTCTTGGCTATGTCTCTACTGGTTTCTCATACAAGTCGTGCGTGGGCATTCCGTGGTGGTTTTCAATGGCCTCTTTATCGTGATGTTATGATTACAGCCCTTCCTGGAATCATCCTGGGAGCCTCTATCTACAGTCTCCTTCCAATTGAATGGATCGCCGTAGTCCTGGGGTGTTTTCTACTTGCCGCCGCACCTCTCCGTCGCTTGATGCAAAGAATGGACGTAAAGGTGGGGCGCAAGGCACTTATGGGCGCAGGGGTCCCCTTTGGAATTCTTTCTGGCTCGGCCATTGGTGCAGGTATGATACTTGCGCCATTTTTTCTCGCCGCAGGGCTCGCAGGCGAAGCTTTGCTTGGTACCATGGCTGCCATCGCATTCACCGTAAATGTGATGAAAACATTGGTATTCAGCAGTTTTTCCGTTCTAACCTTAAACTTAGCATTGGTGGGAGTTGCCGTTGGTGCATGTACCGTTCCAGGCAATCTTCTTGGACGTTGGATCGTTAGACATACCCCTATACGAGTTCATGTCTCATTAGTGGAGGCCGTTGTAGCGATTGGCGGCTTATATTTTCTGTGGCTTGCAGCCCAAAAATTTGGTTTTGTGTAGTCAAAGCATTTCAATTTTAAAACGCTGGTCACGAGGTAAAGTTTATTTTGAAATAGACGTTTGATGTCTCTCCAACGTGAAAAGATCGGAATAAAGTTTCAAATTGTGAGGAAATTTAATCATTTGCGACATTCAAACCTCTTCGACTAACATCCAATCATTAGAAAGTTTATGATTCTAAAGGACCAAATCTGATATGACCCAATCTGTTTCTCGCCTGATAACTGAAAGCCTAGAAGCTCATGATGTTGACCAGGTTTTCTGTGTTCCAGGCGAAAGCTATATCGGTCTCACCTCAACAATGGTTGAGAGAAATTCTGTTCGCGTAATTGTTTGCCGACACGAAGCCGGAGCTGGTTTTATGGCTGCCGCTGATGGTCGCCTTCGCAACAGAGCTGGCGTATGCATGGTTTCGCGTGGACCAGGGCTTTCAAATGGAATTGTTGCACTTCATTCTGCATTTCACGATGCCACGCCATTGGTAATGCTAATTGGGCAGGTTGAGCGCAAAGATTTCGGTAGAATGGCGCTTCAAGAACAAAATTATTCAGTGTTGCTTGCTGATATTACAAAGCAGGTTATTGAGGTGAATGAGGCGGACACAGCCTCAGAAGCGATTTCTCGTGCGTTTCATATCGCAGAAAGTGGGACCCCCGGACCCGTTGCAGTTATTTTACCAGAAGACATATTCGATGATGAGACTGCAGCCCCTGTTGATGCACCCAGACCTCAAGTTAAAGCGGCACCGGCTGCTGATGATTTAGCATTATTGGCTGATATGCTTAGGAAGGCAGAACGCCCATTAGTCCTTGTCGGTGGTGCTTTGATGGCCGATGCTGTTCGCGACCCAAACACTTTTTCCGATTTAAATAGGCTAGCTGAAGAATGGGTATTGCCCATTTCGCCAACTCACCGTCGGCCTCAATTATTTGATGCCCATCACCCAAATTATGGGGGTTACATGGGTATTCGTGTTCCGCCTGACCTTATCAATGAGATGAAAAAAGCCGACTTAATGATAGCGCTTGGCGAGCGCATGACTGATACCGTCAGCCAATCATATAGTTTTCCAACAGCGCCCCAACCTCAGCTGCCACTTGTTCATGTTTGGCCGGATGCCGATGAGGTTGGTCGCGTATTTCGGCCCGATTTAGGGATCCCCGCCAGTCCTCATGAAACCATTAAGTCATTACTCGCTCTTGGAACACCGGAAGATGCTTCAAAACGCAAGGATTGGGTCGAGGGTTTAAACACTATTCATACTCGTTTGCTTGCTAAAGAATGGAATCCAACTACAGACGGTGTAAATTTTGCTGCTGTAGTTTGTGAGATAGATAAACACCTTGCTGACGATGCCACAGTTACATCGGACGCCGGTAACTTCGGAAGCTTCCTTCATCGTTACATAGGTTTTCGACAAGGTCAGGTCTTTTTATCTTCCGTGGTTGGAGCCATGGGATCAGGAATGCCAATGGCTGTAGCGGCCTGTCTGCGAAGGCCAAATACTCAAGTGGTTGCTTTCATGGGCGATGGTGGTGCCTTGATGATGGGCAATGAGATCGCCACCGCTGTTCAATACGGTGTTGCTCCAATTATGGTGATATCGGACAACTCAATGTACGGCACAATTGGAATGCATTCATATGTTAGATATCCAGATCGTCCAATTATGGATGGTACACGTTTGACCAACCCGGACTTTGCAGAGTGGGGAAGAACCTTTGGAGCCGTTGGTATAACCATCAACGAAGAATCAGAAGTACAAGCTAAAGTTGCTGAAGCATTTGCAGTAAAAACCCGCCCGGTCGTCTTGCACTGTAAAACATCAGCTCTGCAAATGAGCGCATGGCGCACGTATGACCGTGCCCCATCAATTCCTTAAGGAGTTACTGCCTTGGCGCATACAGATAAGTGGCTTTCGTTGCATGAAGAAGAAGTCATAGAACCAGATCTTCCAATTTGCGATCCCCATCACCATCTTTGGCACGAGCATGGTGGTCGTTTCGTAGAGCCAACCTACCTGTTTGAGCAAATCCATCGGGACGTAAACTCAGGTCACAATATTGTTTCCACGGTATTTATTGAATGTGGTGCAATGTTTAAGGGGACAGGACCGGAGCACCTCAAGTGTGTTGGTGAAACCGAGTTCGTGAATGGCATAGCTGCCATGAGTGCGTCGGGACGATACGGGGATTGTAGAATTGCAGCGGGAATTGTTGGAACTGCTCCCTTCTTGCTAGGAGGAAAATTAACGGCGGAAGCTTTAGATGCACAAATCAATGCTGGAGGTGGACGTTTTAGAGGAATACGCCTTGGCGCAACCTGGGATGCTAGCAACGATGTTCCAAATGCTAGGATAAACCCTCCAGCAGATATGTATTCCACAAGTAAGTTTCGTGAAGCCTTTAGAGAACTGGCTCCAAGAGGACTATCCTTTGAAGGCTGGTGCTATCACCCTCAGATCCCTGAATTGACCGCTTTAGCAGATGCGTTTCCTGATGTGACGATCATCCTTGACCACTTTGGTGGCCCCCTAGGAATAGGGCCTTACGCAGGTAAAGAAGATGAAGTCTTTAGCAATTGGAAAATTAGTATCACTGAGTTAGCAAAGCGCCCCAACGTTATGGCTAAGCTTGGAGGATTAGTTATGGAGGTCAATGGCTTTGGTTGGGAGCGAGAGCCAAAACCTCCGTCAAGCCAGCAACTAATGGAACGAACACGCCGTTATTATGAAACCACAATAGGTTTATTCGGCGTAGAACGGTGTATGTTTGAAAGTAATTTTCCCGTGGACATGATAGCGGGAACTTACCGAACACTCTGGAATAGCTTTAAAAGATTAACAGCTGATTATTCCGGGGATGAAAAAGCCGCTCTATTCCATGACACCGCAACGAGAGTCTACAGGATCTGATTACTATTATTTTGCATTGTAGTTGCGACCCGGTTCATAAAATTTGAGTTGTCACCTTTGCATAATAAGTCAGAATTGTCCGCGATCGCTGTGAGTAATGGGTCTAACCAAGCGCCATCTTGTTTTGAGAAGTTACCCAACACATGACCTGTAACTCTCTCAGGTCTCCCAGGATGCCCAATACCTATACGAACCCGCCAAAAGTCGGCCCCGCAGTGCTGAACCAGGGAACGGATACCGTTATGTCCTGCTGCTCCTCCCCCTTTCCGTACTCTTAACTTTCCAGGATCGAGGTCCAGCTCATCGTATAGCACGATCATCTGATCGGCACTGAGTTTGTAAAAATTCATAGCTTCGCGAGCTGAATGCCCACTTTTATTCATAAATGTCTGTGGCTTGAGTAAGAGAGCACGCACCCCGCCAATACGAGCCTCCGCAACTAGGCCCTGAAAACGACTGCGGAACGGGCTTGCACTCGCCCGCTCCGCAATACGATCAACCGCCATAAATCCTATATTATGACGATGACCCGCATATTCCTGCCCAGGGTTACCAAGCCCAACGAATGTGATCATTCGTGCGGCACCACAAAATCAGGAATTTATAGCGGCTACTCTTCAGAAGCTGATTCTTCAGCATCCCCTGTTTCCTCTTCAGAACCAGCAGCTGCCGTTTCCTCAGCTGTTTCAACTACCTTAGTTGGAGCAGCAATGGTTGCTATGGTGAAGTCGCGATCGGTGATTGTTACTTCTACGCCATTTGGCAGGCTCACCGCGCTAATATGGATAGAGTCACCAACCTGGAAACCTGTCAGGTCAACCTCAATTTGCTCAGGTATTGCGTCTGGACGACAGGACACTTCAATGTCGTACCGGACAACATTCAAAATTCCACCTTCACGCAATCCAGGGCATTCATCTTCGTTAATGAACGCTGCAGGCACAGATACAGTGATCGTTGCATTGGCTGCAACTCGCAAGAAATCAACATGCATTGCTCTATCGGTAACTGGATGCACTTGCAGGTCTCTTGCAAGCACATTCATCTTGTCGCCTTCAACATCGAGCTGAAATAACTGAGAGAAAAAACCAGTTTGTTTTATCAAACGGTTTAACTCAAGCTCCTGAATACCCACCGAAATAGGTTCTGCTTCTGTACCGTATACCACTGCAGGGATGATGCCTGCGCGACGTGCAGCTCGAGCAGCACCCTTACCTACGTTTTCACGGCGTGAAACCGAAATTGTTGTTATATCACTCATAGTACTTTTCTCCTTGCCTCCACCGGACCGGCCTAACGGTTTCCGACTAACCGCAAGCGCCCGGCGCACGCGTTAAACAAGATCTCACCAAAAAAAGTCGGTAGGTTAAAATCTCGTAAAGAAATGAGCCTTAATCGAATAGGCTCGAAACAGATTCCTCTTCATTAATCCGTTTGACAGCCTCCCCAAGCAAGGGCGCTATCGACAACTGACGGATATTCCGTGCCTCTCTTACAGCTTCTGTTGCCTGAATGCTATCAGTAATAACTAATTCTTCCATAGGCGACGCGGCAACACGAGCTACCGCTCCACCTGAGAGCACCCCATGGGTAACATAGGCTGAAACAGACGCAGCTCCTTTTTCCATAAGGGCAACAGCTGCATTGCATAGAGTACCAGCTGAATCAACGATATCATCAACTAGTATGCAACGACGCCCTTCAACCTCACCAATGATATTCATAACCTCAGACACACCAGCTTGGGGCCTGCGCTTATCAATGATAGCTAATTCCGCATCCAAGCGACTTGCTATTGCACGAGCTCTTACAACACCGCCGACATCTGGAGATATAATAACAAGATCATCCCCGCTGTAGCGTTCTCGAATGTCTTGAACAAGAACTGGCCGACCGAAAAGATTATCCGTTGGAATATCGAAAAATCCCTGAATCTGACCTGCATGTAAATCAAGGGTAAGCACCCTGTCTGCACCAGCAGTAGTTATCAGGTTGGCTACTAACTTTGCAGATATTGGTGTTCTTGGCCCTGTTTTTCGATCCTGACGAGCATAACCAAAATAAGGGATAACGGCAGTAACGCGCCTTGCAGACCCTCTACGCAAGGCGTCTAAGCATACTAGCAACTCCATTAGGTTGTCATTTGCTGGGAACGATGTGCTCTGTACAAGGAACACATCCTCACCTCTCACGTTTTCCTCTATTTCAACAAAAACCTCCATGTCGGAGAACCGTCGAATAGAAGCAGCAGTTAACTGTAAATTTAAGTAAGCACTAATTGCCGAGGCAAGCGGACGATTACTATTACCGGCTAGAACCTTCATTTAACCCGCTCCCAAGGCCGCTATTACCAACAAAAACAGAGCCAGATGATTGCACCCCGGCCGATATTGAAATTGTTTAACTCCGAGTGAGAAGAGTGTAAACGGTGGCTTCATATCTCAACGCCGGGTCAGAACGCCGCGCTTTCATCTTGATGTACTTTCACCAGAGCTCGATTATACGCCAGCATGATATCTCGCTCGTGAATAACCCCTAAAATCTTTTTATTTTCCAAGCTATCAACCACAGCAATATGAGCCTCATCCTGATACTCCATCATCTTCAAGGCGTCCTCTAAATTATTGGATGCCTCAAGCATCGGAGGATTTAGGCGCACGATATCGCGGGCAACTACAAGTGTATCTAATTCCCGATCAAAGGCCTCTGGCGCAAAATCTGATAAAGTAATTGTCCCAATCAGGTGATCTTCGCGATCCACAACAAAAAGTTCACCAAACGCTGCGGCTTGAAGTTTTATCCTTACCTCCGACAAAGGGATATCAGGATAAGTTCTAGCAAAATTCTTGCTAAGGACCTTTCCGACTTCAATGTCCTGCAATAAATCAGATTCTAATCTATTTTTTGCAACATCAATCCCACGGTCCGACAATTGCCCGCGGAAATAAGATGGACCGTGAAGGGCACTGGTCGTTGCAATGGCAGCAACAACAGCAACCATTACAGCAGTTGTAAGAGAATAATCCGTGGTAATCTCAAAAATCATGAGGATAGTTGATATCGGAGCTCCAAGTGTTGAGGCTGCGTATGCACCCATACCTACTAATGCGTAAGCTCTTTCGCCGGCAAAAATATCTTCACCAACACCCACCATCCCTGGCGCAATTTGACCTGCAACAATACCAAACGCGCCCCCGATAACCGCGCCAAGAAATAATGAAGGAGAGAAAATACCCCCCCCAAACCCGCTTCCCAAAGTGATCGCTTTAGCGGCAGTTTTTGCAAATATAAGGCCTAACAAAAATAGAAAACCAAATTCCATTTTAAGAGCACTTGAAGTTGCTCCGTAACCAACTCCCAAAACTTGCGGAAAACTAAGAGCAATAAGCCCAATTAAAAAGCCACCAATCA
>VMBT01000473.1_pt1 | contig 25882 bp, 22 predicted proteins | sample 4404301 | NCBI WGS metagenome assembly VMBT01 (sample SAMN12238535, study PRJNA552566) | marine metagenome | isolation source: Coastal seawater | place: USA: coastal Georgia, Sapelo Island | collected 2008-08/2009-08
TTAAGCCTCTCACAGGATTGGTTAATAATGCTGCTGGAAATTTTATCTCTCCAACGCATAAATTATCTTCGCGCGGCTTTGATGCTATTTCCAATATTGTTATGCATGGAACCTTTTATGTTACGCACAGCGTTGGACAAAAATGGATCGCACAACAATTACCTGGATCCATATTATCAATTCTTGCAACCTGGATTTGGACGGGTTCTGCTTACGTTGTTCCATCTGCTATGTCTAAATCTGCTATTCATGCAATGACCATGTCTTTAGCTGTTGAATGGGGACCTAAAAATATTAGAGTTAATGCTATTGCGCCTGGCGCTTTCCCTACCAAAGGCATGACCGCAAGACTTGATCCAAATGGATCCATGATGTCTGACGGAGCAGATGTAAGCAAGTCTATTCCTATGGGTCGAGTGGGAAAAATGGAAGAATTACAAAATCTAGCCTCATTCCTGATGAGCGATGGATGCGATTACTTAACAGGTCAAAGTATAGCTATAGATGGTGCTCAGCATCTTAGTGGTGGAGGAACGTTTTCAAGCTTAGCTAGCGTATCAGATGAAGATTGGGATAATATAAGGTCTGCAATTCAACAAACTAATGCTAAAGATAAACAGGATAGGGGTTAATTATGAGTAATATGCATGAAATGCTAAAGAAACAAAAAGAATATGTGTTACAACAAGGTGCTCCTAGTATTGATTTAAGAATTGATCGCCTGAATAGGATGAAAGAACTTATTCTTGATTACAGATATAAATTTGTTGACGCTCTTAATGAAGATTTTGGTGTTAGATCCAAGAATCAATCAATGATTACAGATGCTTACTCAATAATACCTAATATTGAGTATGCCAAAAAAAATATAAAATCTTGGACCGGTAAAAGTAAACGCAAGACATCATTTCCATTTAATATTCTAGGTGCCCGTTCTTATGTTGAGTACGAACCCTTGGGTGTTGTTGGAATGATTTCTCCATGGAATTTCCCAGTAAATTTAACCTTTAGTCCACTTATTGCTGTATTTGCTGCTGGAAATGTTGTGATGCATAAGCCAAGCGAATATACAGAAAATACTTCGGCATTGCTTAAAGAATCTTGTGATAAGTATTTTGATGATACCGAGTTTGGAACTGTGCTAGGTGGACCTGAGGTTGGTGCTGAGTTCTCATCTCTTAAATTTGATCATCTTCTGTATACAGGCAGTGGAGCCGTTGGTAAATATATTATGGAAGCTGCTGCTAAAAACCTTGTTCCTGTTACTCTAGAATTGGGCGGCAAATCTCCAGTAATAGTTGGAGAGAGCGCAGATCTTAAATCTACTGCAAGACGTGTCATGATGGGAAAAACAATGAATGCAGGGCAAATATGTTTAGCTCCTGATTATGTCATAGTCAAAGATAACCTAGAATCTGATTTGGTAGCTGAGCTCAAAGAGTCAGTAAAAGAATATTATCCTGACATTAAACATAATCCTGATTACACATCGATTATCAATCAAAAGCATTTCGATAGAATCAATGGACTAATTGATGATGCAAGAGCGAAGGGCGCTACTATAGACGAGATTAATCCAGCAAACGAAGATTTTTCTCAACAAGAAGCTTATAAAATTCCTCCTACTTTAGTAATGAACCCTACTGATGATATGAAAGTTATGCAGGAAGAAATTTTTGGACCAGTACTGCCTATTAAAAAATACTCTGATATCGATGAAACTATAGAGTATGTGAATTCCAAAGATAAGCCACTAGGTTTGTACTATTTTGGGAATAACAAAACCGAAGAAGATAAGGTTTTATCAAAAACGACATCAGGAGGAGTTACTGTCAACAATGTTATTGGACATCTCCAACAATCAGATTTACCTTTTGGTGGAGTTGGTCCCAGCGGCATTGGTCGTTACAACGGAGTAGAAGGATTTTTAAACTTTAGTAATGCAAAAGCAATTTATAAAGAAGTGAGCCCAAGATTTGAAAAATTATTTGGATTCATGAGGCCTCCCTACAAAGACGATGTAGAAGCAACCTTGAAGAAATTAATTAAGTAAATGCTCAAAACACCCATTTCGTTGGGTTTTAAATATTTTCGTTCAAGAGATACTGGATATCTATCCTTTTATGCACTCATTTCAATAATTGGTCTTTCTCTTGGTGTTGCTACTTTAATCATAGTGCTATCAGTAATGAATGGTTTTGAAAAAGAGCTTCAAAATCGAATATTAGGAGTTGTTCCTCAACTAATAATAAAAAAGGATGCACCATTTTCAGTAGACCAAGATTGGATCGATCAGCTTGATACTAACCAGAGAATCATCGCACACTCGCCATACACTCAATCAGAGATTCTGATACAAAACGATAATGGTACAAAGCCTATGTTGCTTGCTGGCATTTATCCTGAATTAGAAAAAAACATTACTATCCTCCCAGATTTTATTATTGCTGGAAGTATTGGTGATATGTTGCCACAGGATGGAATAATTATTGGCTCATCGTTAGCACAGTCTTTAAATATTGATTTAGGTGATTCGCTGAGGATATTTACTGGCGAGCTTAGAAATACCCTATTTGGTTCAGTTCCCAGAACCTTGCAAGTTAAGGTGATAGGAATATTTGAGCTCAAATCTGAACTTGATACTTCTTTAGTGCTTGCTCATCACGATTTGGTTGCAAAGTTATTAAGATTCCCAGTAGGTTATACCCAAAGTATCAGGATCAAACCCAATGATTTATTTAATGTGACCAATATCGGATATTCCATTATCGATAATGAAGTCTTAAATGAACAAGGTTATTATTTTAGTACCTGGTACCAAACTCATGGAACCTTATTTCAAGCAATCCAATTAGAAAAAAGGATTATTGGGTTGTTAATTTTTCTTATTGTTACAGTTGCTTGTTTTAATATCCTCTCAAACTTAGTTATGACGGTTAAAGCTAAAGAGGCAGATATAGCCATATTAAAAACACTCCATATGCAGCCCAGCCATATCTCTTTAATATTTATTACTCAAGGATTGTTAATAGGTATTTTGGGAATAGTCATTGGAACTATTTTAGGATTAATGATTACTCCAAATATTGATGCTATTTTGGCTTTTATTGAAGGGATAACTAATAGAAATGTTTTGGATGCTTATTTTATAAATTACTTTCCATACTATTTTGATTTAGATCAGATTTTGTTGATTGTTGGATTTTCTCTAGCTATCACACTGTTATTTGCTTGGATTCCTGCTCAAAGGGCTACCAAAATACTGCCTGCACAGGTTTTAAGACATGAATAAGCTTTCTGTAAAGAACTTATACAAAACTTATTTTGATGGTGAAAGCAATACTTCTGTCTTAAATGGGCTTACCTTTGACGCACTAGGATCAAAGTTAACAGCAGTGGTTGGTGAATCGGGCTCAGGTAAAACAACCTTACTTAACCTAATTTCAACCATTGATAAGCCAACGAAAGGGGAAATTATATTTAATAATACCTGTATAAATAATTCTCATCACTCTGAGCCTTTTCACGATTATGGTTTTGTATTCCAATTTCATTACTTAGTTAATACGCTTACTGTTGCTGAAAATATTTTGATAGCTGCAGAAATTATTAATCAACCTAAGCAAGATGCTTTAGATAGAATGCATAATTTTGCTGAGCAACTAGGAATATTGCATAAAATGAATAATTACCCATTTCAACTCTCTGGAGGTGAAAGACAAAGAGCTGCATTCATAAGGGCAATTATTAACAAACCATCATTGGTACTAATGGATGAACCTACTGGTAATTTAGATCAAGAAAATTCTAAAAAACTTCAAGAGCTCATAATCTCTATAATGCATGAACAAGATTCAATCTTTCTTGTTGCAACCCATGATAAAGATTTTGCAGATCGTGCAGATCAGATTATTGCACTATAAAATAACCTTATGTACGAATTAATTCTCTCAGGGGGGTGGTTTATATGGCCGCTTCTAGTATGTTCAGTGCTAATGATTTCTATTATTTTAGAAAGACTTTGGTTACTTCAATCAAAATTAGTTATTCCATCTAATTTACTGAAGCAGGTTGTAATACTTATTGAAAATAATAAGTTTACTATTCAGCAACAAGAATCATTTGTTTCCATGTCCCATTTAGGGTCTATGTTAGCAACTATATATAGATTTAAGGAGTTACCGCGGGAGATTATTGAATCTAAAACAGAAGATAAGGCAGAGGAAATAAGATTTGATCTTGAGAGAAATATTAGCAATCTAGGCATTATTGCTAGCATTGCTCCTTTATTAGGTTTATTGGGTACAGTTGTTGGAATGATTAAGGTCTTTGCTAACTTGGAATCTTTAAATCAAACAAATAATGCAAACCTTCTTGCCTCAGGCATCTCTGAGGCTTTGGTTACCACTGCAGTTGGATTATTGGTTGCAGTACCAGCCTTAACTGCTTTTCATCTCTTCAACAGAAGGGTGGAGCACTTAATGGTATCAATCCAAACTGAGTCATCTAAGCTTATAGATTACCTTACCAAAAAGTGAAATTTCTCTCAAAAAGAAAAGCTGCTTTTGGAATTGAATTAACACCTTTAATTGATATTGTTTTTTTATTAGTTATTTTCTTTGTGGTGACTGCAAAGATACAGGGCAATCAATATATAGATCTTGAATTACCGACCACTGATAATTTCAATCAAGGCAATGTAGAATTTGAGCAAATTGTTTATCTATTTGCTGACAATAGAGTTTCTATATCAAATAAAACACTTAATATCAATAATTTAGAAGAAATCTTTACGAGTATTAACCAAGCATATTCTCAAGATCAAGTTTTAATACTTGCCATTGAAAAAAAGGTATTTTTCGAGAATGTTGTTAAAATAATGGACGGTTTAGAGGATCTGGGTTTTTTAAATATAAAAATTCAGACGTATACTCATGAACAAAGCATTTAAGAGACTTCTTCAGTACACCTTTGCATACAAAGCTTCCTTCTTAGTAGCCATAGTTGGTTTTCTATTGTTTGCTGCTGCGGATGTTGCTGCTGTTGAGTGGATTAGAAGAGTCATAGAGTATATTGGATCTGAGCAATCTAATCCTGGATCATATCTTGCCTATGCATTGATTGCCATTGCTGCCATAAGAGGAATAGGCTTCTTTATTGGTAATTACTTCATGGCGAGGGTTGGTTTTGGTATAGTCCATGATCTTAGGCATCAACTCTTTAATAAGCTTTTATATCTTCCCAAGAGATACTTCGATGAAAGTCAATCTGGCCAGTTATTGAACCGTATTACTTTTACTACCACTCAAGTTTCTGGCGCTACCACCAATGCTGTTAAAACCTTTATTAAAGAAGGCGCACTCTTACTAGGTTTATTTTTTTACATGCTCTATCTAGATTGGAGGCTAACCATCATGTTGGTTGCTGTTATACCAGTTATAGGTTTCATTGTAATGATTGCGGGTAGAAGGCTTCGTAAGTTAGCAAAAAAAATCCAAACAGCTATGGGAGACGTAACCCATATTGCTTCAGAAGCTGTTGATGGAAACCAAGAAATCAAATCGTTCGATGCAGGCGATTATGAAAGCAATAGATTTGCTTTTGCTAACAATGCTAACAGAAAACAGAATCTTAAATTGGAGGCCACTAACTCTTTGGCAACACCGATTGTCCAAATTCTTATATCCTTCTCCTTAGCATTAGTTGCATATATCGCTTTGGAACAGGGGTTATCTATTAAGCTTGAAGCTGATACCTTTGTGGCATTTTTTACTGCTGCTGGTCTCATGGCAAAACCAATGAGGCAGTTAACAAATATCAATGCTGTTATCCAAAAAGGTATAGCAGCCGCAGTAGAAATATTTGAACAACTAGACCATCCTGTAGAAAAAGATGATGGAGAGGTAACTTCTGAAATTAAAGGCAGCATCCAATTTAGTAATGTTGCTTTTGGCTACAATCAACAAGAAAGTGTACTAAAGGATATCTCTTTTGCTGTGGAACCAGGCAAAACCATTGCACTAGTTGGTAAATCTGGATCTGGTAAGTCAACCATCAGTAGTTTGATTTCCAGATTTTATAGTGGATTTAGCGGCAAAATAACCATTGATGATGTTGATATCAAGGATTACAAGTTACAACATTTAAGAAACTCTATCTCTATAGTTACCCAAAAACCAAATTTATTTAACGATACCGTTGAACGAAATATTGCCTATGGATATGAAGATATTGATAAAGAAAGATTAGTGTTTGCTGCAGAAAAGGCCGGTTGCAAAGATTTTATAGATCGCTTGCCTGATGGCTTTAGAACCTACATTGGAGACGATGGAGTTTTATTGTCTGGTGGTCAAAGACAACGTCTCGCTATAGCTAGAGCATTCTACAAAAATTCTCCAATAGTAATTTTAGATGAGGCTACCTCTGCATTGGATACTGAGTCTGAGTCATTCATTCAAGAATCAATAGACGAACTTACGCATGGTAAAACTACCATAATCATTGCCCACAGGCTGAGCACTATAGAAAAAGCCAATAGGATTCTTGTAATCGATGAGGGAATTATTGCGGAACAAGGAAGCCATAAAGAATTACTTGAATCTGAGGGACTCTACAAACAGCTTTATAAAAATCATGATACTGATGGAGCAACTAGAAAAGTTATCCAAACTTCTGCACCTAAATATTTACCAGATTTTTATGAAGAAGAAGTATCTTCCAATAAATTTATCAATGCCTGGTATAACAAAAGTATTTGGTTATGGCTTTTACTACCTTTTTCTTTTATAGCAAAACTTGTCTATAGCTCTAGAAAGAAAAAATTAATTAACTCTCAGAAACCTTTTCCCAAACCAATTATTGTAGTGGGAAATATTACCGTCGGCGGGACAGGTAAAACACCTTTGGTTAGAGCTATTTCAGAATATTTTATTGCTGCTGGAAAAAGGATTGGTATTGTAAGCAGGGGGTATGGAGGAAGATATCAGGGCACTTTACTAGTTAATGAGGAATCTACATTTAAACAAACTGGTGATGAGGCACAGATTCTAGCAAAAATTGGAGCACCTTTAGTTCTTGATAGAAATAGATCAAGAGGAGTGGATCATTTGCTGAAGTCTTATCCTGATTTAGATTTAGTTATTACCGATGATGGTCTCCAGCATTATGCTATGAAGCGAGATATTGAAATAGCTGTTATAGACGGAAGGAGAAGACTTGGAAATGGCTTTATGTTGCCTGCAGGACCTCTTCGTGAGCCCAAGAGCAGATTGGCTGATGTAGATTTTATAATTAATAATGGTGGGCCTGCTGAAGATGGAGAATATTTAATGTCTATGAATCCATCTAAGTTCGTACATTTAAATTCAGGTAAATCTTATGATGTGGCTAATTGGCCAATGCATAAAAATATTCATGCAGTTGCGGGTATAGGCAACCCTAATAGATTTTTTGATTTACTAACCAAGTTAGGTTTCTCGTCTATTAAGCATGCCTTCACAGATCATCATAAATTCCAATCCAAGGACATTGAATTTTTAGATCATCTTCCGATTATCATGACTGAAAAAGATGCTGCAAAATGTAAAGACTTTAAAAATTCAAAAATATGGTATCTTGTCATTGCAGCTCAACCAGAAGAGAGATTCTTAAAAGATTTAGAGGGTAAGTTAGATGCTTGATAAAGAGATATTAGATATTTTAGTTTGCATACGATGCAAAAACTCACTTACTCAATCTAATGATGATCGCTTGGATTGTGATCAATGCAATATCTCTTTTCCTATTATTGATGATATTCCTCGCCTCGTAGACGAAGAGGTAATTGATAATAATGACTGATGTCCATATTGTTATCCCATCAAGAATAGGATCCACAAGATTATCAAAGAAACCTCTTCAGAAACTAGGCAATAAAACCTTACTAGAAAGAGTTTTTGATAACGCAGGAAAATCTAAATTTTCTTCTATATTTATTGCAACTGATGATAGCGAGATTTTAGATTTAGCTAGTAATTTTTGTAATAACGTAATTATCACCTCAGCTGAACATGTATCCGGCACAGATCGTATCCATGAATTGTGCACAAAAATGCAATTTAATCCTGAAGATGTAGTAATTAATTTACAGGGAGACGAACCGTTTATGCCTCTTGAAATTATTAATGCCATGCCTGATATCTTGGATGGATTCGATGTAGCGACTGCTTGCGTGCCCATTCTTGATGATGAAGATATTGAAAATATCAATAATGTAAAAGTATGTTTTTCAAAAGATAGAGCTTTGTATTTCTCTCGCAGCGTTATACCAGATAATTTTACAAATACCGATGTAGATTATTACAAACATATTGGTATCTATGCCTATAAGGTGAAGACACTTAAAACTATCTCATCGCTAAAACCTACAAAGCTAGAATTAGCTGAAAAACTAGAACAACTTAGGTTTCTTGACCATGGTTTACATATTGGTATTAGAAATTTCAATGTTAAGGCACCTATTGGTATTGATACCCAAGAAGATCTAATCAAAGCCCAAAAATTATTCTCTTGAAATTAATAGAAAACAGTTTTATTCCTAACTATTTTCAGCTCCCAAGTACGGCTAGTAAAACCATAATTATTGAGAGTGAAGATGACTACAAAGAAATAGATAGTAACTATCCACATATTGTTATTGGCGAAGGATCTAATCTAATTCTTCCAAAGTTTATAAATGCTCAAATTATTAAATTAGGATTCAAAGAAATTAATCACCAGAATACTACTATAGAGGTTTCTGGTGCAGTTACCTGGGCTGAGCTTATTGATTATTCACTTAAAAACAATCTATATGGTCTTGAGAATTTAACTGCAATTCCTGGGTTGGCTACAGCTGCTCCTGTCCAAAATATTGGAGCATACGGTGTTCAAATTAGTGAATTTATTCAATCAGTAGTTTGTTGGGACTTGGAATCAAACAAATTCATACATCTTAGTAATGATGATTGCGCTTTTAGCTATAGAAGATCATTATTTCAAAGCAATAAATCTCTTATCATTCATAAAGTTTGCCTTCAACTCAATGACACATTCAAACCCAATCTGACCTATAAAAGTATTCAAGAATTTTTGATGAAAAACAGTATAAACGGTGAAGATCTATCTCCAGCAAAGCTTTCATCAGTCATTGCAGACATACGTAGCCAAAGACTTCCAAACCCTCAATTATCTCCAAACGTTGGCAGTTTTTTTAAAAATCCAACTATATCCAGTGATACATTTCATCAGCTCAAGGGAAATTATCCAGAAATCCCTCATTGGAGTGATGAGCATGGCTTCAAAATATCGGCTGGATGGTTGATTTCAATGATAAGCAACGAATTAGAATCTAACAATCTTGAATTATTTGTTAATAATAATTTAGTCATTATCAATGAAGGATGTACTTATGAAGAATTATTAAAGTTCGTTAGTAGCATTCAAAGCAAAGTCTCAACAAAGTTTGGAATTAAATTGGAAGTTGAACCAGAAATTATTACATGACGATTCTCATAGCAATTACTAGTCATTTGCTAGCGGTTATAAGTCCTGGCCCAGATACAGCCATAGTTCTCAAAACCGCTTTAAATAAAGATAACAGTGAAGTTAGGTTAGTGGCTTATGGTATTGGCGTGGGAATATTCTTTCATTGTTTGTTTGCAACTATCGGTCTAGAGTTAATTGAAAAGTTAATTCCTAACTTTCTTTTTTATATTTCAATTACAGGAGGCATATATTTTATCTATATAGGAATAATGAGTTTATTAGATACCGGAGAAGGGCGTAGTACAGAATCTACCGGAGGCTCTTATTTTAAAATTGGGCTATTAGTAAATTTATTGAACACTAAGGCTTTAATGTTTTTTGTTGCATTGTTTGCTTATCTTAAAACTCAAGTAGATCAATTATTTTTCTTTATTATGTATTTTCCTATAGCCACATGTGGATGGTTTTTATTGTTAGGTTTTTTAATAACCTCCATTAAAGGAGATATGAATTTTTTAAATTCAAATATTCTTAATTATATTTTTTCTCTTTTCTTTATTTGTGCAGGAATTTTTATATTACTTACCTCATGAGCTATAACAATTTACTTAATTTTATTTCAACTCAAAATGACAAATTTCCTCCAGTACATTTGTGGGATCCCGAATTATGCAAGGGACCTAAATTTTATATAAATCATAATGGTGAATGGTTTTTTAATGACTCGCTCATTAAAAGACATAACTTATGTGTTTTATTTTCAAGAATTATTAAAAGGGATAAAAAAAATTATTATCTTGTGACGCCAGTAGAAAAAATTCAGTTAGAGTGCGCAATAGCACCTTATAAGATCATTGATTTTGAAATTGATGATACAGATAACATTCTATTTAAGACAAATTTAGATTTTGCTTACAAACCTCAGAATAGCTACTCGTCAAGATTAGCAGAATATGATTTTCAATTGGTTCCTGCGATAGAGGTCAGAAATGGTATCGAAGGATATTTTGATAGAAACGTTTACTATAAATTAGCGGATTTAGTTAATCATTACGGTCTAGAAGAAGATAATAAGATAATTTTAAAGTTTGCCAATATAAGCTTTGACTTAGGAATCAGCTCTTAATTCAGTCTCTATCCAATTGTTGATATTCTCTTCAACAAATTGCAATGGTAGAGCGCCGTTTTTTAATATTTCGTGATGAAAGTCTTTAATATCAAATTTTTCACCCAATCGATCTTTGGACCTATCTTTTAATTCAAGTATTTTTAATTGTCCTATTTTGTAAGCAAGTGCTTGGCCTGGCCAATTGATATATCTATCAACTTCATTAATGATGTCCTGTTTGGTTTTAGCAGAATTTTCTAAGAAGTAATTAATTGCATCTTGTCTAGACCAATTGAAATAATGCATGCCAGTATCAACAACTAGCCTGATGGCTCTCCACATGTCATAAGTAAGTTGCCCAAATTTAGAATAGGGATCTTTGTATAATCCCATATCGTATCCTAGGCTTTCGCTATATAAACCCCAGCCCTCAACAAATGCTGTAAATCCACCATATTTTCTAAAATTTGGTAAGTCCAATTCCATTGCTAAGGCTATTTGGAGATGATGTCCAGGAACAGCCTCATGAACTGACAATACTTCAATTTCATATTTTGGTCTAACCTCTGGTCTATACAAATTGACATAATAATATCCTGCTCTCGAACCATCAGCTGCAGGTCTTTGGTAATAAGCAGTTGTGGTGTCAGGAGCGCTTTCTTCAGGAATAGGCTTCAAACCATAGGGTATAGTTGGAAGCTTTTTAAATAAATGAACTAATTCGGGGTCCAATCGTTTTGATGTGGCTAAGTATTCTGTAAAAAGATCCTCTGGATTATCAAAATAAAATTTAGGATTTGTTCTTAAATCATCTAAAAATTCTTTAAAGCTACCTTTCCAATTTACTTGATCCATAACTGTTTGCATTTCATTTCTTATGCGAGCAACCTCAGCTAATCCAATATTATGAATCTCAAGTGGAGTTAGATTAGTAGTAGTAAATCTTTTTGCGGCAAACTCATAATACTCTTTACCATTAGGAATTTCTGATATCCCAATGGTATTCCTGGTAGCTGGAAGATAGGTATTTTCAAAGAATAATAGTAATTTTTGATAGGCAGGTATGACATTATTTGCAATCGTATCTCTAGCTGAAGATTGAATATTTTCAATTTCTTCAGGTGTTAGATCTAACTCAATATCTTTGAATATTTTGTAAAAGGGGCTCTCGCTTGGTGATGTCTCTGCTTGGATTCTAATTTGCCCAAGGACTCTGGTCATTAGAATTCTTGGAGGCACCATTCCCCTATCAATACCAAGGCTTGCTCTTTCAATGACATTATCTATTTGAATGGGTAATTTATTTAAACGCTCAATCCAGTCTAGGTAATGTTGCTTATTTCGAAAAGGAAGGATAGATACGGTTTCGTGTTCAAGTTGTATGCCGCCTCTGTGGCTAAAGGGCATTAAATAAAAGTCAAATTTTTGGTAGGTTGCCTGATCTTGGTATTGTTTTGAGAATAATAAAAAGTTTAATTTCTCATCCTCGCTAAATGTATCAGTGCTTAATGCATTAAGCTTTTCCAAAACGCTTTCATCATGAAGCTTTTCATTAGCATAATAGGAGATACTATTATCTTGCCAATCTTGGTTAAAACGCAGATCTCCAATACTAGATGCATAAATCGGATTGTTATCAATGCCTCTTTGCCATTCAGAATCTACAAGATTTAAAAAAGTTTTTTCATCATTTGAAGATGAACAACTAATGAGAATAATTGGTAATAATAATAATTTTTTCATAGTTACATATTTGGATAGTTTGGGCCGCCCATTCCTTCAGGCGTTACCCATTGTATATTTTGTGAGGGATCCTTAATATCGCATGTTTTGCAGTGGACACAGTTTTGGCTGTTGATCACAAACTTTTTATCTGTCCCATCTTGAACAACCTCGTAAACTCCCGCGGGGCAATACCTTTGTGCTGGTTCATCGTACATGGGTAGATTCTTTGCAATAGGGATAGAAGAATCTTTAAGTTTTAAATGACAAGGCTGATTTTCTGCATGGTTAGTATTAGATAAAAATACTGAACTCAATTTATCAAAAGAATAGATGCCGTCAGGTTTGGGATAATCTATGGGCGATGCATTCTCAATTGTTTTTAAACAAGCATGATCAGGGGTAGGGTGATTCAGTGTAAAAGGTAAATTACCCCTAAATAAGAATTGATCAATACCATTTAGGAGCGCTCCCAACAAAGGACCGAATTTATGGAAAAAGGGTCCAAAATTTCTAGATTTGTGAAGCTCTTTGTATATCCATGAATGAGCTATCAATCCGTCATAATCTGTTTGGTCGCTTCCAGATTCGCTTGCATAGATATATTCCGCAGCAAGCATCCCAGATTTCATGGCGGTGTGAGACCCTTTTATTTTGGAAAAATTTAAGGTCCCAGCATTATCACCGATCAATAGCCCACCTGGAAAAGACATCTTTGGTAGCGATTGCAGCCCACCCTTTATCAATGCTCGAGCACCATAGGTTAGTCTTTCTCCACCTTCAAGTACCTTTTTAATCAATTTATGAGTTTTCCATGTTTGAAACTCATCAAAGGGGCTTAAATAAGGATTCTTATAGTCCAGAGGAACCACATAGCCTAGATAAACTTCATTATTTGGACCATGATAAAGATAGGATCCTGCAGGAGTATCTGAGGGAGAAGGCCAACCATTCGTATGCATAACTAGACCTTCTTGATGATTTTCTGGTTTAATCTTCCATATTTCCTTGAAACCAATGCCATAGTGTTGAGGATCTTTTCCATTATCTAATCCATATTTGGAGATTACTTCTTTCCCTAGGTGGCCCCTGCAACCTTCAGATAAAATTGTATGCTTGGCATGAATGTCTATGCCTGGTTCGTAAGAGTCTTTTTTCTCACCATTTTCATCAATACCCATATCACCAGTTCTAACACCTATGACTTTATCGTCTTGATAGAGCAATTCGCTTGCTGGGAAACCTGGAAAAATTTCAATACCTAAGTTTTCTGCTTCTGTAGCCAACCAACGACACAAGTTACCAAGGCTAATGATGTAATTACCGTGGTTGTTCATGGGGGGCATAAAGAATGCAGGTATGCTAATACCAGAGGATTTAGTCAGGAACATTATTTTGTCTTTCTTAACAGGAGTTGTTAGAGGAGCATTTTTATCCTTCCAATCAGGAATTAACTCATCCAGTGCCGTAGTTTGGAATACATTTCCTGAAAGAATATGAGCTCCAATTTCAGAACCTTTTTCTAATAAACATATAGAAAGTGGATTTTCTTTTGTTAGCTGGGCTAGTTTGATGGCGCAAGATAAACCTGCAGGACCGCCACCAACTATAACAACATCATACTCCATTGATTCTCGTTCCATAGATGCTCCAAAGATTTGTGAATTCTTAAAAAAACATTACAATTATAGCCCTTAACAAGCAATCTATTTATAAAATTCACGGTTTATATGAAAGTAATAGTTCCTATTAAAAGAGTGGTCGACTACAACGTTAAAGTCAGACCTTTAAATGATGAAAGCGGCGTTGATTTAAATAACGTCAAAATGTCAATTAACCCATTTTGCGAAATTGCAGTGGAAGAGGCAGTCCGTTTAAAAGAAGCAGGGTCAGCTACAGAAATAGTGGCTGTTACTGTTGGATCTCAGGCATCACAAGAACAACTAAGAACAGCTTTAGCGTTAGGTGCAGATAGAGCTGTATTACTTGAAACCAATGATAATGTTGAGCCGCTTGGTATTGCAAAATTACTAGCAAAACTATGTGAAGAGGAAAAGCCTGATTTAATTATTCTCGGTAAACAAGCAATTGATGGTGATAACAACCAAACTGGTCAAATGCTAGCGGCATTATTAGGGTTTCCTCAAGCAACATTTGCATCTGAGTTAAAAATTAATGATGGTGTTGCAACAGTAACTAGAGAAATCGATGGAGGATTGCAAACTATTGCAGTTAATCTCCCAGCTATTGTTACTACCGATCTAAGATTAAATGAACCTCGTTACGCTTCATTACCCAACATTATGAAAGCGAAGAAAAAAGAACTTAACGTTATAGACGCTTCTTCTCTAGGTATTGATTTTGTATCTAGGCTAACAACTCTTAAAGTTGAGCTTCCACCTTCAAGAGATGCGGGGGTTAAAGTAGAGTCCGTTGAAGAATTAGTAGACAAATTAAAAAATGAGGCAAAGGTAATTTAATGAAAATATTAGTTATTGCAGAACATGATAATCATAGTATTAAGGCATCGACTCTTAATACTGTTGCCGCTGGTAAAAAACTTGATGGAGAGCTTGATGTATTAGTTATGGGCTCATCTTGTGCAGATGCTGTTAATGAAGCAGCTAAGATTTCTGGTATCAATAGCGTTATATCAATAGACGGTTCTCATTTAGAAAATGCATTAGCTGAAGAGACAGCAAATAATGCTGCTGATATAGCTAGCCAATATACTCATGTATTTCTACCTGCTACTACTTTTGGTAAAAATATAATGCCACGTTTAGCTGCTTTATTAGATGTGCAACCTATATCCGATATCATCGAGATTATTGATGGTAGTACATATAAGAGACCCATTTACGCAGGTAGCTGTATTGCTACGGTAAAAACAGAACAATCATTAATTATCGCATCTGTTAGAACCACTGCATTTGATGCAGCACAGATTGGAGATGCAGGTGTTAATGTTACCTCTCAAGATCCTAAAGACTCATTAGCTATTTCCAATTTTGTTGGCGAAGAGCTGGCTAAGAGCGATCGACCCGAACTTACTGCTGCTGATATTATTATATCTGGAGGCAGAGGTATGCAATCGGGAGAAAATTTCTCCTTATTAGAAGGGATTGCAGATAAATTAGGGGCAGCTGTGGGTGCCTCTAGGGCCGCAGTAGATTCTGGCTTTGTACCAAACGACTATCAGGTAGGCCAAACAGGAAAAATTGTTGCACCAAATTTATATATTGCAGTTGGAATATCCGGGGCAATTCAGCATTTAGCTGGCATGAAAGACTCTAAGGTTATTGTTGCAATCAATAAAGATGAGGATGCACCTATTTTTCAGGTAGCTGATTATGGCCTTGTTGCTGATTTATTTACAGCCTTACCTGAATTAGAATCTTTGCTTTAAATTATTGATTTAAAGTAATATTTTTACCTAAATTAGTAATACATACAGCTGCTGAATCGTGCATGATTTCATGCTCTTTGGCGAGCAAGCAGTATTTCCATAGGTCATATTCTTTAGATACACCCATTCCACCGTGTAAATGTTGTGCAGAGTAACTGCTTCTATGGGATACATCAGCTGACCAAGCTTTTGCTGCTAACACATGATTTTCTTTTTCGGGCTTATTATTGATTAAGGAAAAGAGTGCTTGTTGGTTAACTAAGCTAAGACACTCGTGATCTATAAACATCGATGATGCTCTATGGCTAACGGCTTGAAAGGTGGCAATGGGTCGATCAAATTGTTTTCTTTCAGCAGTATATTTAGCTGTCATTTCCATCATTCTTTTAGAAACACCCTCTATAAACATACTTCTTATTAATTTCTGTGATAAATCAATTTCATTGATAAGGTCTAACGGACTATCAATATGGAGAATACATTCTTGGCTTATATGGAATTCTTCGAATGTAATTTGGCTTACCATAAGCCCTGTTGTAGTTATTTGTTCTTGATAGGAAATTCTGTTTTTATCTATAAGAGCAAGCTTGATTCCTTCGTTTGTTTGAAATGAAAGAATAAGGAGTTTGGCTTGATGAAAGTTCTCAATAAAGTACTTATTGCCTGTAATTGTATAACCATTGGACTCTTTAACTCCTCTAGTTTGGAGTCCTTCTTCTACGTGTTGATAGGGTTCTCTAAATGCTGAGGTAATGAGGGAATTTAAAGATAAATGGTCTCTAAGAAAGTCATGATTAGATTTATCACTAGCTTTGTATATGAGAGGTATGTCTATAAAAAAAGAATATAAATCAAGATTAATTCCCTGATAACCTGCTTGCTTAAATATTAAACTTAATAAATTCAGAGGATGAATATCAGCATCAGAATTAAAAATATCAACAAAACCTGCTTTTTTTAATTCATCTAAGAGCCCATTGGAAATTGCAGAGCTTGAAAAATCTATATTTTTTTTACTATATAAAGCATCTAGAGAGTGTTGAATATCGGTATAACCCTCAATATTTGTAAAATCCATTAATTAGACCTTGGTAAAAATAATCCAGCCATAGCAATAATGTCTTTTTGAACCTCATTGGTGCCGCCACCAAATGTCAAAATAGAAGCGGTACGATACATCCTTTCTAATTTTCCATTTAGAATAGTTAACTCTTGATTAGACTTAAACAAACTAAGTTCTCCAAATATTTCCATCATCATTCGATATGCTTCAATAAAATATTCAGAACCATATACTTTTGCAACCGAGGCATCTGTCATTGAAAAATTATTATTTCCTTGTGACCATACTTGCTTCCAGCAAATAAGTTTTAAAGCTTCTAACTTGTAATAAATTTTTGCAAATGCATCTTGAACCCAAGGAACATTTGCCAACCTCATCCCATTTTGAAGTTGTGTCTCTTTTGCTTGAAGCAATAGGTTCAAGTAAAGCTCCTCTACAGGCCCGTGATTGACTAAAGCCAATCTTTCTAAATTAAGCTGACTAGTTATCAATGACCAGCCCTCATCAATTTCACCAACTAAAAAATCATCGGAAATCTCTATATTGTCATAGTGGGTAGTATTTGTTCGAACGTCTCCAAGGGTGTGAATAGGGTGACAACTGAAACCCGGATCATCAGTGGGAACGATAAACATGGATATTCCTTTATGTTTTTTTGCCCCTTGATTTGTTCTGGCTGCTAACCAAACATAGTCTGCAAAATTAGCTAGGCTTGTCCAAATTTTTTGCCCATTAATCATCCAGCCCTTAGGAGATTTATCAGCTCTAGTAGTAAGAGAGGCTAAATCAGTACCAGCATTGGGTTCAGAGTAACCAATCGCAAATATTAGCTCTCCGGTTAAGATTCTTTTAGCTATATTCTCCTTAGCAAAATCTGATCCATAATTTGCAATCATAGGGCCCACTGATTCAGTTGTGAGAAAAGGGAAGGGGAAGCCGGTGCGCATAATTTCTTCAACAAATATGTACTGCTCTATTGGAGAAAATTCTTTTCCTCCTAAGGATTTGGGCCAACTCAAACCAATCCAGCCATCATTACCCATTCTAAGCAATGCTTTTCTAAATTCTGGACCTCCGCCCTCAAAATAGCTTGGATTTTGTAACTCTTTTAGTAGTTCATGTGTTAGCAGATCTTGTAAATACTCTCTAATCTCAATTTTAAGATTTGCCTGCTTCTTGTTTAATTCAATTTGCATAAATATTAATTAAATCTTTAATGAATACTCCTTCATTATTCCACTCGGTTCTTCCGTCTGTAAGACCCATTCTAACGATTAAGAGATCTAAATCTGGAATTACTAATAATCTTTGACCCTGAAATCCGTTAGCAGAGTATATGGAGTAATTTACTTCATATAATTCAGGAGATATTTCTTGATCATTTGTATTAAGCCACCATTGACCTCCATAATTTGAAATAGTTGTCCCATCGCTTAAAACAACAGGCGTAAGCATAAAATCTACGAATTCATCATTCAGAAGCTGCTTACCTCTAAATGATCCATTATTTATCATTAATTTGCCAATTTGGAGCCATGCCCTTGGGCTTATAAATCCAAGAGATGAGGCAATCATATTTCCGCTTGAGTCTTTCCCAATAACAGCATCAAAAATTTCTAATTCATCAAACAAGAAGTATTGGAACATCTCTTGTATGTTGTAACCCAATTGATTGCCTATTTCGGATAGTTTGTAGGTAAGCAAATTAGTTGCTGCAGAGGAATATGACCAATACTCACCTGGTTTGTGTTTGAATGGAACGTTGGTGAGATAATTGCCAATGTTTTTTGAAATAAACATTTTAAAGAAATCAGTAAAGGGATAATACGCTTCAACATAATCAAGCCCATCTGTATGATTTAGTAAATTTCTATAAGTTATTAATTTTCTATATGGATCTGTTGAGTCTGGAAAAACTCTATCATCTAAGAGGATCAACCCTTCACGCTCTAATCTACCAAAGAGCAGTGATGAGATAGATTTTGTCATGCTCCATGATAATAGAGGAGTATTTGGAGATGAGTATTGATCATATTTTTCACCAACAATATTTTCTTTATGCATTATCACTAATGCTCTATGCCCATTATCTAAACTGTATTCATTCTCGATAATTGATTGTACGACTTCATTTATTTTCCTGGGTTGTTGTTGGCTTAACTTAGTTTGAGTAACTGGTAATGTTTTGTTCAAATCCGGAGAACATCCAAAGAGAGGATAATATTTCATGGTTGTTGTTACAGATCCAAAATCTACTGAAATCGTTTGGTTGTCTAAATTCACAGAGTATCTGAGAAGGCTGTAAAAAAGATTATCTATCCAATCTATGTTAAAGGGCTTAGTTCGAGCCTCTTCTTTTAAAATGGAAGATATTGGCCTATTAGATAAGAAATGATTGCCGCACGCCACATGAGCAGAATAATAAGAGATTTGTTGCCCTACGGATAAATACATCACATAAATTAATAAGGTGATTAAGATAAGGCCAGGTAGTGCTAATTTCTTCATCTGCTTAAGATACCAATTAATTCAAGGTGCTCAGTATTAGAGAATTGATCAAACACGGCAAGACTCTTAACTTTATAATCTTCTAAGTAATTTAGATCTCTAAGAAATGTATTAGGGTTGCATGATACGTAAATAATGTTTTTGAACTGAACGAGGCGCTCTATTAAATCCTTATGCAATCCCATTCTGGGTGGGTCAACCAAGATGTGACTGAATTTAAATAAATTGATCTCAATATTTCTCAGTCTATTAAATGCTCTTCCTCCCATTGCTTGTGATAATTCATCATCAGAAATTCTAGCAAACGATACATTAGATACTTTATTCATCTCAAGATTTTTTTTTAAATTGTTAATGTTGTCTCGGTTATTATCTGAAGCAAAGATTCGATTAAATTTTGTTGCTAATGGAATGGTGAAACTTCCGCATCCACAATATAACTCTAAAAGGTCCTCACAATTCTCTAGATGATTGCTAATGAATTCAATCATTTTAGAAAGAGAATAATAATTAGGCTGATAAAAACTATTATCGCTGTGTTGTAATTTGTACATCTCATTAGAGCAAGCAACCTCAGAAATAATATGATTATTAAAATTAGTAATTATCTTATTTTTTGATCGGGCTAAGCATCTTATTGGGTTATTAGACTCTAACTTTTTAATCAGTTTTAAAAAGTGATCAGGAATAGTTTTTCTATAAATTAACGTGATAAGGGTTTCATTTCCATTGGTCCTAAAATTTATCTGAAACAAGCCTATAGTTAAATCTTTATTGGTTTTTAAATAATTCAATAAGACAACCATAGTATTTTGGATACAAGGATGAGCTTTATTAAAATTCTCTAGCTCAATTTTATTTCCTTCATCAAACATGATGTATGAATCGTTTTTATATGCGAATTCACAACGCATACGATAGCCATGGGCTGGAAATAAGTAATATTTATTAATTTGAAGATTAGATTCGTAAAGCTCTTTTTCTATATTAATGAATTTATTGTTAATCAGATCATTCATTAATTGCTAGTTAAGATGGAAATGTGAAAAGTTTGGAAACTTCATGTGAAAATAATATGAAGTAGGACTGTTAGGCCAATTATTGACTACTTTTCCTTCTTTATTTTTGTACCAACTTTCACAACTAGCCAACCAAACTGTTTTGAGCATGTCTTTTTGTATTTTCTGGTTATAGGCATCGAATACTTCCTCTTTAATTTCTATCCGAGTTAAGTTGGCGTTTGATACTTTTTTAATGCACTTAATAATAAAATTGACCTGCTGTTCAACCATATAAATGATGGAATTACTTCCCAAGTTTGTATTTGGTCCGTATAGCATGAATAGATTGGGAAAACCTTTCATGCATACACCTTTATACGATTCAGCACCGGTTTTCCATGCAGATTCAAGTGAAATATTATTCCTCCCATTAAAATTTACTGGCGACAATAATTCATTAGTCTTAAATCCAGTTGCAAAGATTAAGACATCGCATTCATACTTTGAGCCATCCTGAGTAACTACTTCCTTATCTGTAATACTAGCTATAGGATCTACCACAAGATCAAGATTGGGTTGATTCATAGCCTGATAATAATTATCTGAAACTAATATTCTTTTGCATCCAATAGGATAACTAGGGGTTAATTTTTGTATTAAATCTTGATTAGTAATATGTTCGGAGATAAATCTTTTGAATTCATTCGTTAACATGCGTTGAGAAATTTTTTTATTGGCAATAACTCCGTAAAACATTTCTTGCCTGAGGAAAATCCAAAATCTGTGTAAACGCTGGAGCAATGGAAAAAATTTAAATAATTTTTTCTCAAGTTTTGAATACGGGCGATCATTTCTAGGAATAACATAATTGGGACTTCTCTGAAATACATTAATGGTTTTAGCCTGTTTAACTATGTGAGGTATAAATTGCAGGGCGCTGGCAGCATTGCCTATCACAGATATATTTTTATTGTCCAATTCAATATCATGATTCCAGCGTGCTGAATGGAATGCTGTGCCTTGAAAATTTTCAAATCCTTTAAATTCTGGAATATAAGGAACATTCAGTTGCCCCAAACCTGAGATTAGATACCGGCATGTTCTTTCAGTATTATCTGCTAAGGTAACACGCCATATATTTGCTGCTTCATCAAAATTTGCGCTTAGCACTTCTGTTGAAAGTTGAATATGTTTGTCTAATTTATATTTTTGAACACATTCTCTAAAGTAATCCTTTATTTCGTCGTGTAAGGAAAACATTGTGGACCAATTAGGATTTAAGTTAAAAGAATAACTATATAAAGCTGATCGGACATCGCATCCAGAACCAGGATAGGTATTGTAATGCCAGGTTCCTGCCACATCATTGGCTTTATCAAGAATAACAAAGTTATCAATATTTGAACGCAAAAGCTGAATGCCCATGCAAATGCCTGACATCCCAGCTCCAATTATAAGAACTTCGCTGTGTTGATTTTCCTTAAACATGTTCAAATAAAAAAATTGATAATTATTAAGACTAAAGAGATAAATGCTAGATTAAGTACAATAAAGAATAAAATAAACTTCTTTAGAGAAAAATTTTCTAGCTCATCTGAAAGCTCAGATTTATCTCTAACTCCCATTAAGGAGTACAATATACGTTTTAACCACATGCGCATGAATGATTTTATTACCATTACTGAGTCTGCACAAAAATATTTAGCAAAGCTTGTTTCCGAAAAGGAAGATGGTATTTATAACGTTAGAGTTTTTGTTTCCGACCCTGGCACACCTAGAGCAGAAACTTGTCTTGCTTTCTGTAAAGCTGGCGAGGAAAAATCAGATGACATCAAACTAACTTTTAAAAACCTGATCGTTTTTGTGGAGAAAAGATCTCAAGACTTTTTGCTTGATGCTGAAATAAATTTTGATACTGATAATTTTGGTGGTCAATTAACTATTAAGTCACCTAATTCAAGGTTGCCTAATATATCTGACGATAGCCCCCTTGAAGATAAGATTAATTACGTTCTTTATAATGAAATTAATCCCATGCTCGAGTCACATGGAGGGGAGGTGAGCTTACAATCTATCACCGATGATCATTATGCAGTACTGCAGTTTGGTGGCGGTTGTCAGGGCTGTGGAATGGTCGATGTTACTCTTAAAGAGGGTGTTGAAAAAACTCTTTTAGAACAAGTTAAAGAATTGAAAGGTGTCAAAGATGTTACCGATCACAGCTTCACTGATAATGCTTATTATTGATACACTCTTTTAACTGAAACAAGTAATCCAAAAGCAGGGTGATCAAAAAAATGTACATCCTCATTAAAAACTCTTCTATCTTCAGCCATCCAAAATTTTGATTTAATTTTACTGGGTAACAACTGACTATTATTTTTAGTGGATGTAATCTCATTTTCAGAGACTGTAATTAAATTTCCATACACAGATTTTGTATAAAAATTCTTATCGAAAAGCGCTTTCTCAATAACTTCATGATTTAAAAATGCATTAATATCTAAATGCAGATATCTATCTTTATAAAAGTTTATATAAACCAAAGATTTATCCTCTATCAAAGTTCTCTTTAAAGGAATGCTCACATTCGGTGCTTGTATCCAAGAACCTTGCTGCAAGATAGTAATGTCATCCCTCCTAACAGCTCTTCTTCTAAACGTTTCAAGGGTTTCTAGAGATTCTGATTGAAAATCCCACAAATGAATACTTATAGGAGTTTGAGATAGATTGTCATTAGTTTTTTGCTCTTCAAAATTAAAATCCAAATTTATATTATTTGTAAAAAGATCGCTTTCAATAGAAAAAGAATCCGATAGTGTGGATGCATCAATTTTTATATCAGCATCTACTTTTTTTAAAAGGACTAATTCATTAGCTGTAAATGAAAAAGAAGATTCTGAAAACTTTTCTTCTGATTCATTTACTGCAGGGTAGCTGAAAAGGACATACTCAATTTTATAAGTCTCAATCTGTGTTTCATTTTGAGGATAAATATTGAGACTAAGACAAGCTATTAACGAAAAGCTTAAATTGTGAACGCGCCTCTTTATCATATCCAATTGAAATTTTATTATCTTCTAAATATTTTATAGTGAATCTATCTCTAATTTCTTTGTTTAAAAGTCTGCTGTAAATAATATCAGATATATTTTCATCAAACTTTATATGAATATTCTTTATCGCAGTGGTTACCTTATTTATACCAAGAGTTATAAGTAACAGTTTCAATTTATGATCATCTAAAAGATGCTCAATTTCCATGGGTAATTTTCCGCCAATATCTTTTAATGTTTTTGCTATTTCAGAGATATCTTCCTCATTGGTAGCAAGATTAAGTTTTTGATAAAACTTTAAGCGCTCATTAGGAGAGGGTATAAACTCATTAGGAATTAATGAATGATCATTGAAATCTAGGTCAACTTGAGAGGCATTGGGTAATTCTATTTCATTATTAATAGTTTTCACTGCATCTTTCAATAATGATAAATATAGGCTCATCCCTAAGGTATGGATATGTCCCGATTGTTTATCTCCTAGCAATTCTCCAGCTCCTCTAATTTCCATATCTTCTTGTGCTATGAAATATCCAGAACCTAGAGCTGAATTATTTAATAAAGAATTTAACCTAAGTTGGGAATCCTTTGAAGTATCTTCAGTAGGGACTAGATAGTAACAATAACCTTGCTTTGTAGATCTTCCTACTCTTCCTCTAAGCTGATGCAATTGTGCTAACCCAAATTTATGAGAATCTAGAACAATCATGGTATTTGCGTTAGGAATATCTATCCCCATTTCAACAATAGTTGTGCAAATTAAAACGTCTACAACACCGCTCTTAAAACCTTGCATGGTAGATTTAATTTCTTGATTAGCTAGTTTCCCATGGGCGCTTGCAATACTTATGTTGGGTAAAAGAGAAAGTATGTGATGTTTTAATGAATCATGTTTTTGAATATTATTTTGCACAATAAATACTTGACCAGATCTAGTTATCTCTCTATCGATGGCCGTTGTTAGGACATTATTAGATTCCACATTTTTATAGGTATGCACACTTAATCTATTGTTTGGAGGAGTGTAAAGGTATGAAAAATCTTTTAAACCTGTAAAAATTTGATTCATAGTTCTTGGAATAGGCGTAGCAGACATACTTAAAATATGCAGCCTTTCGCATTTACTTTTAATTAAATCTTTTTGCTTTGCTCCAAATCTATGCTCTTCGTCCAGAATAAGCAGGGCAGTGTTTGTATATTTCAGAGTTTCGTTAAACAGTGCATGTGTACCTATAAGAATATCTATTTCTCCATTGTTGAACTTCTCTATGATTTCTTTTTTTTCTCTTTCAGTCTTCCTCCGAGATATAGCACTGATTGTTACTGGAAAATTTGCAAATCTTTCTGTAAATGATTCGAAATGTTGATCGCATAATATAGTACTAGGGACAACCATAAGGATTTGTTTATTGTTATAACAAGCTATAAAAGCTGCTCGCATAGCTACCTCAGTTTTTCCAAAACCAACATCTCCACAAATCACTCTATCCATAGGCTTAATTAAATTAAGGTCATGAATAATTTGATCTATACAGGTAGCTTGGTCTTTAGTTAGTGTAAATGGAAAATCTTTATCAAATTTTTGATAATCTTCACTTGGAAGCCTTAATCTGAAAGCTTGAGCTACAGATCTTTTTGCTTGAGTCTCCAGGAAGTAAACAGCACTATCATAGATATCCTTTTTGATAGATTCTTTTTTTTGAGAGAATTTCTTTGAAGATAAGCTATCCAAAGTTATATCTTTATCGCTATGGTCAGGAAATCTTGAAATTTTATGCAGAGATCTTAGTGGTAAATAGAGTATTTCATCTTCATCGAATAAGATCTTTAAACACTCTTCGGAGTGTGAATTTAGATTCAGTAAGTCTAAGCCCTTACAAAGACCCAAACCGTAATCTTCATGAATCACAAGTTGCCCATCTTGAAATTTAACTTCCTCAATATCAGCTCTCTCAGAAAACACTAATGCATCTGATGACACATTACTTTCTAGGAACATTTGGGTGGAAAGATACTCTTTGTGAATAAATAACTTATTTGCTTTCGTATCTTTTAGTGGCCTGAATGCTGAGTGGTTTATGTAATTTATAGAAGAGTCTTCTAATGAAGAAATTGAGGCGGTAATGACTTCTGTATCTCCAAATTGATCCAATGAGGAGAATATCTCTTCCCATGATTTCAAATGAATATTCTTTAAGTTATCTATATTTTGAATGGACGTTGCAGATTCTAGATGCATCAATATTTTATTCTTAGAGCAAAAAAGTTTTTCTGGTAAAAGCCTAGGAAATTTATGATCTTGGCTAGAGTTGTAGCGGGAAAATATATCATCATAGAAATTATCTATTGCCTTTCCAGTAACTAGCTCGTTAATAAAGAAATTGTTATCTTCAAAAAGGTCAAAGATGCTTGTTAAGCTATCCTCAAAATATAAAGGTAAATAGTTTTCAAAGCCTTCAGCTAATTTCTTATTTATATAGCTTTGAAATACATCGCATTCTCTCTCATCAT
>VMBT01000474.1_pt1 | contig 25781 bp, 10 predicted proteins | sample 4404301 | NCBI WGS metagenome assembly VMBT01 (sample SAMN12238535, study PRJNA552566) | marine metagenome | isolation source: Coastal seawater | place: USA: coastal Georgia, Sapelo Island | collected 2008-08/2009-08
TAGCTACTTAAACGGAGAACTAAAGAGGGTATAAGATGATAAAAACTGGATTTGAAACGAGGGTAAAAGTTCAGCAAATTATTGAGAACCAATTACCAGAATTTTTACGTTCTGAAAGTCCTAAATCAATAGATTTCCTAAAGCAATATTATATTTCTCAGGAATATCAAGGTGGTGCTGCGGATCTTTCTAACAATTTAGATCAATATCTAAAGTTTGATAACCTTACACCAGAAGTAATCAGTGGTAGCACTACACTATCTGCAAACATTGATGCAGAAGTAACTACAATTTCTGTCAATTCTACTAAAGGATTTCCTGCTGAGTACGGGCTCTTTCAGATTGATAATGAAATTTTTACTTATACTGGTATCACTACAAACACTTTCACTGGTTGTGTAAGGGGTTTTAGTGCAGTAACATCATATAAAAATAGTTTAAATCCAGAAGAACTTGTTTTTAGTACTTCAGATGCAGCAACGCACACTTCTGGTGCGACAGTAAAGAATCTCAGCACAGAATTTTTAAGAGAATTCTACAAAAAACTCAAGTATAGTTTCACCCCAGGTCTTGAGGATGTAGATTTTGTATCCGACCTTGATGTAAATAATTTTATTAAGGAAGCTAGAAATTTATACGAATCAAAAGGTACGGAAGAGTCTTTCAAGATACTCTTTAAAGTCCTTTATGGAGTAACTCCAAAAGTCATAGACTTGGAGAATTATCTGATAAAACCGTCTTCATCAAGATTCCTGAGAAGGGAGGATGTTTTTGTTGAAGCGATATCTGGTGATCCCAACAAATTGGTTGGTCAAACCATTAAAAAATCTTCAGATTCGGAAACACAAGCATCAGTTTCTGAAGTAGAAATTTTTACCAGAGGTGGTGTTGACACTTACTTCAAACTTTCACTGTTTGTTGGTTATGATGATAGAGATACTATCGAAGGAACTTTTGCTGTTCAACCAAAAGTAACTGCAATCAACTCAGTTAATCCTGGTGATACTGTCATTACAGTTGACTCTACGATTGGATTTCCATCTGCTGGAACTCTGATATCTGGTGATAATACCATTACATATACTTCTAAGACTGTCAATCAGTTTTTAGGATGCACTGGTATTACAGATGCTATTTCTATCAAAGATGAAATAAGGATTAATGAAACTTTTTATGGATATGAGGATGGTGACATCACAAAGAAAGTTGATATACGCATAACTGGCGTATTATCTAAATTTAATCAAATTAGTGATATTAAATTAGCATCTGAAAATCAGAAAATATATGTAAAAAATGTAGGTGAAAAAATACCAAATCCAGATTCAGAAAGAAGTTATAAGCAGGTATTTGCAAATTCATGGATTTATAATACCAGCCCTCGATATCAAGTAGAAAAAGTAGACTCTACTCTATTCACTCTCAAATCCTCTCTGGATGGAGACATTGCATTAAGAGTGGGTGATAGTGTAGATGTACTTGATGAGACATCAGAGACTGTCTACGCACAGAATGCAACTGTTTCATCGATAGTAGGAAATGATGTAACTTTAAGCAGTTTGTCTCCTAGTATTGATTTAACCACTGTAAACTGCTCAATTAGAAGAAACTTAAATGCAGCAACAAGTTCTGGAACATCACTTAAATATGGTAATAATTTATTGGTAAGTGATATTCAAAATATTTACAATGAAAAAGATGAATATTTTTATGCTGCGTCAAATTCTTTACCTTCATATGAAATAACAACGACAGTAAAGAAATCATCTATAGCATCAGCTACATCATCCACTATACAGGGATATAATAACGTCACTGAAAAATATTCAATTATATCTTTCAGTTCCAGTGTACCTTTCAAAACTGGCGATGAAGTTTACTACAGTTGTAGTGGAACTGCTCTTTCTGGTCTTCCAGAAGGAACTTATTATGTAAAAGTCTTAACACCTGATAATCAAATAAAGTTATACCGTTCAGTTTCTTTAATTGAATCTGATATCTTTGTTGAGTTTACGTTTGAAAATGCTAGTGGATCACACAGTTTTGTACTTTCGTCTCAAAAAGATGAATTGATTAGTCCTCAAAAGATTCTCAAAAAATTCCCAAATAAGAGTAATATCAAAATTGGTAATGATACTGCTACTGATACGGGTGCCGTTGGTTTATTAGTTAATGGTGTTGAAGTATTAAGTTACAAATCTAAGGACAAAGTATACTATGGTCCGATAAAGAATATTCAATTATATGACGGCGGTAGTGGGTATGACGTTATAAATCCACCAACTGTAACTGTATCTGCTCCAACTAGCGGTACAACAGCATTAGCACAACCAGTATTGAATGGTCAACTTCAAGAAGTTATTGTTGACCCACAAAACTTTGATATTAAAAAAATCAATTCCGTAACTTTAACTGGTGGAAATGGAGATGGTGCAATATTATCTCCCGTTTTAGAAAGTAGATATCGTGAAGTTGAATTTGATTCGAGAGTATCTACATCCGGTGGTGGTGTAAACATAACTTCCGAAACTCTTACGTTCACAACTGCTCACAATTTTTCTAATGGTGAACCAATTGTTTATAATAGAAATGGTAATACTTCAATTGGTGTAGGTACATTTGGTGGTAGTGATGCCATTACAGGTCTTACACTCAATAGTGGTTCAGTTTATTATGCTGAAGTTATTAGTTCAACATCGGTTAGACTGTATCCAACTTTAGCAGATTACAATAGTGGTATTAATACAGTTGGTTTTACAACATCATCTGGTCAACAAGGTATTCATAAATTTAGAACTTATAATGCAAAGAATACTTTAAGATCCATAAAAGTTTTAAATCAAGGTCATGGATATCAAAATAGAAAGTTATATGTAAAGACTGATGGTGTATCTACCATAGAAAATACGATTACTTTTAGTAATCATGGATTTTCTGATGGCGAAATTGTAACTTATGAAACAACTGGTTCTGCTATTAGTGGTCTCTCAACCTCAAATAGATATTACATCATTAGAAATGATTCTGATACATTTAGACTCGTCAATGCTGGTGTTGGTGGAACTATAACATCAGATTACACAAGAAAAGATTACGTCGATTTAACTACGGTAGGTTCTGGATATCATATTTTCAGTTATCCAAATATTCAGATAAACATCGATGCTGAGTATGATGGTGTTACTGGTATCATAACAGCAACTCCCGTGATTACGGGTGAAATAACTGACATCTACTTATATGAACAAGGAACTGGATATGGAACAGATATTTTAAACTTCCATAAAAAACCAGATGTTAATATTAAAAATGGAAAAGATGTTGAACTTAAACCTATAATTTCTGGTGGAAAAGTATCTTCCGTAGTTGTAACTAATGGTGGAAGTGAATATTCATCACCACCAGACTTAACAGTAAATGGAATTGGTGTTGGTGTCAAATTGAGAGCAATAGTATCTTCTGGAAAGGTAACGGAAGTAGTAGTCATTAATGGTGGTATTGGATATGATTCTAATACTACAGTGTCTGCTGTTTCTAGGGGAATTAGAGGTTATGCAGAAGCAAATGTAAGAGACTTAACATTAAACTCTCAAAATAGATTTGGTGATGAGATACTCTTAGAAAACAAAGATAATAACCAAGGTTTGGAATATGCTGCACTTGGTTATGCTAATGTAATCAGAACAGAGTTTTCGGAGTCTGCATCAGCACACTCCCCAATAATTGGTTGGGCATATGATGGAAATCCAATATATGGTCCATATGGTTATACCGATTCTTCCGATGTCAATTCAACATATAAAGCACTTGAGAGTGGATATGTAAAATCAACGGCATCGGTAACTGATAGACCATCAGGATTCCCAGCAGGTTTCTTTGTAGAAGATTACAAATATATTGGTGGTAAAGATCTTGACGAATATAATGGAAGATACACAAAAACACCAGAGTTCCCAAATGGCGTTTATGCATATTTTGCTACTATAGATTCATCAACACTCGATTCAGTATTCCCATATTTTGTAGGAAATACTTTCAAATCATTACCAGTCTCTCAAGGATTAGATCAAGATTACGACTTTAATAGTTCAAGTCTTATTAGAAATACATTCCCATATAAAGTATCAGAAGATTATGCTGATAATGATTTTATTTCAGAATCAAATGAGCTCACTACTGTTCAAGCAAACATAGATTCAATAACAAGGGGTGAGATTACAAGTTTAAAAGTTAATTTTGCTGGAAGCGGATATGCAGTTGGTGATGTTGCTTCATTCAATAATACTGGAACTAATGGTGGTGGTTTATCTGCTTCCGTTAAGAGTCTTGTTGGTAAGAATATAGTTGACGTAACAACAACCGTAGAAACATATCAATCAGCGAAAGTTATTCGTGAAGACGAAAATACAGTATCTTTACACATTCCTAATGTTAACAACATTGTCAATGGTGACAAAGTAACTGTATCTAATCTTTCAACGTTTATTGACAATTTAACAGATTCTCATACCGTCGGTGTAACAACAGAAGACGCATACTTGGTAAAACAAATGCCAAGTAACGCTGTATCTGGTGTTGTAACTGATTTTTATGTTTCAAGGATACCTTCTTCATTATCCATAGGTTCTACTGTAGGTATTGGAACTGAGTATCTTTCAGTCATAAACATATTCCCAGATAACAAAGTTGTAAGAGCTCTGAGAGGTATTACTGGTACTGCTCATACAGTATCAACAAAAGCAACTGTCCTGGATGGAAAGTTGACTTTAAATGTATCTACACCATACTTTGATTCAAGATTAAATGATAAGGTATACTTTAATCCATCACAATCTTTAGGTATTGGGTCAGAAACTGGTATTTCCACATCAAATAGTTACATCATTGGTGATTTAACAAAATCAATATCTATACCATCTCAGAGTGTTTACTTACCAAATCACCCATTCAAAACTTCACAAGCGGTAATTTTCACAAAGGGTGGAACTAATACTGTTTCAGTTTCAAATACTGAGAGTAGTGCTACATTCAGTATACCTGCTTCTGGAGATTCGCAAACATTATATGTAATTAACAAGTCTAAAGATTATGTTGGTCTTACCACTCAAGTCGGATTAACAACAAATACTAGTGGATTGTATTTCCAATCATTTACACCAAATGGTGATGATACTGATTACCAATATAATTTGGAAAGTAATTTTACTCAAATTACTGCTAAGGTAGAAGAGATAAATGCTTTAGTTTCTGTATCTGCACAACATTCATTAAATGTAAGTGATAATATCACTCTTACCGCAGTTCCTAATGAGTCTGTAGGTATTGCATATTCTACGTCAGTTACAGTCAAGTATAACTCAGCAAATAATAAACTTCTCATAAATCCAATTGGATTTACTTCTTTGGGAGTAGATACGTCTAATAATACACTATTATTGACTTCACATGATCTTAAAACCGGTGATAAAGTATTCTATGATTCTTCGGATGAAGTGGTTTCCGGTCTCACGACTGGTTCTTATTATGTTTATAGAATAGATGATAATACAATCAATCTTTCAGAGACACATTATGATGCAGTATTATCACCACCAACAGTAGTAAGTTTTGCTTCAACTGGTGGAGCGGGTCATGAAATCTCAAAGATTAATCCAAGAATTGATACTGTAAGAAATAATAACTTGGTATTTGATGTAAGTGATTCATCACTCAGCGGTTATTCATTCAAGATTTATGAAGATAAGAATTTCTACAACGAATTAGTTTCTGTTGGTTCATCTACATCCTTTAATGTAACTGGTGTTGGAACTCCTGGTGTAACTGCAAATGCATCAGTAACTGTAAATTATGGTACCGATCTTCCTAATACCATTTTCTATAATTTAGAAAAATCTGGATATATTAGTACTTCAGATAGAGATGTTAAGAATAGTTCCGAAATTACATTTATAGACAGTCTTTATAATGGTACATATCCAATAACTTCTATCGGAAGTACTACATTTACTATTTCCCTAAGGACAAAACCAGAAAATTTAAATTACACTCAATCTAATACACAAACCTTAAAATATTCAACAACATCTTCAACCGAAAGAGGTGGTGTTGATTCGATGAAAATTATATCGAAAGGTTTGAATTATAAGAAGTTACCTAAGTTTGTAAGTGTAGCATCAACTACTGGTGTAAATGTAGATATCATTCCAGAATCAACCAATATAGGTAAAATTAACCAAGTCACCATAGAGAATCCGGGATTTGATTTTTCTGCAGATAAAACTTTAAGTCCAGAGGCATTAGTATCTCCTATAATTAATCTAACTGATAGAGATACAATTGCTGATGTAAATATCACATCATCTGGTTCGAATTATTCATCCGCACCAGACTTGGTAATTGTTGATTATACTACTGGACAAGTCTATAATAGTGGTTTATTGGAAGCTTCATTACAAGGTACGGGTATTTCGGATGTAAAAATAACAGATGCTCCCAAAGGATTATCCGACGGGAACAATAAAGTTTATGCTATCAATAATAGTAATGGTGTTGCTATCTCATCAGTTACATCTTTCACACCATCTTCTGTTACATTTACTCTTACTACTCCCATATTAGGATTTACAACAGATGCTTTTACTGTTGGAGAAAAAGTATTTTTAGAAAATATTGTAAAAAATGGAACGAGTGGAGATGGATTTAATTCTGCTGATAATGGATATAATTTCTTCCCAGTTGTAAGTTATACAAATTCAAATCCAGCAGTAGTTTCAGTAGATATTTCCGAATATACAACAAATCCAGGATTTGCTGAGACAACACAAAGTTCTTATGCTACGATTGTAAAACAATCAAACTATCCCACATTTACAATAACACAAGAAACACTTCAATTTAATATTGGAGAAGAATTATTAGTATCAAGATCTGATTCATATTATGAAACAAATTTAATAGTTACAGAAAGCATTGATAGTAGTATCAAAGTCAAAGGTACATATGAAATTAAAAAGTCTGACATTTTACTTGGTAAAAATTCTGGAACAACAGCAACTGTTGACTCTATTATCAACAATAGAGCATTCTTCGAAATAGATTATTCTAATAGAAGAGATATTGGATGGTCTGACGATATTGGAAAACTTAATACTGATTATCAAGTAACACCAGATAATGATTACTATCAGAATCTTTCATATACTGTAAAGAGTCCAAAAGAGTATGATGATATCGTAAATCCAGTAAATCGTTTACTGCATACTAGTGGACTCAAAAACTTTGCAGATACAGAAATAACAAACACATCAAATGTAGGTGTTGGTAGTACTGTTGCATCATCAAGTTTAGCAGTTCTCAATATAATTGAAGAAAAAAGAGTAGATACAATAAAAGATTTTGATTTGGTATTGGATACCGATACTTTTGATTCCAAGTCCAAATTCTTAGATTTTAAAACTAAGACTTTAACACCATATATTGATTGTGTTTCAAACTTAGTTTTACCAATTGACGATATAAGTCCACAATTCTCTTCTTCCGAGGGAGAAACAGAACTGTTTGTAGATGTTGTTGATTATGATATTTCAACTGGATACAATAAGTTTTTTGTTCAGATAAAAAACACTGATGGTACTGAAGTTCAAGCAACTGAGGTAATCACTGTACCATCAACAGGATCTGACATTATTACAGCGGAAAGAGGGTCTATCTACAATACTTCCAATGAGATTGGTGAGTTATCTGGATTTATAAATGAGAATACTAATGAATTATCTTTAAGATTTGTTCCAAATGATCCATTTACTAAAGATTATGATGTCAAAATTTTAAGGAACAATTTTAATACTGATTTAGTAGGAGTTGGTACTTCATCTGTAGGATTTGTAGATTTAACAAGCACTAATACTTCAGTTGCAGCAGCTTCTACTGAGACGATATTTAGTTTCAGCACTTCTTCCACAAAGTCTTTGTTTATTAATGCTGAGATTAAAAATCTAACAACTAATGAAATCAACTACGTAGAAATTTATGTGGACCATAATGGTACAGACACATATCTTTCCGAATATTATGTTGATAACAATGAGTTATTAGAAATTAATCAAAACTTCATAGGATACTTTAGTGCAGATATATCTGGTGGCGTTATTTCTGTCAGTTACAACAACGAAGATCCTGATAATGTTTTGGTCAGAACTAAGGCTGTTGGATTTGGTTTAACTTCTGTTGGAATTGGAACACATATATTCAAGTCTACTTCTCAACCAGATTCATCTGTTAAGAACGCTAGACTGCAAACAAATTATGAGAATACAACTGGAATTTCTACAATCTTGTCTCTATCTAAAGATGATGTAACGTCCGTCAAATCTTATGTAAGAGTTGGATATGGTAATACAACAGCTCTACATCAGTTTTTAGTTGTTGGTGTAGGAACTGATGCATATTTGACCCAGTATCCATTTATTTCTGACACAAGTTCTACTGGAATTGGTACATTTGCCTCTGCGATTGTTGGTTCCAATTTAGTAGTCAATTTCTATCCAGACTCAGATGTAACTGGTATTGTAACTACACAAATTTATAGTGAAATCTTCCAGACAGAGAGTGATTTTATTAATACGGCAAATAATTTGACCTATGGAACTATCTTAGAATCATATAACATTAAGGGATATAATGGTAGAAACGGTGACAGAGGAAATATATTAGATTTTGAACTTAAGACCGATGGAACACCAATTTTCCAAAAGACATTTGATCCATCAGATACCGATATCTTAGATATTTCTACTGGAACATTCACAATTACAGACCACTTCTTCAATACTGGAGAAAAACTGAATTATGCTTCAGATTCCTCTTTTGATGGCGTTTCTGCTAGTGATATACAAGTTTCTGGTGCAGCAGACCTCCCAGATGAAGTTTATGCTATTAGATTGAATACCAGTCAGTTTAAGTTGGCAACTTCCAAAGCAAATGCTAATGCTGGAACAGCAGTAACGTTCAGTTCTGCAGGAACTGGTAACGCTCACACTCTCGAAATGTCTAAGAGAATGGAAAAAACCGTTCTCACGGTAGATAATGTTATTCAAAGTCCTATTGCATACACCAAAAAGCAGACTGATTTAACAGATAATGGTGGTTCAATTAACACCACAGATACCTTCTTATCTGTTACTGGCATTTCTTCTCTGTTTGTTGGTGACTTATTGAAGATTGATAATGAATATGCTGAGGTTGTATCTGTTGGTTTGGGGACAACATCCGTCGGACCTATAACCGAAACTGGATCATTCAACCTTGTTGAGGTTACTAGAGGTGCTGTCGGAAGTTCATCTTCAACTCACACTGATGGTACTACTGCAAACGTCTATTCTGGTTCATTTAATATTGTTAACAACAAAGTACATTTTGCAGAAGCACCTAGAGGAAATAGTACCGATTCTGTCGATGGAAGCAACTTACCAACACCAAGATCTAATTTTGGTGGTAGAGTATATTTGAGAAATGATTACACTACAAACAAAATATATGACAATATTTCAAAAGATTTCACTGGAATTGGTGCAACTTATACGGTAACTGTTGGAGGTGCAAATACTACTGGAATTGAAACTGGTAGTGGATTAGTTTTAATTAATGATATATTCCAAACTCCATCAACTGTAAATAATGTCGGAAATAATTACGAATACACTGAGAGTGTCGGTGTATCGAGCATAATATTTACAGGTATAGCAACTGTACCTGGTGGTGATTTGTTTATATCAGATTATGATATCAATCAGAACCAGTTACCACGAAGTGGTATTATTGTTTCCCTTGGTTCAACACCAGGTCTTGGATATGCACCATTAGTTGGAGCTTCTGTAACTGCTGTTGTTTCTGGTGGATCTATAGTATCTGTTGGTCTTGGAACAACAGATTATCATGGTTCTGGATATAATGGAATAGTTTCTATCGGTATAAGTGTATATGAGGATGGTCATGTTGGAACAGCAGCAACAATTAGTGCAACAGTTGGTGCTGGTGGTACCTTAGCGTTCTCTGTTGTTGGTGGTGGTAGTGGATACACAAATCCACAAATTTTTGTTTCCGAACCATCTTATGAAAATCTTCAAGTAACTGGTGTTTCTAGAAGAGGAATAGGTGCTACAACCGATACTGGTACTGGATTACTGATATCAGTAGATACTGGTTATGCATCAACAACTGGTATTGGTTCAACACTGTTCTCAATATCATCCTTCAAGATTACTAGACCAGGTTATGGATTTAAAGTTGGGGACGTATTTACTCCTGTAGGATTAGTAACAGATGTAAATCTACCTTCTGTATCAGAACAATTCCAACTGACAGTTCTTGATACATTCACAGATTCATTTGCATCTTGGCAATTTGGTGAATTAGATTACATAGATTCAATATCAAGTCTCCAAGATGGTTCTAGAACTAGATTCCCACTCAATTATAATGGAAGTCTTCTGAGTTTTGAAACATCAAATCCCGATATTAATTTAAATTATCTTCTCTTAATATTCATAAATGGCGTTCTTCAAGAACCTGGTGAAGCATATTCATTTAATGGAGGCACTTCAGTAGTCTTTACTGAACCACCATCAGCAGTTGATCCAGTTACTGGTGATGGAGATAAAGTTTCTATATTCTTCTATAGAGGAACTAGAAATACTGATAGTATACAAGTAGGGAATGATGTTATAAAAGAAACTATCAAACCTGGTGATACCGTACTTGTTAAAGAAACCGAAAGTAATCCTTCAACTGTAACCCAAGAAGAAAGAACGGTATTCAATCTTACAGAATCCTCTATAATAGAAACAAACATTTATAGTGGTGCTGGTATTGATGAAGTCAATTTCAAACCTATTGACTGGACAAAACAAAAAGTCGATGCTGTTATTGCAGGAGAAGTTGTTTCTAAATCCAGAGATTCTATTGAGTCGCAAGTTTATCCAACAGCAAGAATTATTGGAGATTTAACAACCACTGATACTGAGATATTTGTAGATGATGCACAATTCTTTAATTATGAAGAAAATGAGTCTTCAATTGTAATCAGTTCAGTTAATGGTCTTATAGTTACTGGAAGTGATCCTGTTGCTGCAGCAATCACTGCTGTTGTCTCAGTTGCTGGTACAATTTCTTCACTGACTATAAACGATGGTGGTTCTGGATATTCTGGTTCATCAGTTTCAATATCTATCGCAGCACCATCAACAATTGGTGTTGGTATTGGTACAACTGCTACCGCCACAGCAACAGTTACTGGTGGAAGCATCACTTCAGCAACGGTAGTTAATGCTGGATTTGGTTATACCAGAACACAACCACCACAAGTTCTCACTCCAACTACAAATGCCTCTTATGAGAATGTTGTTGAAATAGATGCTGTAATTGGTTCATCTGGTATTGTTACTGGAATTACTACTACAACTGGTTCTGGAACTCCACTTGCAATTAAGTTCTTCTTGAATTCTTCAGATGCATCTCCATGGACAGGTTTAGTTTCTGGATATCCAATTTACATATTTGATACTGGAGTTGGTTCTGGTGTAACATCAATTGATGATAGTAATTCTGCTGTTGTTGGAATTGGAACAAGCTTCTCAGATAATATTTACATGATTCAATCAATCAGTTCTTCATCGCAAAACGCTGAGATAGTTGTCAATGTTGATTCTGGAACAAATACTGTTGGATTAGACACTACTGGGTCTACAACAAATCCAGTTGGTAGATTCTCATGGGGTAGATTATCTGGATTTACCAGAGCATCTGCACCAATTTCTATAGGTGTTACTGGTCTTACAATTGATTCTGGATTGTCCACATTCCCAACAATTCAAAGAAGGGGATATGGACTGAGACAAACTGGTAGTCTTAGAAAAGATCTGGGATAGTTATAAATATAGAAAAAAGCTATTAAGATGGCGGCAATTGTAACAGATCAGTTTAGAATATTAAACGCTGAAAATTTTATAAATTCGATAGAAGATACTTCTAATTCGTATTATGTTTTTGTAGGATTATCTAATCCAAAATCCCCTGATGATTCTTTTAGAAAAACTGACTGGGATACTGATACACCAAGTCCAACCGACAATTTTGAGTATAGCAACTTTGTCGGTAACGTTATGATGTATGGTAAACGTGTTACCTCTACTAATGCTAGAAGAGTTGTTAGAAGAATTGATTGGGAAAGAGGAAAGAAATATGAAATGTATCGTCACGATTATAGCGTCGATAACCCCTCACCAGTAAATTCCTCTGTGAGATTATATGACTCAAATTATTATGTAATGAATAGCGAATATAAAGTTTATATTTGTATTGATAATGGTTCATCAGGTATTCTTACAACAGGTAAAGATTCCTTAGATGAACCAACTTTTACAGACTTGGAACCATCAAAAGCAGGAACAAGCAATGATGGATACATCTGGAAGTACTTGTTTACAGTTGCTCCAAGTGATATCATAAAATTCGATTCTACCGAATATATTGCTTTACCAAATAATTGGTCAACGTCATCTAATGCTCAGATAAAAGCAGTAAGAGATAATGCAAATTCTGATGTTAATTTGAATCAGATTAAAAAAGTTTATATTGAAAGTAGAGGTTCTGGATATTCTACGGGAGAACACACACTAAACATCGTTGGAGATGGAACTGGTGGAAAGGTTGTAGTTAGTGTTGATGTTAACAATAGAATTACTAATACAACAGTAACTTCTGGTGGAAGTGGTTATACATTTGCTATGGTAGATTTGGGACCTATCTCTGCTAGTGTAGTTTCTACTGCGAATAGGGCAAATTTAATTCCAATTATCCCACCATCAAAGGGTCATGGTTATGACATCTACAGAGAACTGGGAGCAGATAAGGTTTTAGTTTATTCAAGATTTGATGATTCTACAAGAGATTTTCCAGTAAGCACAAACCTCTCTCAGATTGGTATTGTAAAAAATCCAACTTCATACGGTTCGACTTCTGTATATACTTCAAATAATTTTTCATCTTTAGGATCAATTAAGTTTGATTCCACAGTAACTGATACGCTTTCAGTTGGAGATGTTATTCGTCAAAATGTTTTCGCTGGTACAGGAAGCACAGTAGGACAAGCAAAAGCATATGTTGCATCATGGGATGATGAAACGAAAGTAGCAAAGTACTTCCAAGATAGTTCTTTGTATCTTAATCCATCTACATATGATACGGTTGACTACACTGGGGTTTCAACTTCAGGAAAAGCATATGCTTTTGAGACAACATCAGAAAAAGTAGAAAAATCTGGATTTAGTCATTCTGTCAGTATTGCATTTACTGGAAGCACTACTACAGTAAATAACAAAATTATTTCCTTGGGGTCTCAATTTACGAGTGGTCTTTCATCACCTGAGATAAATAAAGGGTCGGGGGATATAATTTATCTTGATAACCGCCCAGAGATTTCAAGAAATTCTAGACAAAAAGAAGACGTTAAAATTATCCTGGAATTCTAAAAAATGCCACAGAAAACAAATCTCAATATAAACCCTTACTATGATGATTTTGATAAGGAGAATAACTTCTACAGGGTTTTATTTAAACCAGGATTCCCAGTACAAGCAAGGGAGTTAACGACTTTACAATCAATTCTACAAAATCAAGTAGAGTCTTTTGGAAGTCACGTTTTCAAAGAAGGGTCGATGGTGATCCCTGGAAATATTAATTATGATGATGAATACTATTCTGTAAAGGTAAACGAACAACATCTTGGTATTGATGTTAGTGTTTATGCCGATAAACTTGTCGGAAAGAGAGTTAGAGGTCAAACATCTCAAATAGTAGCGGTAGTAGACAAATATCTTGCAGAATCTGATGCTGATGGTACAACAGATTTTACTTTATTTGTAAAATATTTAAGATCTGGTAGTAATAGCGAAATTTCATATTTTGATGATGGGGAGACTCTTATAGTTGAAGAGTCATTTACTTATGGAAACACTTCTGTTAATGCGGGCGATACAGTTGCTTCTTTAATAGCACAAGATGCTTGTGCTAGAGGTTCTTCTGTCTCCATTGGTGCTGGGGTATATTTTATCAGAGGTACTTTTGTAGATGTTTCTTCTGATACAATTGTATTAGATCCATATACAAGTTCTCCATCATATAGAGTTGGTCTCACCATTCTAGAAGAACTTGTAACTGCAAAAGATGATAATTCTTTGTATGATAATGCAAAAGGATTCTCAAATTACTCTGCACCAGGTGCAGATAGATTAAAGATTACAGCAACACTATCTAAGAAGAGTCTAACTGATTATAATGATACATCTTTTATAGAGTTAATTAAGTTAGAATCTGGTGTAATTAAAAAATTACAGGATAAGTCGCAATACAGCATAATTAAAGATTATTTTGCGAAGAGAACTTATGAAGAGTCTGGTGACTATTCAATAGGTAACTTTGATGTTTCTGTAAAAGAATCTCTTAATGATGGACTATCCAATCAAGGTGTATATACTTCATCACAAAAAACCGAAGATGGAAATGTTCCATCAGAAGATCTTTTAGCAGTTAAAGTATCTGCTGGAAAAGCTTATGTTAGAGGATATGATGTTGAATCAGTATCCACAACAGTACTGGACGCAGATAAACCAAGAGATACAGAAACGGTTGAATCATCCTTAGTACCATTTGAATTTGGTAGTTTGATTAAACTGAATAATGTTTCCGGTACTCCTTTTGTTGGTGTAAATAATAACTATACAATTGACTTGTATAGCCAAAGAAAAACTTCCAACACAGTAGGAACTGGTGTTAAAGTTGGTGAAGCAAGGGTATATTCTTTCGGTGTATCTGATGCACCATACTCAAATGCAGCAACTGATTGGGATTTGTATTTGTTTGATGTTCAGACATATACATCTTTGACCGTAAACACCTCTCTAACGTCGTCTGAATGTCCAGCAACGTCGTTCATCAGGGGTGTTAGTAGTGGAGCGTCTGGATATGTGGTTACCGCTGCTTCAGGGACCGTTCTAACCCTCACACAGACTTCTGGAACCTTTATTGCAGGAGAGCAAATTCTTATTAATGAAACATCAGAACTTTCAAGATCTGTTGTTTCTGCAAAAGTATATGGTATCCAAGATGTTAAATCTGTTTACCAAGATTCTTCTGTCATATCAGGTTTTTCTACAGATTTTGTTGCTGACTTATCACTTCAAAAATCCCTTCCAAAATCTTTTAGTATTACGGATACTATTACAATTACATCCGGTGGAAATGTAACTTCTCCAGGAAACAATTTTGTTGGTATTAAAACTGATTCCATTTTAAGATATCAAATTTCTGGTCTAAGCACAGAAACTTTCAATAGAGTTTCTTCGGTATCTGCTGATGGTCTTTCAATGACTGTTTCAGCAATTTCAAGTGTAGATGGTGTTTGTAGTGGTGATCTTCCAGCTTCTACCGAGAGTGTAACATTTTCACTTGGTAATCCATTAGTTAAAGATGGTGGTGGATTATATTCTAAGATCGAATCTGATAACGTATCCTCAGTAAGTCTTTCTGGTTCTAATTTAATAGTATCAAAACAAATCACCGGCAAAACAACTGCTGCTGATGGTACATTAACATTAACTTCTTCAGATACAGGTATTACTAGTTCTTTCTTCGAAACATTTGACGCTGAAAGATACGGCGTGTTTTATCAAACTGATGGTTCTGTAGAGGACTTGACTTCCGATCAATTTACACTTTCTTCTGGTGGAGATAGTGTAACTTTGAGTGGACTTACTGGAAGTGCTTCAGTTATTGTCAATACAACACTCAAGAAAAACGGTATTAAAGATAAGAAAAAGGAATATGTTAGAAGTGAAAAAATAGATATTTCAAATACTCGTTCTGGAATATCTACAAGTACTAACGGACTGACACAAAATTCTTACTATGGTTTACGTGTAGAAGATAGGGAAATTTCACTAAATCTTCCAGACGTTGCAAAAGTTATTGCAGTTTATGAGTCATATGATTCTAATTCCATTACGTTAGACTCTTTAGAATTCCCATCTGGTTTAGGTTTAGATACAAATTCAATCTTAGGTGAGAAGATAGTTGGAAGAACTAGTGGATCAATCGCCCAAATTGTAACAAGATCTTCTGCTACTGTAGTTGAATTTGTATATTTAAATTCTAATAAATTTGTTGCTGGTGAAATAGTTGATTTTAAAGAGTCAAATATTTCTTCCACAATACAATCAATTACTCTTGGCAATTATCAAGACATTACTGATAATTATCGTTTAGACAAAGGTCAGAGAGAACATTATTATGATTATTCCAGAATTGTTAGGAAGAATAATTCATATGTTCCAAGTCACAAACTAAAAGTAATTTTCGATTACTACAGCATACCAACGAGTGATACTGGTGATGTATACACCGTGAATTCTTATGATGAAGAACGATTCTCAGATGATATCCCATCACTGCAGGGTAATGTTAGAGCGTCAGATACTCTCGACTTTAGACCAAGAGTTGCTAGATTCTCATCTTCTTCAAGTTCCCCATTCGCTTTTGCAAATAGAAATTTTGCAACGTCATCCATCAATCCAACATTAGTCGTTTCTCCTCAGGAAAGTTCTCTGATTGGATACAATTTCTATCTACCAAGAATCGATAAGGTTGTTTTAGATAAAGAGGGTAATTTCACTTTAATTAAGGGTGTTTCCTCCACAAGTCCTAAGGAACCAATTAATGTAGAAGAAGCGATGGATATCGCAACTATTGAGTATCCAGCATATCTCTACAATACTGATGATGTAAAAATTTCTGTTGTTGATAACAGAAGATACACGATGAGAGATATTGGTAAGATTGATGATAGGGTTACGAACCTAGAAACATTAACTTCATTATCTCTGTTAGAAGTTAATACCAAAACATTACAAATTAGAGATGTTGATGGACTTGATAGATTTAAGTCAGGTTTCTTTGTAGATGACTTCAAATCTGTTGATAGAAGTAATAGAGAACTTTCTAAGTTTGATATTGATACAGAGAATAATTTACTGTTATGTCAGGGAGATACTTTTGGATTCAAACCAGTAGTAGCACTGAATTCATCTTTGAATCAAGACACTGCTGATTTCTCTACAAATCTAAGTCTATTGGATTCTAATGTTCAGAAGACTGGTGATTTAATCACTCTGAAATATTCTGAAGTATCTTGGAAGACACAAGCATTTGCTTCTAGAGTTGAAAATGTAAATCCATTTAACATGGTTGAATATGTTGGTAATTTACAACTTACACCATCATCAGACTCTTGGGTAAGAACAATTTATGTTGATGGTGGAACAAGACAGCAAACTGGTAGTTTTGACGGTACTTACACCGAAACTGTTAGAACTTCTAGCGTTAGAGATCCATTCATCCGTTCAAGAAACGTAGCATACAATGTTACTGGATTGAAAGCATTTACAAGATACTATCCATTCTTCGATAATACTTCTGGAATTGATATAGTTCCTAAGTTAGTTGAAATTACGATGACATCTGGTGTCTTCAGTGTTGGTGAAAGAGTCAGAGGTTTTGTTGGATCTAGCAATTTGTTTAATGTAAGAGTTGCTCAACCAAACCACAAGTCTGGTTCTTATGATAATCCATCTACAACATATTCTTCAAATCCATATAACACCTCAATAGAATTACCTACTTCTTATTCTGCATCATCAACTGTCTTGAATGTGGATCATCTTTCACTTGCCGATAGAGGTGATGGTAGATTTAGCGGATACTTGACAGTTGGTATGGTTTTGATTGGCGAAACAAGTGGCGCTCAAGCAACCGTATCTAACGTCAGAGTTGTTACAGATTTGAATGGAAGTGCTTCTGGTGTATTCTTCATCAGAAATCCATTAGCTTCACCAGTTCCACCATTGAGATTCTCAACAGGAACTAGCACCTTCAAACTTACTTCTAGTTCAACTAATGCTGAACCACTTCCAGGAAGTTTGTTGATTAGTAGTGGAGAAACTACTTACAGTACTAGTGGTAGAATTGATACCTTCAGACAAACCAGAGTAATTGTAAGAAGACCACCCCCACCACCACCAAGAAGAGCTGACCCTCTTGCTCAGTCTTTTACTACTGATTCCGATAAAGGATTATTCTTGTCATCTGTTGATCTTTACTTTGCAAGCAAAGATACTGTTGAAGACCTAATCGTTCAAGTAAGAACTGTAGAATTGGGTACACCAACAGCACAGTTAGTTGAAGATTATGCTTCTGTTGCTGTAAGTCCAAGTGAAATTACAACATCAACAGATGCATCAGTAGCTACAAGAGTCAATTTCCCATCTCCAATTTATTTGCAACCAGATACTGAATACGCTTTAGTATTACTGTCACCAACTTCAGATAATTATGAGGTTTGGATTGCAAGAATGGGTGAAAATACTATTGAGACTTCAACACTTCCAGACGCTGAAACCATAAAGATTGGTCAACAGTATACTGGCGGAAGTTTGTTTAAATCTCAAAATGGTACTATTTGGACAGCAAGTCAGTTTGAAGATTTGAAATTTGTTCTTAATAGAGCAAGTTTTACTTCAACATCAGGTACAGCATACTTCTACAATCCTGTTATAGACAATCTGGACGATGTAACGACATTAACTAGTGATTCCGTAAGAACTTTACCAAGAAAGTTAAAAGTTGGTATTACAACTTCGACTGCTTTAGATTCTGTTCTTACTATTGGTAGAAAAGTTAGCGATACAACTTCCGCCACAAGTCCTTATGGATATATTGAACAGGTTGGTGGTAGATTGAGTACAGTATCCAATACATTAGTCGGTGCTGGATATAGTAATGGTACTTTCAGTAGTGTTTCCCTATATTCAATTACAGGTTCTGGTACGGGTGCTATTGGTGTGGTTACATTTGCTGCTGGTGTTCTTAGTGGTGATCCATTTATAACAACACCTGGTAGTGGATATGTTGTTGGTGACGTTCTTGGTATTACAACCTCAGATGTAACGAAAGGTTCTGGAGCACAAATTACAGTCTCCACTCTTAACGGATTTGATACCCTGTATCTGACAAATGTACAAGGTCAAGAACTTACCTCTGGTCAAGATTTGGTTGTTTATGATGGAGCTACTGCAGTTTCTTATGCAAACACAGATATTACATCATCAACAACTATTAGCGATCTATATGATGGAAGAGTACTAGAAATTAATCAATATAATCATGGAATGCACGCTGACAACAACTTGGTAACTCTTGCAAATATTGAACCAAATACAATTCCAACATCTCTGACTGCTGCTATTGGATCTGGTGCTACAACGATATCTGTTGCAAACACTTCAATATTCTCAACTTTTGAAGGTATCTCAACCTCGAAAGGTTATGTCAAGATTGATAACGAAATTATTTTCTATGATAGCGTAACTGCTGGTTCTTCTCCAGCAGGTACTTTAGGAATTGCAACAAGAGGTGTTGATGGAACACTTGCTAGCAATCATAGTATTAATGATATCGTATACCCATATCAATTGAATGGTGTTTCTTTAACAAGAATCAACAGAAATCACAACTTACCAACAAACGCTACTCTTAAATCTGCTGGAGATATTGACAAATATTATCTGCAAATTTCACGTACAGATAGAGCGACTGGCGATTCTCAATTGAGTTTCACTGACGAAAATGTTGTTGGTGGAAAGAATGCAACTGGGTCCAAGAATATTCAGTTCAACGCTATTATTCCAGAATTGAGTGTTATAACACCAGGTCAAGAAACCAAAATTTCTGCAGATATTAGAACTATTTCTGGTACAAGCGTATCAGGTTCTGAGGCATCATTTGCAGATCAAGGGTTCGAACCAGTTGAACTTAATAGAGTAAATAATTTGAATTCCACCAGACTGGTAGCATCTGAGGTAACTGAGACTGAAAGACTCTCAGACTTACCTAGAAATAAATCATTCACCCTCGGTGTAGAACTAAGTGGTGATGAAAGATTGTCACCAGTTATCGATACTTCGACTGCAAATATTACATTTGTACGCGATAGACTCAATTCACCAGTAAGTGATTATACATCTCAAAGTGGTGCAAACTCAATTGATGCAGATCCTCATGAAGCAGTTTATGTTTCTGGGAGAGTTAATCTAAAGCAACCAGCAACGTCGCTGAAAGTCATTCTTTCCGCATACAGACATTCCTCAGCGGACTTTAGAGTTCTTTATGAATTGTTCAGAGTCGATTCTTCTGGTATTGAACAATCCTTCGAATTATTCCCAGGATATGATAATCTTACTGATACTGATGGTGATGGATTTGGTGATAAGGTAATAGATTCTACTAAAAATAGTGGTAGACCAGATGCGTTTGTACCAGCAAGTAAAGATGGTGAGTTCTTAGAGTATCAATTTAGTGTTGATGAATTGGAACAATTTACTGGTTTTAGAATCAAAATTGTTTCTAGCGGTACAAATGAAGCATACGCTCCAAGATATAAAGACCTTAGAGTGATTGCATTAGCATGATAAGAGTTGAAGACCATGAGCACCTGTTTCGTGAAGAATCAGGTGCAATTATTAATACTGATACCAATCAGTATAATCAATACATGAAAATGAAGTTTGAAAAAAAGAAGCAGAGAGAAGAAATTGAACAGATAAAAAGTGATATTACAGAGATAAAATCTTTGCTAATGCATCTGATAAATAAAGATAGGTAGATACTAAGAATATAAATATCTAAAGGAATACTAATCGTTTCAAATAATGGCAGTTTATGTATCCAACATAGTAATTGAAGCGGGATATGATTTTGATACATCTTTCCAATTGGAGGATACGAGAACAAACTCGCCTTTGATATTGACTAATGCTTCAACTGAAGCCCAATTGAGAAAACATCATGGATCTTCTACGGCAGTATCTTTTGCTTCTACCGTTACTAGTCCAGAGCTAGGAATTATTTCCATATCTTTGACTGGAACTCAGTCTGTTAGTTTGAAACCAGGTAGATACGTTTTTGATGTGAAAATAACAAATTCTGGTAGAGAATATAAAGCTGTGGAAGGAGCAGCATTAGTAAGAGCAGGGGTAACCAGGTAATGCCAAGTATTAACGATAGGATTGGCTCACAGAATGTAATACGTGTTCTATCCAACGCCTCAGCACCACCTACACGACTACTCAACTTATCTGACGTAAATTCTACCCTAAAAACTAGGGATGGAATGATTTTAGTATGGGATGTTTCTACTGAAGCATTCTATATGACGGATACCATTGATTCAACCACTCTCAGTGTATCCGGAATAGTAACTTTTACCAATACCACTGACTCCAATGCACCTACTACTGGTGCATTAATTGTAACAGGTGGAGCTGGGATTGGTAAAAATCTTAATGTTGGTGCAGGATTATCGGTAGTTGGATTTTCAACTTTTGCATCCGATCTTGATATTAATGCTGCAGTTGATATTTTAAATGAATTAGTAGCAAATTCAAATTTCAAATCTGTAGGTGTTACTACTCTTGCTTCTGCTGGTGGTATAACCACCACTGGTGGAGATTTGTATGTAAACCGTGATTTAACTACAAAAAGAAATTTAAGAGTTGAGGGAACTTCTGAATTTATAGGTAATGCCACTTTTAGAGGTGGAACAATTGGAATTGGTGATGCAAACACAGATAACATTAATGTTACAGGTGAATTTGTATCAAATCTGGTTCCCAATGCTGATAATACATATGATCTTGGTATTACAACCCAGAGATGGAGAAATGGTAGATTCTCTGGTCTTGTAACTTCTACCAATTTATATGTTTCCGATACAGCAACTTTTGATAGTGATATTACTTTAACTGGTGATTTAAGAATTACTGGTTTTGCATCAGTAACTGAAGGATTATATTATGATTCTGGGGATTATGATGGACCAAACGGGATTGCATATTTCGATAACACTGGTAAATTAATTGGTGCTGCTAGCACAGAAAATGCATTAACAGAGTCTTATTTTGTTTTAACAACAAATGCTGTTGGAATTCCAACATGGACATCTGTAATTGATGGAGGAGAATTCTAATGGCAAAACCAACTACAAAACAAGAATTAATTGACTATTGTCTGAGGAGATTAGGTGCTCCAGTATTAGAAATTAACGTTGCTGATGAGCAGATTGATGATTTAGTTGATGACACTATTCAATATTTCAATGAAAGACACTATGATGGTGTTGAGAGAATGTATTTAAAATATGAGGTATCACAAGATGATATTGATAGAGGTAGAGGAGCTTCTAGTTCTGGTTCAACTATTACAAATGGAAAAACTGGGGTTGGAATAACAACCACAACAGCATCATCAACAATTGTTGGTTCAGCAACTACGTTTAGTTTTTACGAAAACTCCAATTATATTCAGGTTCCAGACTCTGTAATTGGTGTTGAAAAAATATTCAGATTTGATACTAGTGCTATTTCGGGAGGAATGTTTAGCATTAAGTATCAGTTATTTTTGAATGATTTATATTACTTTAACTCAGTCGAGTTGCTGCAATATGCTATGACAAAATCATATCTTGAAGATATTGATTTCTTATTAACTACTGATAAACAGATAAGATTTAATAAACGTCAGAACAGACTTTATTTGGATATTGATTGGAAAGCACAGACCGCAGGTGACTTCTTAGTTCTTGATTGTTATAGAGCCTTAGATCCTGCTGATTTTTCTAAGATATATAATGACAGTTTTGTCAAACTATATTTGACTGCGCTAATCAAAAGACAATGGGGTCAGAATTTAATAAAATTCCAAGGTGTAAAACTTCCAGGTGGAATTGAATTAAATGGTAGACAATTGTATGAGGATGGAGAAAGGGAGTTGCAAGAAATTAAACAAAAAATGGCTATGGAATATGAACTTCCACCATACGACTTCATTGGATAATTATGACACTAAATCCCTTCTTTCTTCAAGGTTCTGCGAATGAACAATTTCTTGTTCAGGATCTTATTAATGAGCAGATAAAAATCTATGGTGTAGAGGTATATTATCTTCCAAGAAAAATTTTAAAGTCTGATCTTGTCATAAGAGAGATTCAATCATCCAAGTTTGACGATACATTCTTAATTGAAGCGTATATAAACAACTATGATGGATACAATCCTGGTGTAGACATCATGAGTAAGTTTGGATTAAAACTTACTAATGAAGTCAGTTTAACTATTTCCAGAGAAAGGTTTGAAGAATTTATCGCTCCATTCTTGGAAGGTATTTCATCAGGTATTAGAGAAGGAAGAATTACTGATTATGACTTCGCAGATTTGATTACAAGACCAAAAGAAGGTGATTTGATATATTTCCCACTTGGTGAGAGACTTTTTGAGATTAAGAGAGTTGAATCTGAAAAACCTTTTTATCAATTAGGATCTAGTTATACTTATGACTTGAGTTGTGAACTTTATGAGTATGAAAATGAACTTATTGACACTGCTGTCGATGAAGTTGATAATACTGTAGAAGATGAAGGTTATATTACAACCTTAACTCTTGTTGGAACTGCAACATCAGCAACAGCAACTGCATCGGTTGGTGGTTCTGGAATGGTTGGTCAGATTGTACTGACAAATGATGGTTCTGGATATACATCAACACCAGTAGTAACTGTATCGAGTCCAATTTCTGGAGTTAGAGCAACAGCTGTTGCTATTACAACTTCTATTGGTGGAGTAAAATCCGTCAAAGAAATTCAAATAACAAATCCGGGAACTGGTTATACAGCAACAAATCCACCTACAATTTCATTCTCTGGTGGAGGTGGTGCAGGAGCAGCCGCTACTGCTGTTGTTGTTAACAATGGAATATCTGATTTTACATTAACGCAAGAAGGTGCTGGATATTATGATGTTCCAACAGTAACACTTACAGGACCTTCAGTTGGTCAAACAGCAACTGCTGTTGCTCTGATTTCTGGTGGAGAAGTAAGTCAAATAAGATTAACAAATGCTGGTTTTGGATATACAGAAGCACCCACAGTTACAATCGAATCTCTTGCACCAACAGGTATTGGAACATTTACATATAATGAAACTATTACAGGTCAAACCTCAGGAACTACAGCTGTTGTTAAGGATTTCAGAACTGTAACTTCAGCAACTCCTGGTGTTCCTTCTGTCACATCTTTGAGGATTTCTATAAATAGTGGAAAATTCTATGATGGAGAGGTTATTGTTGGTTCCTCCTCTTCAGCAAGATATATAGTAGAATCTTATGATTCTGATACATATAATTACTCATATGATTCTAACGAATATATTGAATCACAAGCTGACGGTATTTTAGACTTTACAGAATCTAACCCATTTGGAGAATATTAATGTTAGGTACTTATTTTTATCACGAAATTATAAGAAAGACCATTATTGGTTTTGGAACCTTATTTAATGAAATTTATATAAAGCACAAGCAAAAAGACGGGTCAATACTTGAGGAGATTAAGGTTGGTTTGTCATATGGTCCAAAACAAAAGTACTTAGCAAAGATTGAAGAGCAGTCAAAATTAACCAAAGCAGTTGCTATTAATTTGCCACGTATGGCATTTGAAATGGTTTCTTTGGAGTATGATCCAACTAGAAAGACTGGCATAACACAAACATTCAAAGAATGTGATAGTGAAGGGAATGTCAAAAAAGTCTACATGCCAGTACCGTACAATATTGGTTTTGAATTGAGCATTTTATCAAAACTGAATGATGACGCTTTGCAAATTGTGGAGCAGATTTTACCTAACTTCCAACCATCTCTGAATATCACTATTAATTTGATAGATTCTATTGGAGAAAAAAGAGATATACCAGTTACGTTGAATAGTGTTGATTTCCAAGATGATTATGAGGGAGATTTTACAAGTAGAAGATCTTTAATATATACTTTAAGATTTACTGCAAAGACATATCTGTTTGGTCCTGTTGCAGATAATCCAGAGGGTCTCATTCGCAAGGTTATTGTTGATAACTACGCTGATACAAATACAGCTACCGCTAAGAGAGAAATGAGATATACTGTGGTTCCAGATCCAATCGATGCTGAACCCGGAGATACTTTCGGATTCGATGAAGATTGGACATTCCTTGGTGATTCGCAAGAATACAGTCCTACACTACAAACTGATATTTGATAAATCATGTCAGAATTCAATTCTATCGACGAAGCTCTAAATGTAGAGAGTGGTATTGTCAAAAATGATGATACTCCTAAGAGTATTCAGAAACCTGAGCAAAAGACTGATATTTCAAAAGATTATGAATATACAAGAGCAAACTTATATTCGTTGATTGAAAAGGGTCAAGAAGCAATCAATGGTATTATGGAACTTGCTGGTGAAGGTGGTAGTCCCAGAGCATATGAAGTTGCTGGTCAGTTGATTAAGAGTGTAGCAGATACCACAGATAAGTTAATCGACTTGCAGAAGAAATTAAAGGATGTTGAGGAAGAAGTTGTTAACAAAGGACCAAATACAGTCACTAATAATGCTGTATTTGTTGGGTCTACAACAGAACTTCAAAAATTACTTAAGCAAGGTTTTCTAAATAATAATAAGACTGAATAGTAATAATGAAAAAATCCTGCAAGAAGGGTTACTACTATTGCTTCACTTCAAAGAAGTGTAAGAAGATACCTGCTGGTCACCATGTCATGGGATCAGGTCGTTTGATGAAAGATAGTGAGCATGA
>VMBT01000475.1_pt1 | contig 25757 bp, 46 predicted proteins | sample 4404301 | NCBI WGS metagenome assembly VMBT01 (sample SAMN12238535, study PRJNA552566) | marine metagenome | isolation source: Coastal seawater | place: USA: coastal Georgia, Sapelo Island | collected 2008-08/2009-08
CGTCTTTCCCCAGAAGACCAGGGAGAACAAGGTATCCAGCGGAATTTATACTTCTAAAACCCCAATGATTACAGTACCCTAAATAAATTTAGTAAAGCTTCGCCAGAGAACCATCCGCTCCATTTTTTTTACGACAGTAGCGTAAAATGTGGATTCCCGCCGTGCTATTACTACTCATAGACGGGATTTGACGTGTGTTTCCACGTATTTTCATCAAACGTGGCTTTGAAAATACAAAAGCCCGTAATCAACTCCTAAAACGTTATAGACTCTCGCTAAACACTTACTAGGGCTTTCAACCCCAAGAGTCCACTCTAGTTCATCACGGGCTTTACGTATTACTACATAAAGGAGGCATATTTGTTTTATACAAACTAACCTAATCTAAATAATAGTAACCTTAAATTTGTTGTCAAGCTTATTTTAAAAGTTTTTTTAAAAACCTAATTGTTGTTTAATCCACTCATTAAACTCATTAACTTCGCTTGTGTTAATTTGTCCTTTAACAGATTGTTCCCAATCATAAAAATCTTCTACAGGTATTTTAAATTTATATCTACCAATTTCCACTTTAACTGTTGACTCGTCGCCAGCAGAACCTTCTCCGTAATCTTTTACTTCAAAGCTATCTCTACTTATGTCAGCTAGTATATCTTCAATGTCTTCAAGCTCGTAACCAGTTCCGTCTAAATCTCCAGTTTCTTTTAATACATCTTGTAATGTATCTATTAAATCCATTGTGTGATATCCACCTATTTCAGTTAGTCTGTTGTCGCCAAGTAAATAGGCCAAGGCTTCACCTTCATTTTCAATATCAGCAGATACAAGTATAGGTATTAACCATTCACCGTCATCTCTTACTTGTATTCCTTTAGGTACAAACTCTCCATCTCTTTTAATTACTTTAAGTGTATCGCACCTACCATGTCCAGCTAATAACTTCATAGTAGCTTTATTCATTAAAGGATAGTTTACAAATCCATGTCGTTTAATTGATTCGTATATTGCACCTATGTCGTGGTCTTTGGGATTTTTATCAGCATAAGATATTTCACTTAGTGGTAAATACTGAATCTCCCCCTTCAATTCTTCTGTCATGTCTCTAGTTCGTCTAAGTAACTAAATTCGTCTTCATCTTCTACATCTTCTACGACAAGACTATCTTTCTTGACTGATGTAGGTTTATTAACTTTTGCATTATCTTTAAGTTGTTTTTCCATTTTGTCTATGTCTTCGTTACCTCTAACCATATACCCAAAGGATTGCAACTGTTCAATTTGTAGTTGTGTTAGTTTTGCCATAATTGTCCTTAATATCTTTAAACTTCCATTCATATTCTAGCATTTCACTTACAAGATTAGTATTTTGTTTAAAGTCTTTATTATTAAATTTTATCCAAACAGATTTCATTCTTCTTCTTCTATTGATAAACCAGCTTTAAATACATTCTTTTTAAACCTATCAAGCTGTTGCTCTAATCCAGTTAATTGTTGTTGCCACTGAACATGGTTTGCACTGTCTTGTAGCTTTGAAGGCTCTAAAAGAACAAAAGCAAAATGTTGTGCTTCTAATTCTTTTATTTGCCTTTTGGCAATTGCTTGCTTGTCTTTAAACTTAAGTAATTTATATTCCATTATTGTTCTACTCCTCTAAATATATAAGTATATTGTTGTGTTTTATGATTGTGAGTTTCATCCTCACACCATGCTTTATCTATAACCCAATTATGTTCATGCCTTAATACCCAAATTAAAGCACCAAATCTTGGTATATATCTTTCCATAAAGTCTTTATGACAAACAGTTCTTTGTGTAAACAACAAGTGTTGCACTATTTCCATTTGTGTTGTTGGTTCTCTAGGGACATCTGTAGGCTCAGACAAGAGCAGTGAACTTTGTTTATAATTGTGCACTTGCTCTTGTTTTTCGCCGTCATCAGCCCACTCTAAGAGTTCTTTGCTGATTAAATTCATGGTTCTCCTTAAAAAGGTGCCTCATGTTCTTCATAATTTGTACGTGCAACAGGTTCTTTTTCAGTAGCACCAAGAATATCCTTAGCCATACTTACGTTGTCGCCACCATATGAAGACTCAGAGTCAAACTTACCATTGTTAGTTACTCCATTGACGTATTGCCAATCAAGAGTAACTGATATTGTGTCTGCAGTAATAGACATTGCTTTTCTTTCTTGACCTGTGTTTTTGTCTTCCCACTTGTCTTCAACAAGTCTTCCAACAACCATAACACGCATAGTCTTTCCAGAATGTCCATTAAAAGACTGTGCTAAGTTTTCACCTAGCTTTTCCCATGCAGTTACATTTACCCACATGTCGTCGCCTTCGCCTGGTGTCTTTACTACCATTCTTGCCTTAGCAAGAGTTTTCCCTGTTTGAGTTTGTCTCACTTCGGGTTCCATAATGTTACCGATTAAAGTAACGTTATTGTTTATCGCCATAGCGTTTCCTTTCGAGCTCTTCAACAGTTGTGTTCCAACTGAATACTTGTAGCCATCTTTCCTTAGCTACTTCCCATGGTTCTTCTGTATCCCAATCAGTATCTTCAGTCTTTAGTGCTTGACCAGCTTTAAGACGTTTCATCTTATAGTCCCAAGCAGCATGAGCTGAACTTTCATACCCATTAGCTTTCAGAAAATCTAATAATGAACCTTTATTTAATTTAACAACTTCACCCATTGTCAAAGCAGGTTCTTTTCTTCCGTAACCATTTATTACAAGTTCTTTACACATTGACCTCAACTTACTAGCATTCATAAACTCAGTGTTGTTGTCATAGCATAAGTTACAGGCTTCCCATAATAGTTCGGCATCAAATTCTTTGAAGTCATCATATAAACTTCTGACTTCAGCGTCATTCCATTTTATTGACGTAAATCTTAATTTTAGCCACTGAACTATGGTTAGCCATTCTTGTTTAGTTAAAGTTTCCATTAAATACCTCTCCTTCTTATTTTATTGGTTACTCTAATACCATACCATTTAGGTATTCTTAAACATCCAATATTAAAATTTGTAGGATAAGAGTCCTTATAAGATTTATTAAGCTTGCTAAAGTTTTGTTCAATAAACAAATAATTAAAAGCGTAAGAAACTCCTTTAAAACGATTTATCCTAAAATAATGCCACATGGCTGAGATGTAACCTCGCAGAGTTACATTATCCCAGCCAAAATGCCAAAGACTTACAGCTTTGTCGTCGTTCTTTTGTAACCCTGTTGGTCTTACATGCGACGTAGTACTAAGGGGATTAATGTGTTTCATTATTCCTTTACCCATAAGTCTAAGTATTCTGTGTCCACACATGTGGCAAAAAGAAATAATATTATCGTCTTCTTTAACAAAACTGTCGTACATGTCTGAGTAACCACCATAGGGCACTAGATATAGTGGTTGCTCATCAGACATGCCGTGTTCGTCAAGAACAATTTGTTTGTTACAAGTAACACATAATATTTTTTTCTTTTTATATTCTTTCATTAGTACCTATCTGAAATTAACATTCTGTGCAATTGATTAGTTTTAGGTGTTTGAGTTTGTTGAATTGTTCTTTGCATAATTCTAACATCTCTTTCACTACCTCTAACTGGTGCAGTCCATAACTCATAATTACTTACTGCATTAATTGCAGACCAAGCAGTATTTTCATGCTCTTGGAATTCGGGTGTTCTAAAGTTAGCAATTACATTCTCAGAAGTTTCCTTGGCTTTTTGATAGACAACGGCATTACTACCGTCTTCTTGCAATTCGGGTACAGGGAAAAGGAGTTCAGTCAATTCTTGAAACCTTTGGTCTGTAACTTCTTGCTCAATAAGTCTTTCAACTTCTTCTTGAAAACCATCAACATATTTGTACGACAGTTCAAGTGCGTTCCTAGCTTGGTCAATTCTTCCATGCACATTTTGTGTGTGTCTGAAACTAAATTGGCTAACATAATTATTTATAGCAAGTGTCAAAGTATTTTGACATACAACTCTAATAGGAGTAGTCATTGCTTTAATTGCAGTTGAGCCATCATGACTGTTTGTTAACAATAAATAAGGAACTGTTTTATCATTTCCAACAACAATATCCTTACCTAAATTTAACAACATCCATACAATTCTACCGTTGTCTAAAGCACCAGCAGTTTCATATCGAGCTTCATAGTCATCTAATACTGTGTCTAAGAAGTTAAAGCACTCAACATTTTGTATAGGTGTGTATCTGTTTCCTACAATACCTAATACAGAATCGTCGCTATCTCTAACGGTTGCATAATGGCCTGGAACATCAATAAGACTTGATACATCTGTATTGTTGTCTTCTTTAAATGTTGCTAGTTCTCTTAAGCTAACTGTCCAATCAAGACCTGCTTGTCCTATTGCGTCTGCTGAATCTAAAGGATTGTCAGTTACGACACCCATTCTGTGCCATGGCGTTTGGCCTGCACTAAACATAGTTTCTACATTAGCTGGCATTGTTATTACCTCTTTCTTCTATTAACTCTTTTATCTTTGTTGCGAAAATACTTGAATCATCTATTAAAACTAGAGACCAAATAAAGTCGTATATTTTTAAAGCACTTTCAACAAATACCTCTTTGTCAAATACTCCGATACCCATTGACTCGACGTCAAAGTTACCAGCAGATGCTTCCGCAATATCTTGCCTCAACAAGTCATACAGTTCTGCTTGTGCATAACATAACTCTCTTGCTGAATCTCTATCTTCACTGTAAATTACTGCAGTAAATCCAGCATGAATTGAGCCGTTTAAACTCAAACCATTCATAGGCAATTTATTGCTTTGTATATATTCTTGTATTGGTTCAAGAATCACTATTACCACCCCTTTTCTTTAGTTCTTTTACTTCTAAGTCACTAAGCTCTTGTAGATACTTAGGTGCTTTACTGTTAGGAAGTATTGTTACATTACCACTTTCTTCTGCATAGAAAAGACTTTCAAATATTGTATTTGGGTCTTGACCACGTTCTTTAGCTAATGCTTTTATACCTGTTGTTCTAAATGTAGGATTGACAACTAACTTCCAATCGTCGCCAACATAGTCCATTACTTTTTGCTTGTCGTAAGGTTTCCATGTTTTTTGTGGCTTACCTACAATTACTTTGTCTCCAACTTTTACAGCTTTATCTTTAAAGTCATGAGCAAGCATTGATTTCATATCATTCTGAATCTGAGTCACTGCTGACTTAACTTTTTCAACCTTAGTCATTAAAGTCATAAACTCATTCATGTCTTTAGGGTATTGATTCCAATAAGACAACTCATCAGTGTCATGACCGCTATCAATTTCTATTGACAAAGTTTGCACTAAATCCAACGCCTGCGATAATTTATCACTGTTGGATTGTTTTGAATTTTCTAAATTCATTATAACTCCTTCTTTGTTGGTCTAACCCCTACTTTGTGTAGGGGTTAGTTTTATCCAAGAACTTCTATAACCTTACCAAATTTATTAACGCTTGGCAAATTAAATAAGAAACTATTATTTCTCATCATCAAAGTCCCAATCACCTGTACTAAATCGAAAATTATCCCAATTATTCTTTAGGTTGTCGTATCTTTCTTTAGATGGCGAACCTTCAGATTTATCAGATACAGCAACAATATAATGAGCTTGCTTAGAAGTAATATCCATAGGATTTCTACCTGTAGCATTAGCCCAATCAATAATTGTTTTAATCTCCCATAACCTCGTTCTTCCTTTATTTAAGTAAGCATCGGGTTTAGGCATAGACTTTCTAGCATTCCAAGTTGATACTGTTGCAGGTTTAACACCTAGTATCTTAGATACTTCATCTACACCAATAGGATAGTTTTCAGTATCGTAGCTCATTAGTCCACCAATCCTAATGCAACTTTTGTTGAGTTTATGTTTCCAAGTTTTTTGTATGTGTTCCATACTTCTCTTTTAGATTCAATGAGCCCTTTATCAAAAGCTTGGTCTCCCAATTCTGATACGCACTCTCTACAATCTTTACTAATTTTGGAATCATTTTCTCCAGCAAACCCACTAGCAATTAAATAGAAATCAATAGGTTCTTTTGTTTTTAAACAATTAGCACATTCTCTATTTTCTGTGTATCCTAATTTTTCCATTTTTGCTCTTCTAACAGGGTGCCTACTTTCAAAAGCAAACTGACAACTTTTACAATATGTTTGTAATCCAGTAGTAGAACTTTTCTGAATATCAAAATATTTTCTAGATAGTGTTCTATCACAACCTGGACAACGTTTCTCTGAAGCAACTTTTGTAGGGTCAAAGTTCATTTTTCTTCTTTCGTTATAAGCTTTAACTCCTGCATAAGAACATAATTTACATGTCTTAGATTTGCCCGATATGTCAGCCTTTTCGTTGTAATAGTCCTCAATAGGCTTTCTTACTTTACATCTGTTACAAATTCTTTCCTTTGGATTTTGTTTGTTAAGCAGACGTAACGCTTTTGCGTCCTCATATCTTTGACCCATTGGTCCAGTTATTTCACCTTTGGCATTTGTTCGTGTCCAATAATTAAAATAACCGTGACTCATTTCTACTACTTTTTGACAGGTTTCTAGACTTAAATCTATTCTTGTAGAATACATTTCAAATAAACGTTCGAACAATTCTTCATTAGGTTCTTCACCATATAAATTTTCTAAACGTCTTTTACCCATACTTTCACCTGTCGAAGATAGATAAAGTAATCTAACTGCTTCACGAGTAACTCCATAAAGATTAGCCCACAACTGCATAGTTGCAGTAGGATATTTCTGGACTAACATTGCAAAAGTTTCTCCGTCTGGAAGTTTTCTATGAGCACGTCTATGAACAGGACAAGTTGATATGTCTTTTCTATGTGCGTATTCACAATCAATCCAGTAAGCAGATTTAATATATGCAATATCTTCGTCTGTAAAAACGAATTTATCTGTATTTCTCGCCATTTTATTTCTCCATTTCTTTTATTGGTATTCTCTAAATTTACTACTATATATTTCTATGTCAAATCCAATTCGATAATAATTTTAAAGAAATACCCAATATAATTTTTATAAAGGCTATTATTGATATTGATGACAGTACAAGTAAATACTATCAATGAGCCAGTCTCATTTTTATTTGGAGAGTATGAGGTTATTGTAAAATTTAACCCATTACTTTTAGAATATGACGCTGAAATTCACAGAATAAGTGGACGAGGTAAATGGTTAGTCACCAAAACAGGTGGTAAATCAGTCGAGCAAGCGTCAATGAGTGCTAGGCAAATTATATTAGGCAAAGATACAGCTGAACTTTTAGAAGATTTAAACGACTAATTTAATTTTTTAATAAGTTGCTTTTTTGCTCTAGGATTTCTATACTCTTTTTTACCCAACAAAGGAGATAAAAATGATTGCTGAATGTTTAATATTTTTAGCAACACTGACACCAAGTGCTGATATTGTCGATAAAAACTTTATAGACGACTATAGGTGGTGTGACTCAATCATAACTAGAGATGTAAGAGAGCACTCAGATTTACTTATTGAATTTTTTACAGAGCCTAAGCAACTTTCTACGGCAGTCAAAGTTATTTGGTGTGAATCACGAGGCAACACTAATGCACTTAGGACTGCTGAAGGAAATAATGATTCGGGGTTATTTCAATTTGTGCCATGGACATGGAATTGGATTGCCGAAGAATATAACCTACCTAGGTGGGACGAGTGGGTAATCCTGTATAACGGGCAACCGTATACAGGTCCCACATCAAAAACATCTCATGGATTTGAACAAGTCAAAGTTCAACACAGTGAATACTACAACATAATGTTTGGTTATTTACTATCTCAAGATATTTACGGCCGTTCTCAATGGAGAGATTGGAATAGTAGTAAATGGTGTTGGGAAAAAGATTACAAATATATTAATAAAGTCAGAAAGGAAAATAATTTATGATTAATAAATTTAATGAATGGTTTGACAATCTTTTAGATAAAATTGTTTGGTATGCTGACCTTCGTCGACACGACAGAGCTTTGGATAAGCGTACAAAAGAAATTGAAAAAAAGTTTCGTGAAATACTTGACAACAAAGATAACGAATTATAATATAAAAGAAATCAACAAAGAAAGAGGTAAACAATGTGGCAAGTTAACGTAAGTGTTCAGTACACTGATTCAAAAGGCAATTCTGTTTTAATTGATGAAGTGGTACCTACTGATGATATGTTATTCGCTAAAGATACAGTATTAGATAAATATAAAATATCTTTAGAGCTAGGAACACCAAATCATATTTCTGATAATTTAATAGTTGACACTATGAAATTTAGAAATATCTCAACAACAATAAGGGAGGAATAATGCAAGATTATACTTTAACATTTGTTGTTACTGCTAATAGTATTGACGAAGCAGTAGATATCTTAGACAATACACCCTTTGAGGAAAAGTTGGAATATATTGTCAATTTAGACAAAAGTAAAGAGGAGGAATAATGGAAGAAGTATACGAATACGAATCAATAGACCCTAAGCAAAATCATAATGAATTAGGTATAACTATTTATTTTGATAAAAGTATAAGCAAAGATGAGGCAGTTACACAAACCTCATTGTTATTAGATAGTATAGGTGCCGAATATACATTTGATATTTGGTCTAAGCCTATGGAGGATGACGAATGAGCATATACCAAACAGGGACTAAAAATCCCGAAGCAGCAAGAAAAAATAAAGTCTACGACAAAGGTAGAGTTTGTAAGAATAAAAAGTGTAATGTAACTTTAAGTATGTATAACAAAAAAGAATTTTGTTTTAATCATGCACCTATCAGTTATGGTAGGAATAGAGGTTGGATAGCACCCGAAAGGAAAAAATAATGTACGATTTTATTAATAAATTTAGCTTAAAAATGCTAGAAAAATATCCAAACAATAAGTTTTACGACAAGTTATTTACTTGGTCGTTTTATAAACAATATGGTATTAGTAGATATGAAGCTATAGATGAGCATGACGCTTATTTAGATAGAGAGGAGAGCAAAAATGCCTAATTGGGTAGACAATACATTAGTAATAACAGGTGAAAAAGAATTTATTGACGCCATTAAAAACAAGGTTGTCGTAAAAGAAACTGAAGATGGTGAAAGTGGTGTAAATATTGCACAGTCTTTGTTTCCAATGCCACAAGATATTAAATATGTCATTGGTGCAAGAAGAGATTCTGTAAGATATGCAAAAGTACACGACAAAATTGTCATGCCACCTAATGATTTAGAAATAATGTTTGAAAAAAATTTAGGTAAATCTAAAGAATTTCCTCAAACTGAATACGAAATAGTTGAATTGACTGAAGGCGAAAAACAACTGCTTGAAGAGAAACATGGTGCTACTAATTGGTATGATTGGAATATCAATAACTTTGGTACTAAGTGGGCAGATTGTTATTCACGATTAGTTGAAGCAGAAGATAATAAATTAGTTTATGCTTTTGAAACTGCTTGGGTATCGGCCGCAAGAATGGCAGAAAAAATATCTAGGGAATATCAAGTTGACGTTAAGCTTAATCACTTTTCAATTGAGAATTGGGAAGAAGGAAATCTTAAATTTGAAAAAGGCAAATGTATGGAGGAATACTGGAAAGTATTAAGTGACGATTATTTAGAATTCATGGAGCCTACTAATCTTGACGACAATAAAGAGGAAGAATAGATTAAATGGTATGATTGGGTATGGAAAAGCATAACTCAGACGAATCAGCTGAATGTAATGTTTGTGGCAGTCCTAAGTTTATGGATTGCCATCCCAATTGTCCTAATAGAGAATTAAGAGAAGAAGCACCCGATTTTTTTGCATTTTTAAATAATGTAATTATGCAGGCTGCTGATGAATTTTTTGTAAGAGAAAACAAAGAGGTACAGAAAACACTCTTGACTGAAAGAATGGTTCAGTTTCAAGAGGATTGGAAAGAAATGGTTGAATTTGTCGAAGCATGTTGGGGTATAGGATACTTTAGAAAAGTAGATGACATAATACATTTTTTAAAGCGTCCCGATTTATATTCACCAATTTATTTGCTTTGGCTTGAATTAGAAAAACCAACAGAAAAAACTAAAGATAAGGCTATGTACTCTTTGTTTAAGACGGAGGCATTAAACAGGAGAAAATAAATGGTTAACAAACCCAAGAAACAAGGCACAACTTTTGAAACACAGCAAGTAAATCTAATCAATAAATACAGTCAATACCATAAGGCTAGACGTTTAGCTGAAGGTGGAAACAATGATGAAGGTGATATCGAGTTTCAAAGAATAGATTTTATGATGCCTAATGAAGTTTGGATTATGGAAGCAAAGTTCAGACAAGCTTTTAATTTACATCAAGGTTTAGCTAAAGCTAAAAGAAAAGCTAAAAATAAACCTGTTGTATTAGCTTGGAAGAAATTAAAAAAAGTTAAAGGTCAGAAAAGAAGAGTTACTGACGGCGAGCCTGTAGTTTACTGCATGGATGAAAAAACTTTTTTTGCATTATTACAAGGAAGTAGAGTCAATGAGCTTGGATAAAGAAATGATTGACCGACTTGAATCTTTTAAAAAAGAAATGATTCAAAGAAAAAATACTCATAACAGAAATGAAGGTAAGAAATTACAAGACAGAGCTAAAAAAATGCTAGGTGTTCCCGAACGTGTCGTAGGAAACTCTAGCCAGGAAGAGTTCTGGAACTCTCCTATCAGATTTGAAGTTAAGAGTGGTAAGCAAGTTGAAAATATTGTTAAACAATTTGAAAATTGTGAAACGCAAAGCTATGATTATGCTTTGACTGACCAATTTAATAAGTCATACGAAAAACCATTTAGCATGGTAGCTATGCCAGGTGGTACAAGTGACGGACTATTAATTATTAGATTGAGTGAGTTAAAACAAGTTGTGGCTAAACTAAACGAAATGTGGAAAACCAACGAAGAAGGAGAAAAAAATGGCATGGATTAAGTCAGAACAAGCATTAGGTAAACACCCTAAGCTTCAATTACTAGCTAAAGAGCTAGACATATCAATACCACAAGCAGTAGGACATTTACACCTACTTTGGTGGTGGGCAGTCGATTATGCAGAGGACGGAGATGTAACTCGTTACAAAGACTTCATTCCTTTTGCAGCACAATTCGAAGGTGACCCTGATAAATTTACTAAGGCTCTTATTAAATTTAACTGGATAGATGAGGAAGAAGATAAGTTAGTTATTCACGATTGGCTTGAATATACTGGTGCACTCATTGAAATAAGGCAAAAAGACGCTGAACGCAAGCGACAATCACGTCAACGTGTCAATTCAAAAACTTCTGCTAATAAATTTAGTAAGAGTAATACTACTGGAAGAGAGTGGGTTAGCGAAGTTGAAGTAGAACACAAGCCCGAAAACACTGTAGATTTTGAGGTTGTCAACCTTAATAAATTTAGTAAGAATGTGTCCAGCGGACGTCCAGCGGACGTCCATGGGATGTCCGACGTAGACAAGACAAGAGAAGACAAGACAAGAGAAGACAATAATATTAGCAACGAAGTTGCAAACAATGACAATGAGTTAGTTTTAACAGATTGGGAAGTTATTGTTGAAGATATGAGTCAAAGACACAAAATGATATTTAAAGCTCTCTGTAGTGCTTTACAGTACGATACTAACCAACTTACCCAAATGGCTAGAGGTCAGCTTAATAAGGCCTGTAAAGAGCTAAATGACATAGATGTGGACATAAGGGACATACCTGTCAGAGCTAGAAACCATTTGTTATCTTTTGGATTTAAAGCTACTCCAACTTCACTTGTGAAGCATTGGGCTGCTTTAGAAAAGGTCTCACCTAGACTGTCACCTAAAGAATTGCAGACTTTACAACAGAAGATGAAATCTGCAAATGAACTTGACAACTGGGCTAAAGAGAAATAATATTAAAGAAAACCAATTAAAAAGGAAGGAAGATTGTGGAACAATTACACGAACTATCAAGACCATTCCCTAAGGAATTTGTGCATAAAGCACCTAAAGGGAAATTCGGTGACTATATACAACATGCAGTAATCAGACAAAGATTGCTTAGTGTTGTTGGACCTTACTCACAGGAAGTTAAAGAAATTATCCGTGAGGATGTTAAGGATAAAGACGGCAATTACAAAAGCATAATCACAGGTTGTGTTTTGGCATTAACTATTGAAGTTGACGGCCAACTTGTAACTGTTGAAGAAGCTGGCGACGTAGAAAATCCAACCAATTGGAGAACTGACGGTGCTAGATTAAAAGATGCTATATCAGACGCAGTCAAGAGATGTGCTATGGCTATAGGTTGTGGACTACATTTGTGGGCTCAGTTTGAAGGTACTTCTGAGTACTTTTTAGATAAGCAACTTGAAAAGGCTTTAAAAGACGATGAGTCAACAGAATAGTGTTTGCTGGTTTGATATCAATGGTAGCGATTGCGTTTGTCCTAAATGTTATGGGTGCAGACGCAAAAAGCCTCTCAGTCAAGCCGACGCACAAGCAGAAGCAGTCAGACTTAATGAGCCAAAGAATCGTGGACGACGTATTGCAAGAGTTAAAGCCTACGACTGTCCTTGGTGTGAAGATTGGCACGTAGGTCACGACAATAAGTTGAAACCATTGTGGAAACAAAATAGGAGTAAGAATGGCAAGAGAGGTTGACAAAGAAAAGTTACATCTTTTAGTTTTAGATTGTACACAAATATTGTTTGATAATATTCAAAAAAATATTGTTCAATATAATGCTGAAGAAGAACTTTGGAATCACACAGTTCAAATGGACTTAGCTGATTCTATAGGTAACAAAGTACAACTATTGCTACAACTTGACGATTGGCTAGAAGAAAACGCATGATTTTAGGAAAAGAAGGTAAAATAAACTTAGGTTTAGGCTCGGTGGGGTTTCGCCTAGGTTTTTTGCCTCCTTTCTTCCTAGGAATTTTCCTACCGAGCCATCTTTAAAAAACAACAAAGAAAGAAGGATAAAGTGAAACAATTCATTGAAAGCGAATATAACAGATTAATATTCGAATATAACAACGACTTTAATAATACTATTAATCGTTTATTACATTCTAATTGCAATCCCGCAGTAGAAACAATTACATACGACGGTAAAACTCATACTATAGAATACGACAAAAAGTCTGACGACGACCAATGGTGTAGTGCGTGGGACGAAGAAAAGGCTATGTATTGCAGTGTCGAAGAATTAGACACCCATCTAGCTGGTTGTCGACAAGTCAAAGATAGTTGGCTTTTATCTGAATTTGAGCGTATGCTTATTGACAGATTGCCCGACATCATTGTTAAAGTAAAAGAACTATCTAATAACTTTGAAGATTGTCCCGATTGTGGAAAATATAGAAGTAATAGAACTCATGTATGTGCTTTTTGTGTTAAGGAGAGAAACAATGCTTAAGTATCCTAGAACACGTATTTTAAAAGAAGAATTCTTTTGGGATGTGTTTAATCAATTTATCAAAAAAGGTATGGTTATTAGAGATACAGAGAAAACCTTAAAACTAAGTGAAGGTTATATTCGAAGTGTTAAATCTACTAAGTCAATTCCTAAGTATGATACTTATAAAAGAATAAGTGATTATTTAAGAACTTTACAACGAATATCTTATGATAAGTATGGAAAAATAATTACAGATGATAAATTACAATTTGTTATTGATTTAGAACAGTTTCCAAAAATAGTTAAAGAAAGAAATTTAACTGCATATAAATTATCTCAAATTCTAAAAAATAAGGATAATAAGACTGCTGAGAGATTACAATATTGGAGAAACAAAGACCCAAAAACAATGACTCTGAGAAGTCTATATGATTTTGAGAAGGCCATAAAACTTTACGACGATACAGATGTTACTGAGCCAAAAGAAGAGAAAACAGAAGAAGTGTGGGATTTTTACAAGGAAAGACAGCATTATGTCAAAACAGGCAAATTGCTTTATCCTGTAAAAAGATATGATAGTTAATAGATAAGGGACAGTATTAACTATCTAGGGCGTGATTGGTTTAGGAGTGTGTTGCTAGGGAGCTTCCCAAGCCACCTCAACGAGGGTTCGATTCCCTCCACGTCCACAAAGGAGAAATATGTTACATAAAATAAGAGAAGCAATGACTAGAAAAGTATATAGATACTTAGACGGCGTTGTTAATATTATTAAGGTATGGAAATTGGAAGGAGACTTTGTTTCTTACTTTATGCGTGCTTTAAACGACGATTTAGAAGGATTTTTTGATGAATAGATATAGATTATTTGTATATGGAACGCTTAGAACAACTGATAGCCGTGCATTTTTATTGTCTTCTTTACAAGATAAAGGTGATACTAAATTTATTAGGGATGCAAAAACTGCTGATAAATATAAATTAGTTAGCTTAGGCCCATTCCCTGCTTTATTAGAAAATGGTTCTCAACAAATTGTTGGGGAACTTTGGGACATAGATGAGAGAACAAAGCGTCATCTTGATGTTGTAGAAGGTGTTCCTACTTTATATATTGATAAAGAAATAGAGTTAGAAGACGGAAGTAAAGCAATTGCTTATATACAAGATTGGGATAGAGGTTATCCCGAAATAGTTTCTGGCGATTGGTTCGATAGAGAAGTATAAATTCCGCTGGATACCTTGTTCTCCCTGGTCTTCTGGGGAAAGACGACACACCAATAAATATAGGCTTTTCCCCTTACTAGCATCCATCTGGCAGCCCTGACGACAAAAGTGTCGTATACTATATGTAGATAAATTTAATAACATACTATATATTGTGGTACTAGATGTAGTATATGTCGCTTAATAGATTTATCTGGAACTCATTTACAAAAATGACGCACTACTCCCCCGTATTTGGTAAAAATCCTCTATTAGCTTTATAAATCGCTAAAAAATTAACTAATTTGGAAGAGAAGGATACTAATACGACAAACCAATGAATATATAGGAAATAGATGGAAAATAGGAGTGTGAAGACTGGTAAATCGCGGTTGAACTTGAATTACAAAGTGATACACCTCTCCCCCGTTATGGTGGCCTGAAGCGACTCGGCGTTGTAAACCACAGGGCACAGTAATTAAACTATGCCCTGGACGTTTAGAACGTCTACAGTGGGCGTTTAGCTAGAGTCTTCGTCGACATCGTCGATGTCTTTGAAGCTATTAAGAAAATCACGTCTGTAATCTTCCATGTAGATGTATTCCCAGTTGTTACCATAACGCCTGGTATTCCAATCTCTAAGCCAATGGATTAAACCATAAATGGTCCAGCCCATAATAGCCCACAGTATGCCATCAATAATGGCATCCACTGTTACCTTCCTTTCCCAGCTGTGATTAACTCACTAACTGTTTTGTGTAAGTCGAGGAACCCTGAGCCAGCACCCCATCGCACTGTTGCAAGAAGTTTCTTCTCGAACAATGGATATTCTGCACCGTTTGCGTACACAAACTGAACAAAGTGTTGTACCCAATCCTCAGATATTTTTGCTATGTTTCTATGCGGTAATCCACTGACTACTACACTGAAGTCATACATTGCTTGTATGAATTCCAACCTAGACATAATACCATCGATGTTAATGTTACCTTGAAAGTAACGTAACTCGATAGAGTATTTGTTAGCTAGATTTATCATAGTGTATCTGTCTGTCCCACTAGAATATCTTGAACATGCTACTGCAAGCAAGCTTCTTGAGGGTTCGACGGAGTCGTAGAATGGCATTTCCCACTTGGCATAGTGAGCATGGCCTCTACCAGCAATCCACCTGAGCAACTCTCTATTGTTAGCTTCAGTTATAAATGACTGATGCAACTTTAGAAATATCCACAATTGCTTGTTGGTAAAGAATGACTTAGGTACATGAACATGTATACCACATGTACTTGCATCCCAAGCATAGAATCCCTTACCTCTTATAGCAGACCAGTTGAAGGCTTTATGAGCTGCGATAGTCATTGGCTGACTAACGAACTCTGCACCATCATCTAGAGAGCCATCATATTTAGCAATGACAAGCTGAGAATGTTTGTCATAGGATTTTGCCTCGCAAGGCAATTTTCTATGCATTTCAGTTATTGCTTCATAGATAGCATCTTCTACTGATTGCTCGTAAGCATCGTAGTTATGCTCTACTTCTAACTCAATACCCATAGGGATGAGTCCTCTTGTGTTTTGTACACTGAGTTCACGATAGCAGTCTGTTCTGTCAGCTTTGTGACGTTCCCATACTCCTTCATGTACAGTGTAAAAATCAACACTAGGTTTGACTGAGTAGTTTTGTAAATAGGTATTTAAACCATCAGATACAAAACAATCTGCGTCATAACACATATGTCGACCTCCTTTATGTTTAATGAAAGTATCCTTGTGATACTCTCCCGCAGAGCACCATTGCTGATGCTCTGTACGGAGATTATCTACTACGCTCTTCGTCTTCCCTAGCACTAGGGGTTCTTAAAGAACGTCGTACCTCTCTATATCTTTGGACGGCTGCGACTAATGGAGCAGACATTCTTCTGAATCCGCCTATTGCATCAGATTCTTCATAGTCGTTCCATGAATCAACAGTGGTATCATAGTCATCAACATAGACATCGTCATAGTCTTCGTCATATGTTAAGTTATCAGCTGATTCATCGTCCCAGATATATGTAGTACTAAAGTGGTCAAATAACCAACTTACGTATCTTTTATATAGTCTGGCAATTTCAGCATCTACTGACTCTGCTATTTCTCTTTTATATGTTGGCATGTTTTCAGTCTTACCAACATCGTTGAGATACCACCACATTCTTAGAGCTTGTTCCTCTTCGTCAGTTAAGTCTCGTAGATAATCCTCTACTTCTTGCTTAGCTTCACGAACACTAGAATGCCATTCACCATTTTCATCGAGAAGTTCTTCAACTTCTGCAACGGTATAAGAATTGCTATAAGTAGCAGTTCTTCTTACTCTGGCTGTCCACTCCTCGATACGAGTGTGGTTTATTCTCACTCTAGATTGTGTGTCTCTAGATAAGTCACTTACTGCACTCATTAAGTCATGGTGTGCCCATGATGAGTCCATAAAGTTAACTTGTTTTTGACTATTTTTGTTCTTAGGTCTAACTAAAAACGGTGGCAACTGTGCCATATAGTCCTCCTTTATGTATTAACGTAGTCATACTTGACTACGGGTAATCCGATTGACTACCTGGCTGGGCCCCCATTACAGAGGCCCAGTTGAGCTAGTCAATTAGCTTTTGTTACCAAATAGCTTAGGTTGTTCAACAGACTTGTATATTTCAAGACTGCGTTCCAATTCCTCAGCTTCTGCTTTGGTAATGTCATCATCTTCGAACCAAACACCTGCTTCTTCAGCGTCTAGTAAGTCTTCAAAGAATTGATTTGCTGATTTACATTCAGGCAAACATTCTCTGTAGTCACCATACACTAATGAACCGCATTCGACACATTCGAATGATTCACCGTTGCCAGTAGGAACTGCTCTCGCATATTTCTCTACGTCTTCCAGTGTATTTAGTCCAAGCTCCGACCATTCATCACACATGTGCTCAGTACCTACTACATCGTCGTCATCGACGTGTACACCAGGTATTTCACATTGTTCTGAACTATTGACAATGGTATAGTCGTTATGTGGTGTTGACCATGTTCTAGATGGTTTCCACAAACGCTTGGCTTCGTAACTATGGTTACTGTACCAAATACCGTTCTTGTCGTAGTTACCAAGTTTTTCACCTATGATATAGGAATCGAACTTGAGTCTCTTGTCAGATGTTATGAACACGAGTTTGTTAGGGTAGCCATCAGAATTGATAAGCTGTTCCAACATTCTAGTGAAATATACATCATCAAGTGACGTAATGTCAATTCTCTTCATCATGGTCTCGATGAAGAACCTAGTGTCAGACATGTCTGATTTTTTAGGTGGTTCAAAGAAGTCAGGCATCATACCGTTATGAGCCATAACAGTATTCTTGTTGACTTTGAATGGATGTGTATTTTCCAAACAAACAGAACCATGAGTAGCTATTCTCATATGGACTAGCATATCTCTGTCTCCGTGTTTAGCAGATACTTCCTTATAGAGTTGCTTGAACTCTTTAAGTTCCATCGCTTTCTTGACAGCAACTTTGTCACCGTCAATATATCCGATACCACCACCATGTGGATTCGCTTGCCACATGTTTTCTAGATTTTCCTCAGGAAGCTGTGTTCCTGCAGGAATTCTTGCGATTATACACATTGTATAATCCTCCTTTTATTTGTGTCACACTTGTAGGCAGTGACGTGCTCCTAGTACATTCAAGGCTTACCCTTGTAAGTACCATCGAGCCCACTGTTTCCAATGGGCTCTAGCTACTTACTGCTAAGCAGTTCTGTCAATTAGATAAGAACTTGCGTCATTATCTACATTTTCAGAGTAGTTTCTTATTATATACTGTTCGATATATTGTGTCAAGTTAGGATATTTATCAGAACGAGTCTGTAATACCCAGTGATAAAAGTATTGCTCATCACTAATGTGTTTAGCTATAGCTCTACCATCATCTTCTTGCTCAAAGTAACGAGTAATAGAAGTGAACGTTGGCTGACCTTCTGGTGAAGGAAAGTTTGGTAGTCCACTAGCAATTACATCACAGTACTCTAACAAGGCAGTCAAGAACTCATAGTTCTTCATGATACGTGCTTTGAGTGTTGCAGAAGCAAAGCCTCTGTACTCAATACGACCAGTACCAGAGTAGTTGACTAAGTTGGTACGATTGGATGATGAATAACCAGCTCGTAATTGTCTATAGGCAGAATTCCACCCATGGTGTAACAAATACGAATTGTAGTCGCTCATATCCATTCTGTCACGTACATCGCTTGCATTTAGTGCTTGTAAAGCCCATGTAGCATAACCAGCATCGGTTCTCTGCATGATGTCAGATAATGCGATGTATTGGTCTTCAGTACTAAATAAGTACTTAGCTACAATGGAATTATGCCAAGCAATCCAAACAGCGAGTTGAGGAACTGTAAACAGACCTCTACCGATGTTCATATGCATACCACAACGTTTGTTGAAGTAACCTCTCCAATCATCTTGTAAAGCATTCCAGAAAACTTCTGGTAGCTTATCGACGAATGTATAGGTCATTGGCTGGAACTTGAATTCCACACCATTTGCTCCAAGTGAACCGTCATGGCTAGCTACAGCAAGTTGGTTCGATTGATTGAAATTAACACCATAGCTACCAACTTCACTATGTAAAGTTGTTAGTAGGTTGATAATATCCTCATGAACGTCGTTGCGTGCTTGTATCTCCAACTCCATACCAATTGGCTTGTACCAGTCAACATCCTGATGCATTTCAGCTTTGGTTGCGAAGATATTATTACTATGTGACAAAGGTATCAATGATACTTCGCCGTTAACATAGTTAAACAATCTCCAATTCAACTCATAGCTGTAGTCTCGGACCTGCAAATAAGGTGTAAACGGTATTGAATACAACATAGCCTTGACTTCATCTAAGTAGTTATATCGCTTGATATTTCTAAGTGATTGTCTAGGTATATTGCTGATTACTGTCTCAGTAGGTCTAACTCTATTTGCATCAACTACGTTGCGTACAAACTCGAAACGCATATTGTCAACTGACCATACGTTAACGAAGTTATCTCTACCGATAATGCAATGCATACAATATCGTTCTCTTGACCAGGACCCTCGTGGCTTACAGGTAACTGTATCTTTGTTATAAGAAACAATTACGCCGCAAGAGCTACAGACTGATTCAGTTCGTCGTCTAGTCTCAATGTACTTAGACGGCATCAATCTGTCTTGCAAGGTTGAGTAATATATACCCATAACTTCATTGAAGTTATAAGTAAGAGTGCTACCTCTCCAGCTGTTATAGCTGATATATAACTGACCAAGGTTATAGAAAGAAATTTCTCCAGGGACAAATCTTTCAAACCCAAACTTCATAAGAGATTGAGTATGTTCAGTTTCTGTCCAATCTGGAATTTCAAACCAGAATTTATCATCCTGCTTTGCTTTCTCAATATAATTGGTGTGTCTGACGATAGCTTCTTGAGCTAATTCATCTGACTTATAGTCAAATGACTTAACTTGTCTGAGCCCGCAGAACTCTTCCAATTGCTGTTCTAACCACAAGGTTACCCTTTGGTTTATGTTAGTGTATACGGAGTCGTCAAACAATTGTATACGTCCTTCAGAGACATATCTATCAGCGATACCATCTTGGTCACTAAATAGATTCAATTTACCATTAAGGTACATTGACTCAATGAAGGAAGTAAGTTTTGCTATCAACTCCAAGTAAGTGAGATTTGTGTCTCTCATTACCTCTCCTTTATTTTTTTGATTAGTTTTACGACGGTCGAGTGACGCTTTTATCCCCCGTGTCGAGTAAGTTATTAACTGTCACTTAATATACCTACTGGCGAGGGTACAACTTGTATACCCTCAGCCACTAGCTACAGTTAAGCTTCGCCACCATATTCTTCAATGGATAAACTATCGAAGTCAACAAATTGTCTATTCATGTATAGCTGAATAGCAACTGTTACTTTTGCTTCTTCTTTATCTATTGAAGGGAAGTCAAGGAGACCCTCGTCTCTTCCTGCTTCCATGGACGCAAGGTTAAACATCACTTTGAGTTCTACACTAGGTTCAGTTAGTGTAAAGTCAAGGATGTCAACTGTAGACTCATCGAATGTAGACATCATGTCTTCAATCCAATTTGCCATTGCCATTTCCCTTCTTTGTTTGTATATGGGGGCCCGAAGACCCCCATAGATTGTTTAATTAGCTTGTAAGTCTTTGATAGAAAGGTGATACCCACTCACCATCAACTACTTTAACTTCAGTAGTGAATGGTAATCCACCTACATAACCTGCAGATGACATATCAGTTCCTACCATGACGGCTAGAATGTGTAGAGATATTCTATCAATATCGTTTGCTCTAGGAACAAACATTAATATTGCATCAATGATTTCTCCAACTAGACTAGGTCCTCCAGGCAACATCTGGAAACTATCATCTGAAGGTGGAAACTTTATCCAACCTTTCAAGACGAAATCGATTTCCTTATCAATCGCCCAAGCTTTTTCCAATACCTTCTTCTGTAAATCAGTTAACGGTGTAACTGATAAACCGAAGAACTTAGCAACTATAAGTTGCAATTTCCCAAATAGGGTCATATATTCTCCTTTTTTAGTAAACGGTTTCTATACAAACCGAGTGTCGCATATCCTTATGATACACAACCACCAACCCACTGTCAAGCAATGGGTTGGAAGTCATTATCACACTAAAGTAAGATAGGAGTGCTTCCTAGCTAATTTAGCTTCTAATATGACGTCAGCTTGTTGAAATAATTTAGTTATTTCTTTAGCCTTTATTTTGTAAATGAGAGAATCTTCTGTCTGACACCAAACAGAGTCATTGTTTCTCCCATCACTTGTCCATATATATTTAATCGTTGACGATTTTATATGGCCTTCTGGAATTTCGTCCTCAGTGTATGCAACGTCTCTACTAAGACAATCATTACATCTTGTAGAGTCGTCAACACCATCTTCGACTTCTCCAGTATTTATATTTTGTACTACTGTTTCAACAACATTAGTACTATTGCACTCTCGACATAACCATGCCATGAGTTATCTCCTTTCACTAATGCCAACAAGTTGGCAGAATTTGCGATACCATTTGAATATACTCAAAGGTGACAATTGTCCCCCGAACAGAAATAGCCAAATGATAATTGGTAACCAAAAATATGGGTCACTAATCATATCGCTCCTTTCTCTTATCTTTATAGATAAGTCCATGCTCACCCTTGCAGATGAGCATGATTTATCTACTTTGTGAATCTGCTGCAATCTTTACAGCACTCTGCTCTTACTTGGCCTATCCAATACCATCCTCTTAAATGGCTATCAGGTAGTTTGTAAGCTAAGTGTCTCATTGCTTTAGCAATAGGATTCATAGCATTACCACCAAAGAACAGAAATACAAAGTCATAGAATTTATATTCCATGTCTCTACCTTTCTCTTATCTAGTCTTATAGATAAGTCCAAGCCCACCAATTACGATGGGCTTGATTTATCTACGTTATTCGTTATCTTCTAAACTATCTTCGTACATGTTTTCAGCGTCAAATGGATTGACGTATTCTTCATGAAGATAGTTAGTTTGGAATTCGTCCATAACGTTCCTTTCTCCTAATCTGTTATATTAGATATTCGCCGTCTTCGTCTTCCACACAGCATTCGCATGGTGGAGTAACGAGGACTTTGACATTTTTGCCTGTGCCATCAGGTTCTGTGTTTAGTACAAGTACATAAGCACCATATACTTGAACACCAAGAGCACATGCTTCAACTTCATCTGTGATTCTACCTAACCATGAATACCACCAAATAGTAAGTTTCATTTGTAGGAAGAAAACCATAGAATATATCATGTCTTTCTCCTTTTAGTTTCGTAAGCTGGTTTCTCAAATTGACGGAGCTTACACCCGTCCCCCGTACAGTCGAACTTGATAGTCCGACGACAGGGGTCAGTGTTTAAGAAAGGCCATAACCAAACACTCACCCCTGCCTTCGAAAAGGCAAGGTCAACTAGCTTATTCAGCAGTTTCTTCAGTCATAATTAACTGACGAACATCTACTGTCTTTAGCCACTTGATGTCGATATCCTGTAAAGCATATTCTGATTTATCAGGTCGATGACAGACTTCGTCCCAACTAGCCATGTCTTCTTGATATGTTTTAACATTCAATCGATGGTTTTCCAATAAGTAATCTAGCTCACTAGAAGTTAGCATTCTATGATGTTCCCACATTGGGATGTGAGTATCGCCATAGAATCTAGATACGTGATACATCGTTGTAGCTGTATACATGACGTAACGTTCAAGTATATCTTCGCTAAACGCAACCCAACGATGGGTATCTGAGAACCAGATATGACCAGTCTTTGAGTTGAACATGAACACGACCCAAGTAAAACCCTTGAATTTCATGTATGAACCATCAAATTCATCAGAGTAATCCTCGACATATTGATAAGGAATCAATAAGCCGACAATGTCCTTAGCGGACTTAATTGGGTTGCCAAATTTATCATTGGCACCGATTATGGGTTTTTGAGAGCCCAATAACTCTTGTACAATACCTATGAATTTCTTCATGGTACCTCCTTTATATAGTGGACTAGCCGAATTGCCAGTACCATTGAGCACACCACTAACAGATGATGTACTCTAGCTACTGGCTATGTAGCTATTTGTATAGATAGTTGTTTAGGTTTGTCACAATATGCTTTCGGCATACAACTTCAACCACTATCTAGATTGTTTTCAGTTAACGTTACGAATTAACTGTTAGTTATTGCTGCCATGGCTTTGAGTTTAACCTTGGCTTCTTCTAATGAACATTTATCACGTTTTGTAATCATGTTTAGTAATGATGTACATGTGACACATTCATAAGAATCACCTAGGACCCAACCATGAAGCTCGCAGTGAGCTGCTTTTGGCGATTTAATCACCCTCCTTTCTTTATTGCCTAACACCCTGTATCTGTTATTACAAAGTGTTATAGCACTTCCCCGTCAGTGCAACTTGATTAAGCTACAAGCTTCACAAATTGCATCATCAACGGAAAAGTTGGGGCCAGCACACCAAGAAAGGCTAATAAAAAAATGTGCTCGCCCTAACTACCACAGACGTTTGCTCTACTCCGATACAAGTTTGACCACCGTCAATGCTTAAATTGACTACGTCGTTTGAGGCTAGTAAACAACATTGTGTAGGGGGCCAGGCGACCAAAACCTGACCCCCCTTTACACGATTACTACTCGTCGCCAAAGCGGTAGGACACAATGCCAGTTGTGCCGTCCCACTGTGGTGAAAAGTGCTCCCAGACTCTAGCCAATGCTTTCGCATCGTCTAAAGCTGAGTGCTCTTTGTAGCTACCCAAACCGAGTTCATTGTGTAAATGAGTCAAACGAGTCCCATCACAACGTCCGCAGTTTGGATAATGCTGCACGACTCTGTTCTTATCTTGGTCTAAAATAGATTGGATAACCTGTCGTGAGTCGACAACAGGTATACCAACCAATCCCTCTAGTGTGATGCTAGAAGGATTGCCACGATAATCCCATGCAGCCACATAACTATCAATTAATACTTTCGCATCAAAAGGTGCATTATGTGCTACCAAGTAATCGGCACCAGTAGTTTTGATAAAGTTTTGGAATTCTTTAACAAATTGAACTACTGATGGAGCACCGACTGTGTCATGAGGATGTACGTTGTACTCCCCATTGACCTTCCACCACTTTTCTCTGACTGTCCAGTATACGTTAGGTGGTGTAACGTAACCTGTAAGACCAGCTCCAGCACTTCCAAAGGAAGCACCATAACTAACCATGTCATCGAATGCCATCGGATTCCCAGCACGGTCGACTCTGGCAAAGTTGGCTAGACCTTGCACAGCATGTCGAATCCATGCTCCTGTTGTTTCGAAATCAAAAGAAATAAATTTCTTCATCTTTCCTCCTTTGTCACATTGTAGGCTGTGACTAAGCCTAGTGCCATGCAAGGGAATCGAACCCTTGAACAAGGAAGAGCCGAGCGTAGCGAGGCTCAAGTTTCACCTTGTCAACCATTCATGGCTGTTCACTTAGTTGTGAACTTTCTTTCCTGTTATGTTTTGATTAGGATTGATAACGTTTCCTGCAAGATATCCTTCAAAGTTGTGGACATAGTTCCACATACTTACGCATTTCTTACAGTAAACAGTTTCAGTCTTAAATGATTCTGTTGCTACAGGTGTCAAGCATCTATAGCAAGCAGTAATATAAGACATATCACTCCTTCCTTGTGGGCATTGTCGGTTGCCCACTAGACCGTTTGGCTCACTTGGATGATAAGGTTGCCAAGCCCCAGAAGCTATTCAGTAAGCTTCATCACTAAACCAGCGAATACTACGGATAACCATAGCAAACCCCAGTCAGTGAGAATCCAGAAATAAATCATGAATCCTTCGTAGAATTCTCGATACATTCTGTCTCCTTTCTTGTAGGCTTTGTCGGTAGCCTACTAGACCGAAGCAGTTTTATGACATACTCACGTCAGGTCTCTTGGCTAACAAGGTAATGAGACCAATCCCCGAGCACTAGGCTGTTCTACCGAAAGCAGCCATGTTTGCACAGTCATAACAGATGTTATGAAGGGCATCCATGCAGCCTAGGTAGATAGCATCTGTACCAGAATGGACAATGCCAGACTTTGGGTCTGCAGTGCCACATTTGATACATTTGTTATCTGCCATGCTTCACCTCCTTTGGTGTTAGTAGCGGATTAGCTCTTTACTAATCCTATTAAATTACCTAGAGAAGATGTCTAGGCTAGTGCCCATAGTAGGAATCGAACCTACTCTAGTACCATAATGGGCTTGCTGGTTGAGTAGCAGAGAGAGCCAGCATCTCCGTCCAATTAGTTTAGATTATCGGATATCGAGATAGGGAAGTATCTCGTATTGATAATCCAAACTAGATAGTGGGCAAGCCACTGCTGGAATGTTAGGTATACCACAGGTACACCTCATCTCCAGTTGTTTGGAGAGGAATATGGATTGGTAATCCATATTACCCCCTTTCTCCAATGTATACACTGACAACATGCTGTCAGCAGCTATTGGATAGTTG
>VMBT01000476.1_pt1 | contig 25682 bp, 28 predicted proteins | sample 4404301 | NCBI WGS metagenome assembly VMBT01 (sample SAMN12238535, study PRJNA552566) | marine metagenome | isolation source: Coastal seawater | place: USA: coastal Georgia, Sapelo Island | collected 2008-08/2009-08
CTGCTGCAATTAATGCACAAGTATCAATATCGGTACTCATTGGAATTAATGCATCACCAGATGTGGTGTTTGCAGTATTTTTTGCGCTGACTTCGATGCGACCTACTTTTGAAACTCGTTGCAGTTCATTCAGATTCATCTCCGGGCCCAACAGTCCTTCTGTTTGGCCGAAGATTGCTCCGATTATATCTGCTCTTTCAACGAGCCCATCAACTTCATAGGAAAGTTTAACATGATATTTGACAATTCCTGATTGAGGCATAAATTATTCATCTCCTTAATTATCATATTTTCAGTCTTTATATTCGATATAAGAGGGTATCGCAAAAATCTGCTCTGAAAAACTAGAATTTCTCAAATATTTGCATATAGCAAATGCTAGGGAAATATAAAAATGAAAAATGAAAGGTGTGTTTATTCAGTACTAAATGAATGGCCACATGAACAGGATTTTGTAACATTTGGATTGTTAATCTTAAATCCAGAACCCATTAGGCTTTCAATATAGTCAACGTTTGCACCTTGTAAGTGGTCAACGCTGTAACTGTCAACTAAAAGTTTCACACCACTTTCTTCCATGACTAGGTCATCTTCTTCTGGTGCTTTTTCAAAGCCCATTCCGTAAGACAAACCAGAACAGCCTCCACCCTGAACATATACCCTAAGGTATTCAGGAGCTTCTGCTTCTTCTTTCATGAATTCTTTGATTTTCTCAGCTGCTTTTGGAGTAACTGTGATCATCTTTTGTGTTTGTTCAGTTGCCATAATGATCAAAAAAGTCGGCTTAAAATATAATAATCTTTTCCAACCCCGCACACTAGTAATACAAGAAAATTAGGCTTTTTTGGTAATAACCTCAGTGATCAGCAATATGTTTGACAAGATCACTTGATGTTACAATTCCAACTACTTTGTCATCTTCAATTACAGGCAATTTTCGGACATTTCGTGTTGACATTAAATCAGAGGCAGTCCAAACGTCTGAATCAGGATCAATAGAAATCAGAGGAGATGACATGATCCTCCTAACAGGGGTATCAATAGGATAAGAGTGTGCAGTGATTTTAATTGCAAAATCTCTATCGGTAATAATTCCGACAGGGGATGCATTTTCAAATACTATTATTGCACCAACTTTAGAATTTTCCATCAGTTTTGCAGCATCAGTTGCAGTTACTGAAGAATCAACAGATACTACAGAAGTATTCATGATTTCCTTTAGAGTTGTTTTTTGTCGAACTGTATCAGAATTCATGTATTGAGATTACGAAAAGTAATATTTCAAACAATTAACCGAATTTCAATCATGATAATCATGTTCATTAAAATCTGATCCTAATTCCACAGTCATGATAACTGTTGAATCAGTTGTTTGAAATTTTAATTCTTTTTCTGGCATGAAACTCCTAAAGATTTGAGTTAACAGTTGCTCTGTGAAGACAGACCACTTTGTTCCCAGTTCGTGTTGAATCAAAAATATGTGCTTACCACCTTCAACTCTATGATCAGAGTTCATTCCAGATGCTTTCATGTAATCTTCTAAAGTTTCAATACATCGTTTCAAATCATATCCTCCTTTGATGAACATAACAGAATCTTTTATGAGTGGAAAGATCATTGTAATTATTTCATCAATATATTTTCCATCCAATTCACTTCCTAGAGATTCCACAATTGCTTTTGGTACAGGAATCATTCCAATTTTATCAGAAAACCTATCCCATTGTACGTATTTTTCTAAGATTTGTTTTACAAGTACATTTTGAGAAATACTTTTCATTGTAGCTTCAGTTTCTAATTCATTTACCAATTTTTCAGGGAGTCTATAGGTAATACTACGTGTGGATTCTTTCTTTTGATTGTGAACCTGTCTATCTGAAACCAATTTTTCTTTCAACATTTCACAAGCCCACGATTATAAAATGATAGTTAACTCGTGCCAGACGAGTTAGGAATGATTTCGATTTCAGTTTCTTCCAAATTGCACTTGAGAGATATGGATTTCACCTTACTCTTGTAAAGAAAGTACTTCTTTCCATCTTCATTTATTGAACCGGAGATTGCAAGTAATTTTGCATCATATAGTGTTTGTAATCTTCGGTATACTGTGCTAATGGGGATTTTTTTATCACTAGACAACTCCATTGCGGATTTTGGTTTTTCTAGTGTATCATGGAGGATTTGTTTGCAATATTTGTCTGCCAAGACTTCTAAAATTATTTGCTTTTTTTCATCATCCATTATTTTTCGAGTTTGGATTAATTCTTGCATGGTTATCATGTGTGATAATCAGATATAATCATCCAGTATGCAGTGCAAGACAGTGCACACGGATTGTATAAATGATAATAATTTAAAATTCAAGTATGAAGCGACTATCAAAAACAATGAGTTTATTGATGCTAATTTTTGCCGTTTCAATAGCTTCATTTTCAGTAAATTCAGCAGATGCTCAAGCAGTTCCAGAATGGGTAAAAAACACAGCATTATGGTACGGTGAAGGAATTATCTCTGAGGGTGAATTTCTCAATATGGTAAAATTCTTGATTGAAAATGAAGTAATTGTTATTGATAGTGGTGTAGAACCAATTCCACAAGAAGTTGAAGCACAAATTATAATTCCAAATGGAAACTTTGATGTCACAGGTGCAGGATTTTACTCACCACTGAATTTGGAAATCTCAGTTGGAGGCACAGTAACATGGGTAAATGATGACTCAGTGCCTCACAACATTCAAAGTATTGACAGAGAAGGAAAAGTAACTCAATTGTTTAACAGTCCACCACTAAACACGGGTGATAGATTTGAGCATACTTTTGATGAAGAGGGTGTTTACAAGTACTACTGTTCATTCCATCCTTGGAGAGTAGGATTAGTTACTGTATCATAGAATTAAAAAATAATAAAATTAGGAAATAGCTATTTCTTTGACTTGTTTACAAATGCAGTCATTCTCTCTTGGCGGTCTGGATGTGTAAAGCAGTTTCTCCATGCAAGGATTTCTAAGCCAAGACCAGTATCAAGGTCTGCGTTTCTTCCTTTGTTGATTGCGACTTTAGACATTTGAACGCCCATTGTAGAGTTTGCAGCAATTTGTTGTGCCATTTTCAAAGCTTCTTCATGTAATGATGCAAGAGGTACTACATGATTTACAAGACCAATCTCTTTTGCTTCATCTGCTTTGATCATTTTACCTGTGTAAACAAGTTCTTTTGCCTTTGCTATTCCCACAATTCTCATCAATCTTTGTGTTCCACCCCATCCAGGAGGGACACCAATTGTTACTTCTGGTTGACCTAGTCTAGCAGTATCTGCTGCTATTCTAATATCACAAGACATTGCAAGTTCACAACCTCCACCTAGAGCAAAACCATTGACGGCTGCAATTGTTGGTTGTTTTACCAATTCAACTGTTGCAGTAACGAGTTGACCAGTCTTTGCATATTCTACGGATTCATCTGCAGAGATTTTTGACATGTATTCAATGTCTGCACCAGCAGAAAATGCTTTTTCACCTTCACCAGTCAAAATGATAACTTTGACATCATCATTGTGGTTTAGTTCTTCAAAAGTTTTGATTAGTTCTTTTGCAACATCAGTATTCATAGCATTTAGTTTGTCAGGTCTGTTGATCTTGACAGTGCAAATGCCATCAGAAGTAGATGTGGTAACTAGTGACATGAAAATTTGTCAAGCCATGCGAGACTTAAATGTTATCTATTTTTTAGAAATTTTTCCCCATTGATTGAGTGCAGATGCTGCTGCAACCCAAGTTCTGAGGTCTTGGTAAACTGGAACATTATGTTTCTCAATTAATTTAATCATCTTTTCAGTATATGGACCACCGTTACCTCCACAGAGAAGTGGTTTCTTTCTCTTCTTTTGGAAAGCAGCTAAATGTTCAACGATTGTTTCTTCTAATGGATCATCTTGGAATACAAACCAAGGCATAGCAATATCGATATTTTTCTCATCCATGAATTGTTGAATTACAAATCTATAATCTTCAGCAGTTGCACCACCGCCAACATCAGCAGGGTTACCATTGTGAATTGGTACTGCAGGTGGGAAATGTGCTTTCATCTTTTTGACATTTTGTGGAGATAATTTTCCAATAGTTAAACCGTATTTTTCTAATTGATCAATTCCACCAATCATTGGACCTGCACCGTTACTTGTCATTGCAACCTTGTTGCCTTTTGCAGCGGGTTGCCATGCTAATGCCTTTAGAACTCCTGCTAATTCTTGATAACTTTCAACTGAGATAATTCCTGCCTGTTTGAATGCACCCATAATGATTGCATTAGAGCCACCTAGTGAGCCTGTATGTGAGGCTGCTTGTTTTGCACCAGCGGCAGTTCTTCCACTCTTCCAGATAACAATTGGTTTCTTTTTCTCTTTCATTACACGTTTTGCGACATTGATGAATTTTCTACCATCACCAAATCCCTCAACATATAATCCAATTACTTTGGTTTGAGGATCATTTGCAGCATACCAAATCATATCTGCTTCATCAACATCAGAACGGTTACCAAAGCTAATCATCTTTGATAGACCAAATACATCAGCACTCTCCAACATACTAATTCCCATGGTTCCACTTTGTGAGAAGAATGCAACAGGACCAAGTTTTGAACGAAGCATTCTTTCTTGTCCTTGGAATGCGCAGTCAAGACGATTATCTGCATTGAACATTCCAATACAGTTAGGACCAATAATTCTGATTTTGTGTTTCTTTGATAATCTTGCAACTTCAGCTTCATATGCTGCTCTTTCACCACCGAGTTCTTTTCCTCCACCTGATACAATTACAACACTGTGAACTCCTTTCTTTGCACAGTCCTCTAGAACTGGAGGAGTCATGGATAAATCAACTGAAACTACAACTAGGTCAACGTTTCCTGGAATGTCTGCAACAGAAGGATAGCATTTTTGTCCAAAGATTTTGTCAGCCTTTGGATTAATTGGATATACTTTACCTTTGAAATCATAATTTACTAAACTGTCCAAGATAGAGTTACCAATCTTTCCAGGACTAGCAGAAGCACCGACTAATGCAACAGATTTTGGAGTAAAGAATGTCTCCATGTCTGTAATGTTTGGTTTTTCTTTTGAGATAGAATTCTTTTTCTTCTCTTTGTTTAGAATAATTTTTGCATCAACAACATAGTGTGATTTTGGATATACAATTACTGGGTTAAAGTCAATGCTGTTAATGTAATCTGCATTTTCTACGCCTAATTTTCCAATATCTACCAACATTTTTGCAACCATGTTAGTATCAATTGGCTCACTTCCTCGGAAGCCTTTGAGGAGTTTTGAACCCTTGAGTTCATTTAACATTGATTTTGCATCGGAAGTTGTAATTGGTAGCATTCTGAATGCAACGTCTTTCATAACTTCTGTCATGATACCTCCCATTCCAACCATAATGATTGGTCCAAATTGGGAATCATTTTGAATACCTACAATAAGTTCAACACCTTTTGGAACCATTTTTTCCAAAAGAATTCCTTTAACATTGACTCCCTTCTTTTTAGAAAGTCTGCCATACATGTCAGTGAATGTCTTTTTTACATCAGCGATATTGTCTAATCCAACTTTAACTCCACCAACATCAGTCTTGTGTAAAATTTGTGGAGATACTACTTTCATTACAAGTGGAAATCCAATCTTCTTTGCTTGTTTTGCTGCTTCATCAGCAGAAGTTACTAATGCATAAGGTGGTACTTTAACACCATAAGTTTTGAGAATAGATTTTGATGATTCTTCAGTAATGACTTTGTGATCAGTTTCAATAATTTCATCAAAAATTTTCTTAACTGCAGTCATCTTTCGATCGATGAAGTCAAAACTCAATATATTAAACTTTGGTCAAAGTTGAAATTCTGATTTGAAATTATTGTAAAAATTCTTCATATTCGATTTTACAGTTGAAATATTTTCATCGATATCAGAGCGGATTTTTTTTGGATCGATGTAAGGGATTTTTTGTAGTTTTTCTTCGGTATTATCAAGCCAGAGATTTACCATCTCCTCATTTACTTCCAAATGGAATTGTAATCCAACTGCACTTTTGTATCGAAATGCTTGATTTTGATAGTGCTCAGATGAGGCTAGAGGAATAGCGCCTTCAGGCAAATCAAAGGTATCACCATGCCAATGAAATACAGTAAACGGATTTTGAAAACCAGAAAACAGTCCAGAGTTATCTGAGACTTTCAAATCATTGTAAAACCCAATCTCTTTTTTTGGACCAGAGTAGACCTTGCCACCAAAAGTTTTTGCAATTAGTTGAGAACCCAAACATATTCCCAATACAGGAATATTTTTTTCAACAGAATTTCTAATTAGTTGCTGCTCATCTCTAAGATATGGTAAATCATCATTTGCACTTTCAGGTGCTCCCAAAATTACAACAAGAGAGAAATCTTTGTCTGGAAGTTTTTCATGTTTTGCGTTTACTGATGTAATATCAAACCCATCTTCTTTTAGTAAATCACCAAGATATCCAGAGCCTTCAATTCTCGTATTTTGTACGAGTAACACATTAGACATGTCTTCCACATACAAAAGTGCTTAATATGTTAAAATGAATTTAGAGATGTGTTTGTTACAGAACAAGAGATTTCAGAATTAGAAAAATTTGTTTTTCAACTGAATTCAGGAGATGGGGTTGTAGTAGTTGAAGGGAAAAGAGATTTCAACGCACTAAGAAAGTTGGGATATCAAGGAAAGATTTTAGAATTTCACAAGTTTGGCGGAATTAACAATTTTGCAGATTCTGCTGCCAAATACAAAAAAATTATTCTTTTGTTTGATAGAGACAAAAAAGGTCGTTACCTTACTGGAAAAACAATTCAGTTACTCCAAAGAAGAACAAAGGTTGATCTTTCCTACAAAAAGAAACTACGACAAATTACAAGAGGAAAGATAATGTTTATTGAACAACTAGTTTGTTACGAGTCTTACTTTGCCTAAGGCCAAATGCCTTTAGTGTTAAAGGCATCAAGAACTCTCTCAACTGCCAAAACCATGGTTGCTTTTCTCATATCGATTTTGTGCTTCTTTGATAATTCATAAGCATCTTTGAATCCTTTAGTGATGTTCTTCTCCATCTTGTTTGCAACCTCATCAAAGGTCCAATAGTAACCCATGTTGTTTTGAACCCACTCCAAGTATGAGATACATACACCACCAGAGTTGGCCAAGATATCAGGAATAACCAAAATCTTTTTGTCATAAATTATTGGGTCTGCTTCAGGTAGTGTTGGACCATTTGCAGCTTCTGCAATAATTTTACATTTTAGATTTTTAGCAATTTTAGCATCAATTTGGTTTTCAAGTGCACCAGGAACTAGTACATCACATTTCATTGTAAGTAATTCTTCAGTAGAGATTTTTTTGCTACCAGGGAATCCAAGAACGCTTCCTTTCTTTTGTTTGTGTTCTAAGATTTTACTGACTTTTGCGCCTTTTGGAATTGAGATAGAACCTTTAGAGTCACTGACTGCAATAACTTTTGCACCCATCTTCTCCAAGTATTCACCTGCAAATGTTGATGCATTACCAAATCCTTGTAAGACAACTTTAGCACCTTTAAGATTAATTTTCAAAGTCTTTGCAGCTTCTCTGACTGTATATGCTGCACCTAAACCAGTTGCAACATTTCTTGCAAGAGAACCGCCCATTGAGATTGGTTTACCAGTAATAACTCCTGGAGAGTATTTGTTTCCGTTTAGTTTGCTAAATGTGTCCATGATTTGTGTCATCTCTTTTCCTGTTGTGTAAACATCAGGAGCTGGAATGTCTTTTTCTGGACCAATGATTTCAGAAATCTTGTAAGCAAATCCGCGAGTTAATCTTTCAAGTTCGCCTTCACTTAGTTTTTCTGTTTTTGGATTAACATAGATTGCACCTTTACCACCACCTAGTGGAACATCAACAATAGCACATTTCCAAGTCATCCAGGATGAGAGTGCCATGACTTCGCGTTCCATATATTCAACGCCACCTTCTGGGTTGAAGTATCGGATACCGCCTTTGTAAGGACCTCTATCGTTATTGTGTTGACTTCTAAAACCTATGAAAACTCTAATTTTTCCATTATCCATCTTTACTGGAATCTTTACTCTCAAAACTTTGTTTGGAGTTGCCAAATAATTTCTTAGTTCTTTATCTTTGATGTCAAGAATATCACATGCATCATTGACCTGTTTAGTTGCATTTGCAAAAGGGTCATTCTTCACCAAGACGATCGATCTAGCAATATTCCAATTATATAAGTTTGGTTAGAAATTTCTGATCGCATTTCATAACATGTGAATTAGATGTAGACTTTTTTGTGATTCATCTTTCTGTCTAGTTTATCGATTGCCTCATCTAGTGCAGAGATGTTCATTTCAAGAAAGTTTGACAAGTGAAAGATTGCACCATATTTTTCACCAATTTTTGATACCATGTTGTTTTTCTCAAGTACCTTCATGTGATGTTGGATGGCTTTGTAATCAAGTTCAAGTTCTTGAGAGAGTTGATGGGTGTTGTAAGGTTTGTCAAGCAGACTCATGATGATTCGAAGTCTTGTAAATCCACCTCTAGTACTTGTAAACAAGTAAAATAGCAGTTTTCGAGTTTGTTTGTCTGGTTTTCTTTGGTTTGAGTCTTGTCTAGATCGAATAATCTCTTTGAACTCTAGTAATTGGTTTGTCATGTTTCTTAAGGTAGATGGGGCTCATTTTGCTTAAAACAGTATTTCCAGATCTTTTCCATATTCAGCCTCGACAATTACCCTTAAATTGACTGAGGATGAACTCGAGATGATATGATGGCATCAAAGGGTTATGATATGACCCCTACAATGTATTCTCCAGACGGCAGAATTTACCAAGTCGAATATGCTATTGAGACTGTAAAAAGAGGAACTTTAGCAATTGGTGTTGCCAGCAAACAAGGAGTCATCATGGCAGTTGAGGAAAAACCTCGAACATTACAAAGTACTGATGTTACACAGAAAATTTTCCAAGTAGATTATCATATTGGTGTTGCAGCAGCAGGATACATTCCAGATGCACGTGTTCAAGTAGATAGTGCAAGATTCTTCTCACAGGGAAACAGAATGACCTATGATGAATCAGTAGAGGTAGCTACTGTTGCAAAACATCTAGCAGACCAAGCCCACCAATTTACTCAATATGGAGGAGTTCGTCCAAATGGTGTTTCAATGATTATTGCAGGTGTTGATCAAAAAGGAGAGTCAATCTATGTAACTGATCCAAGTGGAACTTATGTTCAATTTGCAGCAATTGCAATTGGTGCAGGTTCTGATGATGTAAATGCATTCTTGGAGAAAAATTACAATGAAGACATGAGTTTAGAAGATGCAGCAGCATTAGCAATTGCAGCAATTAATCTAAAGGCAGAAGAAAAGGGAGGAATCAAAGACATCAAGATGGCAAAGGTTTCAACTGAATCTAAAATCTTTGAAAAAGTATCTGAAGCAGACTTGGAAAAATATTCTCAAAACGCATCAAAGTTTGTTCCTTAGAATTTTCAGGTTTGAAAGATATTCATTTTAGTGTATGAGACGATAGATAATGGGTTTAGGAAGTAGTTATTGGAGCGAGGTAATTGAAGTACTTCGAGAAATCATTCCGGTTTATGACAAGGTAAACTCAATCATATCACTAGGAAAGGATGTAGAGCATCGTAACCGTGGAATTTCAAACAGAGTTCTTCCGGGAAACAAGATACTTGATGCAGGTTCAGGATTTGGCAACATGTCAAAGACTGCACTAAAACTAACTGATGGAAAAATTTCAGTTACGCTTTATGATCCCCTAGTTCCAATGCTAAAAAATACTGGTTCTCATTTTGAAAAGACTCCAGACATGGCAAATGGTGTTTTTGAGCACATTCCATTTAGAGATGAAGAGTTTGACGCAGTTTTGTGTGGTTACTCACTAAGAGATGCAATAAACCTCAGAATTGCAATATCAGAGATTCACAGAGTTTTAAAAAAAGATGGCCGATTTGTGATTGTAGATTTAGGAAAGCCAGACAGTGGATTTATCAGAGCAGGCGTTGCATTTTATCTCAGGTGCATCTTGCCAATTCTTGCATTTAGTGCAGGAGGCAAACTTGGGTTAAAGTTTGGAACACTTTATGGAACTTTCAAAAGATGGCCACAAAACAAAAAGCTTGAAGGTTTACTACTAGAGAAATTCTCAAGAGTAGAGTTTGAGAAAGATCTTATGGGCGGAGCAATCATGGTTGCGGCATACAAATGAATAGAGTTCTGATTCTAGTAAACATTACAGGTCTAATCATTGGGATTTCTTACGGATTACACGGACCAATACTTCCAGTCTTTGCAAAAAATGTCATAGGAGCAACATATTCTGAGCTTGGATTAATCGGATTAACTAATTTCATTCCTTACATGTTCATCCCATTGTTTGTCGGAATTCTTCTTGACCGATTCAATAACGGATACTTGCTAGCATTAGGAACTGCAATTAATTCTGCATCAATTTACCTTCTATCAATTGCACAATCAGTCCCAGAGATAATGGGATTTAGAATTATGACGGGTGTGGCTCATGCATTTTTCTGGCCACCTTGTGAATCCATTATATCAAATGAAAGCACAGAGAAAAACAGAGTAAAGAACATCTCGTGGTTTACAATGTTCTTCGTAATTGGATTCATGGCAGGGCCACTATTAGGTACTGTATTTTTGGAAGGATTAGACATAACATATAGAATTCTCTTCCAGATTACGGCATTCATTTTAGCAACTGCATTGATTTCATCAATTTTAGTTTCAAGAAAGAGCGTCAGGAATCATCATGAGCATTTCTCATTTTCGTCAATTAAAGAGATGAAAAAATTCCCGGAAGTCATAATCTTGCTTCTTTTTTGCACATCATCATTTGGGATAATTCTGACAATCTATCCAGCATTTCTAAATGATAATGGGATGACAGACACGGATATTCTATTGTTATTTTTTATTTTTGGAATTTCACGTGTGGTATCACTTGCATTGGCAGGAAAGTTTGCTAGAAAAACAAGCCAGACATTGATTGCAGCAGTGTTTGCAGTATCAGCTGGGCTTGCAATATCAGTTGTGGCAGATTCTATCATTACATTTGCAATAGCACTAGTTCTGATGGGATTTGGGTTTAGTATTTTCTTCCCACTAACATTGGAGATTATTCTAAGTAAAACCAAGAAAGGGATTTCAGGTAAAATCATCGGAGCATATGAAACAGTATTTGGGATGGGTTGGGCAATAGGTCCAACAATCGGAGGTCCAATAACACAGTCTCTTGGGGACAACACACCATATCTGATATTTTGTGGAGTGGGTATCGGGGTAGCACTACTTGCAATAATATCTAGAAAGAAACTAGAACCAAAAAGAGTATCCTATTAGATATCCATGGTTCCACGTTTTTTAGTGCAGATATCAAGAGCGTCACAAATGTCTGAAACATAGACTTTGCCGTCCCCTTTAGTACCACTACAAGCAGCACCTGCAATTGCATCAAGGATTTCATCTAGTTTAGGATCATCTATAACACATACAACTAACACCTTGGTAAAGAAGTCACCAACTAAAGGAGGATCTTGTGCACCTTGACCTTGAACTTTGCTAACGGTTACACCGCTAATGCCGACCTTTCTCATTGCATCGATAACTGCATTTTGCGCAGATTCGTTAACTATTGCTTCAACTTTTTTCATACAAGTAAATAATTTTGAATTTATTTAAATCAATAACCACTTCCCATTCGTGATATTCAGGTATAAAGTGCTAGGCATAATTTCAAACATTAGGTTTAATTTCAAATTAGGCCTTTTGAGATCATGATAAATTATTCACTAAATGTGGCTGGTAGTGAATGGATAATCATAATTTTTGTTGCACTAGTTTTGATTTTAGGTACAGGAAAACTCCCAGGGGCTGCAAGAAAACTTGGAAAAGCAGTCAACGAATACAACAAAGCAAAAAACGACATTCAAGAAAGCATTAAAGAAGCTACAGAAGAAGCACCAAAGATTTCTGGACCTGTTGAATCAGAGAGACAAAAACTAGAGGTAATTGCAAAATCAATCGGAGTAAAAGTGGAAGGAAAGACTGATGATGAATTACGAAAAATTATTGCAGACAAGATGGGTCAAAAGAAAATTGACGACCCAGAAAATAATCAATGATTATTTAGATTTTTTAATTCGGTAGAGGTCCTTGTCAAGTCGTTTTTTTGCAAATTTGTAATAGTCAGGAACAATTTCAAATCCAAGATATCGCCTACCAAGGGATTTGCTTACAACTGCTACTTGTCCTGAGCCAATGAAAGGATCAAGTACAATGTCTTTTTTTTCACTGGAATATTCCAAGATTTTATGAATTAATTCAGAAGGGAGTTTGGTAGGAGTTTTTTCATCACCAGTCCAATATTCTCTTTTGATATCCCACACATCTTCCTTGTCTCTGTAGTGAAGGCTACGACCATCTTTTGTTTTATCCTCTTTTTTGAACCTAGAAAACGGGAAGAACTTTCGTTTTTTATCATCTTTGCAAACATAAAGACAGTGATAGTGAGATGTAACAAACTTCTTTTTTGTTACCACTCCAAACTGATACTTCCAGATTATGTGATTAATGGTAACAAATCCCACATCATCTAGCGCTCGCAGAATATCTTTGAGGTTATTCCATCCTGAAAATACATACATGCTTCCAGAGTCCTTTAGGATTCGATAAGCCTCACTCATCCACGAATTTGTAAAGTCATAGTAGTCCTCAGGTTTGATTTCATTATACCCAGAAAGTACACGAGATGAGGTCCTGTTGTAATTTGCTTTTTTTGCCTTGAAATTGATGGCAAATGGAGGATCGGTAATAATTAGATCAATCTTGTTTTTAGGGATGTCACTCATCCCCTCAATACAGTTTTGATTGTAAATTTTGTTAATCTCGATTTTTTTCATTTTTAAATTCAAGTTCAGTTCCTAGCATAATAATGTCATGGGTAAATTCTATGAAGTAACAATAAATCACTAATTGTTTCTTAGTAAATAGATCTTGAAGTTATCATGTCCAAAATGCAAATCTAGAATTGAAGTTCAAAAGACTTTCAACAAAAAAATCCACATATCTTGTAATAATTGTGGAATTGAAGATCTGTTAGAATTTTCAAAGAATGTGGATGAAGTATTCTTGGAATTTCTTTCAAGATATGATAAAGGGTTGGTCACAGAAAAAGGACTATCTGAAGGCCTCAAAGATGAGGGGATTGTTAGGGCTGAAGTTGAAATCAAAAATATGATTGGTAAAAACAAGCCAGACAAAATAACTGAGGAAATTCTATTTTCAAAAAAAGACTATGTTTCGCAATACAAGGTTTTGAGTAATCCTGAGCCTAAAATGGGCTGCAAAGTGGAAGATTTAGGACTAGATGAGTCAATTAGTGAACATCTGAAGGAATTAGGAATAGAGCAGTTTTACAAATTCCAAGAAGAAGCAATTGGAGAAATTGCATATGGAGAAAACGTAATCATTGAAGCTCCAACTGCTTCAGGAAAAACAGAAGCTTTTTTGATTCCAGTTATTCAGAGAATAAAAAAAGATTCCAGGGAAGGTAATGTCTTTGCAATATTTGTATATCCAACAAAGGCACTTGCAAGAGACCAATTTCCCAAAATCAAAAAGTTTGCAGAAAGGATTGGTGTTAGAGTAGAAGTATTTGATGGAGACACAAAACAAAATGATAGAAGAAAGATTATTGAAAATCCACCACAGATTCTTGTTACAAACTTTGATGTGTTACATTATCACATGTGGCATCAAACAAAATTCTCATCATTGCTAACATCAACTAGAGTTCTAGTGACAGATGAAGCACATGTGTATTCAGGAATTTTTGGCTCTAATGTTCACTATATCATAAAGAGACTCAAAAGAATCTGTACAAACAAACTGCAATTTGTTGCAGCATCAGCTACACTTGAGGATGCCAAAAGTTTTTGTGAAAAATTGTTTGGAGAAGAAATGCAAAAAATTCAAGGTTCTGGGAAAAAAGGCCAGACTGACTTTGCAATGCTCTTCCCATCACTTCGAACTCAAAGGGCTTTGATGGTAGAATTAACAAAAAAACTGACTGAGAAAAATCACAAGACCATGGTCTTTAATAATTCACATCTAAACTCGGAACTTTTAGCAATACAGGCAAAAAAGCAAAAGGTCAACATCAAAGTTCACAGAGCAGGGTTAATGGCAAATTATCGTACATTCGTTGAAAAGCAGTTCAAAGATGATTTGTTAGATGCAATTTCATGTACTCCTACGCTTGAGTTAGGCATAGATGTTGGCAATGTTGACTGTGTGATATCATCCACAATCCCAGTTAATCGACTAATTCAGAGAATAGGTAGAGCAGCAAGAAAGGGTCAGAGAGGTTATGCGTTTTTGGCATTGGGAAACGACCCAATTTCACAATATTACAAAAATCATCCAGATGATTATTTTGAGGATACAGAAAAAACATACATTGATCCCAAGAATCCATTTGTAGAAGAATTTCAAGTGTTGGCAATGGCATGTGACAGACCAATCTCAAAACACGAGCTCAAAGAACATCAAGAAGTAATAGAGCAGCACATCATCAAAGAAAATCTAAAAGAATTCAATAATAGAATTATTCCAAATTTTGATAAAATCAATTCTTTACTAAATGAATACAGCATTAGAGGAATAGGACAATCAATTGATATTTTCTTAAATGGTAAAAAAGTAGGAGACAGAATTTTACCTATTGCATTAGAGGAATTGCATAAAGATGCAATCTATTTTCTTGCAGGTATTCGCTACAAAGTAAAAGAATTTGATTATCCAGAAAAAAACTATGCAAAAATTGAAAGAATTCCAAGAGACTATCCATATTACACAAAAGCACTAACTGAAGAATGGCCTACAATTGAAACAGTCTTTGAGAGAAGAGTTGCAAACGGTGTCGAGGTTGCATTTTGTAAATTACATATTGAAAAAAAGGTGTATGGTTATGTCAACATTGAACTTGGACAAGAAGTAACACAAGGAGAAAAAGTTCTACTTGATACACCACTAGAATATGATTTTGTTACAAAGGGAATTGTCTTTCATGCGCCTAGACCCCTCAAAGTTATGGGAGAATCTGAAGATGAAGAGTATGCTGAAGCCAGCGGATATCATGCAACAGAGCATGTAGTAATTGAGGGAAGTAATATGATTACCGGAGGCGTCTCACAAGACTTGGGAGGTATATCACTAGGCACATCAGGTCTAATTTTCATCTATGATGGGGCAATTGGTGGAAGTGGGGCAAGCAAAGCACTCTATGACAGATTTGAGCAAGCACTGGAGAGAAGCATGTTCATTGTAAAGGAATGCCCATGCAAAAATGAGGCAGGGTGCCCACGTTGTACCTTCTCGTACAGATGTGGAAACAACAATGAGTATCTGCACAAATATTCAGCACTAGAGATTTTAGAGAGAATCAACAAGGGTGAAAAAACAGAACTAGTTGATCCAACAGAGGGAGACAGACCTCTAGTATAGTCAAAATGGGATAAATATAACAAAATTTTAGAGACATTATGCAAAAGGTTGCTCTTGTAACTGGAAGTTCTTCAGGAATCGGATTAGAAACAGCACTGGCTCTTGCAAAAGATGGATACCATACATTTGCCAGTATGAGAGATGTATCAAAATCAGGTGAATTAGAAAATGCTGCAAAAAAAGATAATCTTCCAATCGAAGTAATAGATCTTGATGTCGATAAAGAAGAATCAATTATTACAGCAATAAAGAAAGTTATGGAATCATCTGGAAGACTAGATGTTCTAGTAAATAATGCAGGATATGGACAGTTTGGATGTACTGAAGATGTTTCAGTTGAAGATTTTAGAAAACAATTTGAAACTAACTTTTTCAGCATTGTGAGAATTATTCAAGAGGTAGCTCCAATTATGAGAAACCAAAAATCAGGAAACATTATCAACATTAGTTCTGTGGTAGGAAGAATGGGATTGCCAGGTTCTCCAGCATATATCAGCTCAAAGTTTGCACTAGAAGGACTGGTAGAATGTTTACGATATGAATTAGGTCAATTTGGAATAAAGACCACATTGATTGAACCAGGAGTAATCAAGACAAACTTTTTTGAATCAATGAAGATTCCAGATTCAGAGACAGACCCAAAATACAAAGAATTAACAGACCACATCTTGGCAGGATTAAAGATGATGGTTCAGATGGGAACTGCACCTTCGCAAGTAGCTGAGGCAATCCTAAAAGCAATTCACGATGATGAAATGCTTCCAAGATATGTTGTTGGAACTGATGCTGCCATGTTCATGGAGGCAAAAAAGATGAAAACAGACTTGGAATTTGAGAAATACATGAGCAAAGAGCTATTTCCAGGATAGTATTTTTCGTACGTTAACTTGATATACACATAGAACTCAGTTTTTGTCAAAGTCCGCAATTTTATGGTGAAAAAAGAATGAAATGGAAAACTCTACAACATAACGGAATCTTGTTTCCTCCTGCCTATGAAGCACAAGGAATTAAGATAAAGATCAAGGGCGAAAAAGTCGATCTCAATTTAGACCAGGAAGAAATGATTTACCAATGGGCAAAAAAGAAAGACACACCATATGCACAGGACAAGGTTTTCCAAAAAAACTTTACAGCAGATTTTGCAAAGACTCTAGATTCTAAATTTAAAAAAATTTCATATGAAGATATTGATTTTTCAGATGCTTACAAACTAGTTGACAAAGAAAAAGATCTCAAAGAGATGATGACTAAAGAAGAAAAAAAGGCAATTGCTGCAAAAAGAAAAGAACTTCGTGAAGAGCTCAAAGCAAAATACGGAGTTGCCATAATGGATGGAAAAGAAGTTGAGGTTGGAAACTATATGGCAGAACCTCCAGGAATTTTCATTGGTAGAGGAGAGCATCCACTTCGAGGAAAATGGAAACCACGTGTTACTTCAAAAGATGTGACATTAAACCTAGGAAAAGAAGCCAAAGTACCAGAAGGAAAATGGGGGAAGATTATTCATGATAAAGATTCAATGTGGCTCGCAAGTTGGATGGACTTTCTTACACAAAAAAGAAAGTATGTTTGGCTGTCAGATAGCTCAGACCTAAAACAAGGTAGAGATAAAGAAAAGTACGAAAAAGCTGTCAAACTCGAAAAAGAGATTGATAAAATCAAAAAAGCAATGGTCAAAGATATGAAAGATCCAAAAAAGAGCAACGTTGCAACAGCATGTTATTTGATTTATAGAACTGCAATGAGAGTTGGAGATGAAAAGGATCCTGATGAGGCAGATACTGTAGGTGCAACAACCCTAAGAAAAGAACATATCAAAATTACTTCAGACGCAATAGAGTTTGACTTTTTAGGAAAAGATAGTGTTAGATGGCAAGAGACAGTTAAAGCTGTTGGAGACGATAAGCAATTTCAAGAAAACCTCAAAAAATTAATTGAAAAGAAAAAACCCAGTGATGAGATTTTCCACAATATTACATCTAGAGATGTAAACAAGTATTTTTCAGGAATCGTAAAGGGATTAACTGCAAAAGTGTTCAGAACATATCAAGCAACAACTGTAGTCAAAAACTACCTAAAAGAACATGACAATATGAAAGGAAAATCGGATAATGAGAAACTATACCATGCAAAATTAGCAAATCTGGAAGCTGCAATAATGTGCAATCACAAAAGAACAATACCAAAGACATTTGAAAAATCATTACAGAAAAAGAAAGATACTCTCAAAACTAGAGAAAAAGAAAAGGCATGGGAGAAAACACAACTAACCCTCAAAAAAGTGGAGGGTTCTGAGCCAAAAACAGATACTCAAAAGAAGAACAAAGAAAAGAGAATCAAGACACTAAATGAGCAAATCAAGAAACAGAAACAAAAACACAAGGAAAGAATTGAAAAATTAAAGTTACAAGTAGACTTGTCTGAGAAAACCAGAGATTACAATATTGGAACTTCACTTAGAAATTACATAGATCCACGTGTTTTCAAGGCATGGACTGATGAGGTAGGTGCAGAATGGGAGAAACTATACACATCTGCACTACAAAAGAAATTCCTCTGGGTCAAAAATGAAAATGCAAAGTGGAATGAAATTAAATAATTAAAAAATTACTTTTTAGGAACATATTCAAATCCAGGTCCCCATGTGGAACGCTGTTTTGCTTGATAGTCTTTTGAGGATTCAACATCTCCTTTTTTAGCAGCACCCATACCAAGGTGTGGATCAATTGGAGTGTATCCTAAGCATTCAAAGTGGAATTCATTAGTAAGTGCAAATCCTTTGTAAAAGCTTTCTTCAAGGTCATGTTCTGTTTTAACAACATAATCAGTCACATGACAATTAGAGTAATCATATCCACGGGCCTGAATATCACCATACATCAAATCAACTTTGACATTGAATAATTCATCAAGTGATGAAACACCAGTTGTTTGAGCACCAGTCTTTCTAGAATTATCAACTACATCATACAACAAGGGGGTTACTCCAGGTACACCTACAAGTTCAAAGGTAGGATTTGCTCTGGCAATCAAATTACCTTGATAGAATTCAGGGAATTCTACAACTTCAGTTCCTTCATCAAAGCTAAATGTAGCTACAGCCCGAGGACCAGTACCCATGTTGTAATCAACAGTGACAGGATTAGGTTCATTATTTGGATTAACAGGGCTTAAACCAGAACATTCAACATCAAGAATCTCTGCAGTTGCAAATCCACGTTTTCCAGTATAACCTTCTTCTTTATCTTGTAAAGTGAGTATATCATAACCACTAACAATACAATCATCATATTCAAGTGCACGTACTGTTTGAGCAGGAACAGTTGTCAATCCACTCAGTTTTTCAGGAATTACAAATTCCACAGTGACATCAAAGTCTTCATTAAAACTAGTAGCAAGACCGCCTACTTTTTGGGATTTGATAATTGCATTATCAATTAATGGGTGAGGCAATACTGCAGTAATTATTTGAAAACTAGGGGTTCCAATATCTTCTTCAGCGAATCCTCCAGTTGATGTAAAAATTACAGATTCTATCTTTTCAGCACCATTATCAAAATCAAATGTTAGAAAAGTGTGTAAGTCATTAGCTTGTTTGAAAGGTAATGCACCATAATCTGTAAAAGTTCTATCTCCAGGGCGTGCACTTGGAAGAATTTTTTCTTGATTGATTGACACACCGCCACAGTTAAACTCTATTGAATTAACAATTGCAAATCCAGAATTAGATGCATGATAGGATTCATAATCATCAGTTTGCGTTGTTACAGAATGTGAATTAATTTCACAGTTTTTGTATGAAAATGATTTTAAGATGGTGCTAGATTTCATGACATTTACGTCAACATCAAAATATCTATGATTATAATCAAATGCACTTCCACCAGTTAGTTTTGCTAGTCTGAATTTGTATGCTTCATCTAATGCCATATGGAGATGAGGGTTGTGACCAACTACACCTTCCATTGAAAAACTGGTGCCGCCATCAGATACTATGTCAGAGGTAGTTGAAAAGACAGGAAAGTTTACAGTTTCAGCGCCACCTCTAAAATGAAAAGTAGCTACATTATGGATTCCTGCAACAAAATCATACTCATGAGAAATTGCTTCATCATCAGCAAATACAGTATTTGAAAATCCGTTTACAGATATCATGATTGTAGATATGATGAAAATAGATGTCAAAATACTGAATTTATGATTAAATTTCTGCATTGAGGCTAATATTTCAAAAAAGAAGTTAAAGAGTGAGTATTCATTGCAATGCAGTGCATTTTTTGGTAAAAAACAAGGTCAAAAAAACAACAAAATTTTGAAAGAATCATTTAATTTCCCATATTTCGAGGCTTATACTATGCCGGGGTAGCTCAGCCTGGTTAGAGTGCCAGTTACTTGGTAAACTCTAGCGGTTCTCCAACTAAGGCAATACTCATAATCTGGAGGTCGCGAGTTCGAAACTCGCCCCCGGCACACAATTTTTGTGAATTTTTCAGAGTTGTTCTTTAAGGTGATAGTGCATACTGGTAATAGATTTGAAACAAAGTGACAAAATTTTGGTTGTTGCAGGATTGATTGCAGGAATAGTTGGTCTTGCAGTGATGATTGGATATATCGGTCAGGGAAATGTCAGACATGTGGAGATATTTTGGACTGAAAAAGTGGAGCAGACAGTTGTCTTTCAAGAGATTAACGGTGAGGCTCAAATCCAAGCGATCAAAGGAGTTAAAGGAGAAAACAACCCTACACTAATTTCACGAACGTCTTTTGCATATGTTCTAACTGTAATTAACAACGGAACAACACATCACAGACTATACATTGACGGATTTAATGTTCAAACAGATTTGTTAGAACCAGGACAACAAGATACGATTACATTTTTCCCAGAAAAAGAAGGAGAGTTTACCTATTACGACAAAAGACAATATCTAGAACCACTAGGCAAGATCAAAATCTTTTCAGTAGTTCCTAGTGACGACTTTACTGGGGTTTGGAAAGATTTGATTTAGGATTTTTGTCCAATAACCAAATCTACTTTATAGTTTAGTGTAGCTCTAGGATTTAGTTTTAGATTCCAAGGAATGTTAGATGGATTTTTTGTGGAATGCAAAATTTTGAATCCCAAACTATTCAAATTCATGCGTAAACTAGATGCATCCAAGGGATTTTTTACAGAGTTTGATCCTCTATCAAAGTCATAAGGATCAGATATTACAAAATATCCTTTACTGATTTGTTTAGATATTGATTTTAGCAAAACTTTGGGTTCAATTATTTCTAGAACATTTAAGGCTAAAATCAAATCAAATTGTAGTTTACCAAATACAGGACTTAATGAATCGGCCACAAAGTAATCTAAATTTGATTTGAGTTGTTTTTTTGCAATTTGTATTGCAGAGAATGAACGGTCTACACCAATCACCAAATCACAAGAATTTGCCAAATGACTAGTTACTAATCCAATAGAGCAACCATGTTCTAAAACAAGTTTTGACGAAGGTAAAGCGTCTAGGTTTTTCTTTATCGTATCATAAAATTTTGAAGTTTTACTATTTTGATATATTCTAGCCCATTTTTCTTCAATATAGCTACGGTCATTATCTTTTGTATTCAAAGATTTTTTTATGAAACTCTTGAGTTTAGTAGAACTCGTTAATTTGTAGAGTTTTCCTCCAAGAATCCTTCTAGAAGAAAGATACTTTGAGAAATCATCCCACAATATTGGAATTTTTTGAATAATTGGAAATTCTAATTTACATTTCTTACATTGCATCATTCCTTCCACAATTTCTTTGTCTGATTCAAACACATCAAGTTCAAGTTTTGCACCACATCTTACACATCTTAAAAATTCAAGACTTGATGGAATCATATGGAAAATCAATTATTACAAACTATATTTCTTTGATTCAAAACAAGATAATGTTAAATGGAGTAATTCAAGATTCTATTTGAAAATGGGAGAGTTTGAGGAATTTGCAGAGGCTCTTTTTGGGCAATTATCAGTAGAAATTGATGAGGAAAAGGAGATTTCAAGCCTGGCAATCAAGGCAAAAGAGGATTTAGTAGGAAAGGTGGAATTCAAAGATATTGAAGAGATTACAAAAGAAGTTGTTCCACAATTCAAGGAAAAGATCAAAGAGTTTCTTGGAATCGAGGTTTCTGATAATCTAGATTTCAAATTTCCAGAATTAGAAGACCTAAAGAGACTCAAAGGAGAAAAAGTGTTTGCAGATGATAAATCAAAAGAGTTTGTAAGAGAATTATTTAATGCAGTTGCAAAAGAAGACAATGCAAAGATTGCAGAGTTAATGAAACAAGACACTGCAAAATATTTGGTGTATTCTACTTATGCAATTCAATACATTTCAAAGATTACAACAACATATGGAGATTATCTTGATGGAACAATCTATCTCAACAAATTCATCTTGTCACGTTATCCCCAAATTATATTACACAAGCAAGGGGAGCCATTTGAATCAAGATTTGAAAATGTAAACTCTGGATACACAGGAGGAATAAAGATGGCAGTATTAGAGGAACTAATCCACTCAACACAAGAAAAACTACATCAAATGAACAAAGAAGCAGCAATGCAAGTAAACAAAATCAATGAAGAGTTGGCAGGAATCATCCTAGAACTTGATACAGAAACTGTCAACATGTTGGCGGAATACTGTCAGTTACAAACAGTACCAGATGATTTTCCATTTGCAAAAAGAGCAAACCTGTTTTTCTTTTTGAATCCAGATCATTTCTTAATTGAGCAAATTGGACCAGACGTGATGACATTCACACATGTAGAGATGGACCCAAAAATCAAAGAAGCAATTCCACAACTCTTGGACATCTACAAGAGATGGCTCGCACCCATACAACACCACCATGCAGCATTTACCGCAATGGAAGGCATGGCAGGATTTGCAATTGAAAATATTCTCAAAGATGATCAAGATTTCCAGAATTATCTCACCACATTCATGGGCACAGACTTTTCATCATACCAAGTAAGAAAGAGTATGGGTAAGGACTTTACAAAAGCAGTATACGAAAAACTAGGCTCAGATACCTTCAAAAAAATCATAGAAATTCCCCCAAACACAAGGGAACTCAAGGATCCTCAACTATACCTTGACAAGTTGAGCCAGTAATAATTGGAAGAAGAATTTGATCCATTTGTTGCAGAATGGTTCTCATTTGTAAAAAATCCAAATTTCAATCTAGTTGAAAAATGCCTCAAATTTTCTCAAATTTTAGAATATCCAGATCTAGACATTGAAAAATACATAGAAAAAATAACCAAAATTGGAATGTCTCTTAAAGAATCAGTTAGTGATGTCAAAAATCCCACATATCTTATTTCAATGCTAAATGAGCATCTCTTTGAGAATCTAGGATATAGTGGAGATGATGATGACTATTACAATCCAAAAAATAATTTTCTAAACGAAGTAATTGACAAAAAAACAGGATTACCAATTACAATATCAATTCTTTATGCAGAAATTGCAAAGTTCATAGGATTAGATCTCAAAATTGTAGGATTCCCAAGTCACATCTTAGTAAAATACAATGAAGAAATGATACTAGATCCATTCTATGATGGGAGATTACTAGACATTGATGATTTACAAGAAATTCTCGATACAAATTATGGTGGAGAAATAGAATTCAAACCAGAGTTTTTAGATGAAATAACATCTGAGCAAATTCTAGTTAGATTAACTCGTAACTTGAAGAATTCCTATGTACAGTCTTTTGTTTATGATAAAGCACTTCGCTGTGTCAACATGGTTTTAGCAATAGAACCAGAATCACCTGACGATATTAGAGACAAGGGAATACTAGAAGAAAGATTACTAAATTATGATAATGCTTTAAAATATTTGAATAAATATTTGGAGATTAATCCAAATGCAGAAGATGTAGATTTTATTTTGGAATTGATTAGAAGTATAAAGACAAAAAATTAATCAATAATAGAATCTATGTCTTGTCCTTTCTTAATCATTGAGATTTCATGACGGGCAATTTTATTTCTCAATGCTCTTTTGAGGATATCGACTTCACTTCTGAGTAATGCAAGTTCATCTTCAAGTTTTGCAACTCGTTCATAGATGGTTTCAGCTTCGGTACTCATGATTATCTATCAAGAAAAATTTCTCTTAAAAAGTTATGGGTAAATAATTTGATGGGTAGGTTAGCTTTTTGGACTATAATTCAAATTCTTGACGGCACTTTTCACACTTTGCACGCTCCTCACCAGGGGAGCCTAAGATGAAAATTTTACCAATTGTTTTACAAATAGGACACATGCCAGTTGTTGCATTTTTAGGACCTGTGCGTATAATTTTTTGAGTTTTTCTTCGTCCCATGAAAAAACTTCTCGAATCGGTCTATTAAGTTTTAATGGCGCGGGGAGAGGGATTTGAACCCCCGAGTCATTGCTGACATGGGATTAGCAATCCCACGCCCTACCAGGCTAGGCGATCCCCGCACAAAGATGGCTAGAATTAATCTGTAAATAAGTCAAACTTTGGGGAGGATTTTCTACTCTAAGCGTTGTCTAGTTCATCATGAAATTGGCTGTAATTATTCACAATTTCATTAATTGGGACACGTTTTCCACCTACAATCTTCAAATCAACATGGACTTTTTTGTTCTCAATTGTCAAAATGTTGTATGCATTTTCAAACAATCCACGTACTCTTTCAGATGTTGCAGTTCCAGCATTTACGACAGTAAGTGTTCCAAAGTTCCAAGCCCAAGGTCGGTGTTTGTGTCCACATAAAACAACATCAACTTTTGAATCAAGTACAGTTCTCAATACATCACCAGCATCAACTACGGTTAATTGATCAGAACCAGTGTCAGGGATTGCAATTAGATGATGATGCATTGCAACAATCTTTATCTTATCTTTGTATTTTTTCATGGTTCTCTCAAGCCAAAGATTCTGTCGGTATCCAACTTCTCCTTCATTTCTATCAGGTCTTGCGGTACCTACAGTTACTAAAACAACATCATTACCCAATTCATTTACAGTTTGAAATGGGAAGAATTTTTTGAACAACAGATAACCAGTGTTTCTATAATCATGGTTTCCACTAATCGCAATAATTTTTTTTGTATTGAATTTTTCTAATAGGGATTTACATTTTTCATATTCTTTCATTAAACCTTCATTTGTTAAATCACCGGTAATTACAATTACATCTGGATTTAATTCATTAATTTCATCAACAAGCACATTGAATTTTTCTTCTAAGAATTGAGAACCGACATGAAGATCAGAGATTTGAACTATTTTCATAAGGTCATTTTAGAAAAATAGGTATTAAATCATCTCTATAGACAACATGTAGAAATAATTTCTAATCAAGGTAGAATTAAATAATAAACTCCTCAAAAACTTGCAGTTTTGAGCAAAAAAGCTGCAGTGATGAAAGGTGACGGTATCGGTCCAGAAGTCGTAGATTCTATGCTTAAGGTCCTCAAAGAGTGCAACTTTCAATCAGAATTGATTCTTTGTGAGGCTGGCTCTGAGCAATGGGACAAAAATGGTAGAAAAGATGCATCCTATATCCCAGATGCAACCATGAAGATTCTAGAAGAAGCTGACTGTTGTTTCAAAGGTCCAACTACTACAATTCCAGTTCCAGGAGCACCAAGAAGTGTTGCAGTGACATTAAGACAAAAATTTGATCTTTATGCAAATATCAGACCAACTAAAACCTATGATAGACTAACTCCAGATAGAAAACTTGATTGTGTTTGCTTTAGAGAAGCAACTGAAGGACTATACACCGGAGTAGAGGCAAAAATAACTGATGATGCAGCTATTGCAATTAGAAAAATTACAAGACAAGGAAGTAGACGATTAATTGACTCATCAATAGATTGGGCAAATAAATTCAACATGAAAAAGATGGTCGCTGTAACGAAAAGAAACATCCTAAAGCAAACTGATGGAATTTTCTGGGATGAGGCACAAAAAGCAGTAGAAGGAACAGACATTGAATTATCTGAAATTTACATTGACAACATGGCACAACAAATGGTTATTGCAA